>Ga0247843_1004224_pt1 | contig 21848 bp, 19 predicted proteins | sample LaCruzMarch2017__FD_192420 | JGI IMG/M metagenome (GOLD analysis project Ga0247843, IMG submission 192420) | Freshwater microbial communities from meromictic Lake La Cruz, Castile-La Mancha, Spain - LaCruzMarch2017_8m | ecosystem: Environmental > Aquatic > Freshwater > Lake | place: Spain...
GAGGAAAATTGGGTGTGTCGGGGACTCTTCCGTGTCGGGCCGACACGCAATGTCGGCCAAGATTTGGCGACATTTGGCGATGTCGCCGACATGTCGCCGACATGTCGCCGACATGTGGAGCTAAGTCGCTACACTCCTGTGTAGCGATATTGTAGGCCCCAGACGTAGTCCCTGCCCAGGACACAAACTTCAAAATCTTCAAAATCCCACCCTGTAACATCACCACCATATTGCACCAAAGTGTTGAATGAAGTACAAGCATTAATATGAGTCCTCTCACTATCTGCAATACGACGTTCGGCCTCTGTTACAATGTTTGAACGATTTTGCTGGCAATACATAATTTTTGTCTCAGGAGGAAGTAGGGCAGCAAAGAACTACGGACCAAACAGATTTGACAGACTTGGTTGTCTCCACACTTTTCAGCCCTCCCATCTAATTTTGTTGGAAGGGGTGTTAGGATGCCATTACTTTCTGTCGTGAAGGAAATGTGGTACCCAGCTGCGGCATCAATCTCAATATTAGTAGTGTTCCTCTCATGAAGGATAGATACTTCCTTAATAGCCATTTTCAGAGCTGCTTTAAGTAGAAGGCCACATCAAACAGGGCATCTTCCCAGCAATGAATCATTTCACATTTCATCCCTACTTGTTTACGTACGAGGATCTCATCAGATATAAATTTAGCAATCAACTTAATCTTCCCATACCTCCATTGCTTATATACCTTAGATGGCATTGGATTTGGAAAATTCTTCCATGTACAAAAAGAAGAACCATCTCTATTCTTGTACAGTAAATAAATCGAACATGCCGTCAAAAATTTGCTGCAGAATAAACCTTTGAATGAGAAGTGCTGAGTTTATAATACTCTCGATCACTTTCATTGATGAGTCAGTGGCGCCCTTACCATTACTCAAAGCATACGACACCGTATTCTTTGGTGGGTGATAATTTAACAATAAACAGTTTGACCATTTGCCATATCCCTACAGTACCTTTGGGGTCAATATGCGATGCACAATTTGGGGGCAAATTCAGCGTGACCCCCAGTAGATAAATTCACTAATTTTATGGTTGGAATGAGCCCTTTAGTGATCGAACGACTCATTCCGCACTCGAAATCCGATGCCACATCGTCGCAAGGGGCCTCATTTTTCTCCCCCAAAATTTTGCTCAATTAATATTAGATTCCACTGTCGTTTTGCGTCACGCTCGCAATCTTAGTTGTTTTTTACCGGGTAATTACCGGTAATTACCGGAATTTTACCAGGTACCTGATCTGGGCAGAGTTAGGGTAAAGTGCACTAAAGGGGTAAAATTACCCTTACCGTGTTTTTTGAGCTCAAACACAAAAAATGTATGGTAGCTATGGTACTCGTACGTTTGGGCTGACTTGAACTTGACTTTACCCCAACCTTACCCTCAACTTTACCATGTAATTACCGGGTAATTACCCGGTAAGGGTTACCCTTTACCCTTACCCTGGTCCAAAAACGTTAAAGGGTAAAGGGTAAAGGGTAATTCCTATTTAATTTTAATGAAAATCATTGGGCCTTCTTTTATACAGTATTTTTAACAGTCAATATCTCTGCCAATATTCGACTTGCAAGAAAATGCCAGCATACAAAACTCATTTTCTCGATCCCGTCTATCATGTTTGTTAAGTAGTCGAAGCGAAATTCCCGAGTTTTATAAACCGATCTACATCTTGACCCCAAACGTACTGTAAGCTGATGGTAAATTATTGGGGAGACAACACATATTACTTGTCTCATATTTCTTGTTCGGAGTATGCATGTGTGGTATGCTGGCTGATCTTTGAAAAGAGACTTATGTCATGCTCATATAAACTTAATGCCGGAATAAAGTGAGCCTAAAAACAAATATTAGTGTCTTATTTGGTAATCTTTATTTAATTTTGCTGTATTCTGCGTTTCTATGAGTAAATGGTTTTTCATCATCCGTCAAATATCTACGATGAGATTAGAATCAAATGAGAATATTGTCATCACACTCCCTAGCACAAAACGACAATATCATATATTAGTGCGGATGTTCATTCAAATTCCCCAGTACAGACACAGCGAGTAGCATGTAGAGGAAGATACTATTAGGGTTCCTCCATGGTATTAAGAATGATAAGAGAATTGTTGACCAGGGCATTTGCGTCGGAGAGGATGCATCAACTTGCTTCACATTATTTTTTGTACCAACTTTCCCAGAATTCTTATTAATGACATTCACCGTATTTGATTTGATGATGCTTTTTTATTAGTGGGGGAGCTAGCAGCCATGGTCGGTAGAGCCTTCTTCTTCGAAATGTTTATCACGCCATTCTTCGTCGACGCTGGCACCGAGGAGGAGATCGATACAGACTTCTTCGTTTTGGAGAATAGATCAAATCCACCTATTCCGTTCGCATAACGACGAGTATTATTATTGTCTCCCGCAGATAGTGGTTGAGAGGGCCCCGCGATTATGGCAAGGTCATCAACCTTGTTGCTCCAGCATCGATGGATAATGAAGACGGAGCGAATGCCGATGCCGATGCCATCTTGTGCCTAAGATAGACGGATGCGACACCCAACAGCTTCAACTTGATCGAGAGCATGTTGTTGAGATATGGCAGACTCCTATCAAATAAAGTTTGGGGGGAGATAAGTACAGCGTGGCGCTGACGTCTGTGTAGAATTAAGACCCAACCCGGGATAGGTACATACTTTATCCTCTCCTAAATATGTGTGTGTGTAACAGTTATGAATGAGAAGTCACTACTATTTACAATATCTACAATGATGTGCCTTTGTTTGTCATTTTGTTTTGTTGCATTCATTATCTATTGCACATTCATATACTATCCTAAAGATACAAGATGTAACCTACAAAAGGAATTAAAGAAGAATCTGGATAACTTCTTCATCCTGCATCTGATCACTTTCCTCTTCCTCCACCAACTCATCCTCCAGCTGTATGGGGACGAAGGCGTACTCCTCCTGACATCTCTGCGACAGTCTTGGTGACAGCGAAATTGATAATCTAGATCTTGGCGCGATTGCAGCCCTTTGCGGTGGCCTCTCTTGCTCTACTTGCTCAAGATGCACAGGACAAGGTCCAGTCCTAATCGGTAGATTGATTGGACTTGGAAATGACGGCATGTCAATGTCAACTTCATCATCAATGCCACCAGGTGACAAGAAGGACTTTGGAAAGCGTGGATAGGATGTCAAGCTAGACACATCGATGTTAAGGTTTGTAGTATCATCGTCTGCTTCAGCATGTTGTGCATCAGGGACGAATTCCTGTAACTTTCGCTTCAAGGAATTGGATACGTCCATATCCGCGCCATTAAGAATAGAACGACCTGTGTTTATCTCACACAAAACAGAAGCTACATCCAGCTCGTATGCCTTCACATTCTTGTCACAGTACTGCGGTGGTGGAGGCGGCGATAGAGGGGATTTACTACATGCTTTTTCCTCAGCCGGAGGCGAAGAATAACGACGTCGCTTCATTGGTGCAGGGTCGCATGAATCTCCGTGCTCGACGGCGACACAACATGTGTCGACTGGTTCCACGAAAGGAGAAGCTTCGGACATCCTCTTGCTACTTGATAGACGACGAAGATGCGGCTTTGATGCCTCGACGTGCAGCAAATAAGTTCGAGGATGGCAATCTTGGCGTTGCGATATGTTTGGCAGAATGATGATTCATCATACTAACTCGCCCATGTCGGAGAGAAGTTGCCTTGTTACAGCGATTCGAATAATTCGAATCTGTCTCTGAGAACATGAATTTTACTAAAAGGAATCAATTGAATCATTTTGAATCTGCTTCTGCGTTGGGGGAGAAGAGGAAAGAAACCACCAAGTGAAGAATCAAAAGAATCAGTTGAATCTGCTGGGGGAGAAACTTTCACTATCAATCGCAAAGGAATCATCTATGTAATTAGTTAAAATGTGAGGAGATTAGATGCGAAAACGAATCTTTGTTTGTGTCACTCCTACTTTCTATTTCCAGAAAGAGTTGGGAAATAATTATCTGGACAAAAAAACCAGATTCATGCTCTACAGAGCTAGAGCTGCGCGGTCGGATGACGAGCTCTCCGGTTGGAACAGTTGAAGTATGTAGTAGTGAATATATAAAAATTTCGTGGTTCTGCTGCGGTTGATGAATCTCTTGAGTGATGTATTTTTGTTTTTTTAGGGGAATTGAAACGTGAAGGAGTGTAGTTGAAGTAGGTAATTTTATAAGGATCATTAGGAGTTAACATCATTATATCGATCCTATTGTTCATTACTCCTTCATCGATCATCATCCTACCAATAGTCACCTGAGCTCAGCCTATGCTGGCAAGCTGGGATTTCTTTGCAACCGATGGTGTTTTTGTACAGGTTCAGGTTTAAAGATTCTCAATTATTCGTCAACCCAGCAGCATGATTATTTTGTCAAGCCAGCGGCCACACTAACTGGAGAAAGGGTATCGTCGTCAGATAGGGGCACGTCCGATAGTTCATACTCGAATATCTTGGCCTCGGCAGGGATTGTTAGGGGGGAGGTAGCATCGGTTGATGGAGTGTCATCAACAAACTCCTCTGAGAGAATAATAGTCTTGGAGCAAAGTTTCTTCAATGTCGATCGTACATTCACTAGTTCATCGTCTCCGATGTCAAGATGATCGAATCCGCCTCCCACACCCCTCAAATGGTAGATGAATGAGCGACGAATGAGGGCAGACACCATAGTACGCTTGGTCTTCACGATCTTCGAATCCATAGCGTTCAGTATCGCGGCAAATGCAAGCGTCGAGGGTGGGATCTTCTGGCACAGGCCATGGTCATAAACGGCCAATTCCAGTTGATACCTTGCCACCTCTAAGACGGACCATCCCTTACTCTTATTATCCATATCATCCCCACTGACTTGACCGTGGTGTTGGTCATCATGTGAAAGCAGAGGAGAAAGGATTTTGATGTACCTGATTAGAAAGTCAGTGGGGGTGGGAGGGTGTAATTTCCACTGTAACTGGGTTAGAAGCATCATCTCCATTTTCTCAAGCATCTCGAGCATATTAGGACAGCTCGAGCCAGACATCTTGCAGAAGTCAGCAAGAAGTATCTTCCTTGGTGGTCGTCCCGCCGTACCGGCCCCGGATGGAGAGAGCTCCGACGACGACTGGGATAATTTGGGATCTGTTCCCGCACCATGTATCTTGGAGGCAACACACAAACTCGCGAGGGCTAGCAAGTGGTGCAACGTGGTAGATTGCTGTTCATCGGGGTCGACCGATACGTTGACCGGTTGTTTGGCCATGAATCGGTCGAAGAAATTCAAACTCACATACACAACCTCTCGATCAAAGAGAAAGTAGTCCACACATTCATAGTTCCATTGGCAAACGTCACGACGCACGGTGATATCGCTGCAATTACCACCGCTGACGCATCCATGATTATGGGATTTGTACTGAATCTCCTTCTTCAATAGAGTCAGTAGTTCATCCTTGAGATTGGCCACTGGTATGTTCTCAGTATTATGTTCCCCACCCATGATGATGATAAAGACTGAGTTGTAAGCGGCGAAGTTGGTAGATGTGGTGGCGAGCGTATTAATGGAAGCTCGTGGAAGGATGTTTAACGTTGGAGAGGTGGATGGGAGTGGTTGTCATCACCTTTCTCCACCACCGGCACAGTAACGGAGAGGCGCCGCGAGGAGAGTGTGTGGTGAGGAGTCGTTGAAGAGAGGCTCTCGGATCTTCTCGGATGTGCACGGTTGTACCTAGATATTTTTTGTCTCCAAAACGTAATACTATTTAGGCGGACCAGCTACAGTACGTTTGGGGTCAAGATGTAGATCGGTTTATAAAACTCAGGAATTTCGCTTCGACTACTTAACAAACATGAAGACAGGATCGAGAAAATGAGTTTTGTATGCTGGCATTTTCTTGCAAGTCGAATATTGGCAGAGATATCGAATGTTAAAATACAGTATAAGCCCAATGATTTTCATTAAAATTAAATAGGAATTACTTATTGCGCGCGTGACGCAAAACGACAGTGGAATCTAATAGTAATTGAGCAAAATTTTGGGGAAATGAGGCCCCTTGCGACGATGCGGCATCGGATTTCGAGTGCGGAAGGACTCGTTCGATCACTAGAGGGTTCCTTCCAACCATAAAATTAGTGAATTTATCGACTAGGGGTCGCGCTGAATTTGCCCTCAAATTGCGCATCGCAATTGACCCCAAACGTACTGTAGCCCACAAGAATTCCTCCGCCTAGAGATCTTCCCGCCGCATTCCCGCGCCCTTCCTCTGTCATGGTACTAACTAAGCTGGACCGTCTAGCAACCCCCACGCAACCCCCACACAACCGCCACTTTTTGGCAACTTTTTTCCAGTACCAAGCCTACGTAAGAACTAAGAACTAGTGGCCCATTCAAGAATCTTAAATAGCATTGATATCGAGAATAGATAAATGTCACAAAAAACGGCTGTCATATATTAAACTATTAATATCTATGGATAAACGACTATCAGAGCTACCTAATCGCATTTCTACCCAGGACCTAACTCATCGTAGTAGCGGCAATATTCATGGTCATAGTCTACCGGCCCAAAATTTAGCGGGAAATTCAGCTAAATTGTCTAGTAAAGTACGTCTGGTCAACAAAGTGTTAACTGTAACTGTATTACCATCGTGCATATGAGTAATAGCATTATTTCTTGTATCTCATCGCCCTAACAATAATGTACTTCCAGTTTTTTTTGTTCAATATTTTTGACTCAAGTTACAATACACATAGAGAACCGGAGAGCCCAGGCGAGCCCAGGAAATTTAATGAAATACTTGGGATCAAGTCAAATCTATCTAATTTATTCTATGCAAGCTAATTATTCTACTTGAGGTCCAGTACATATAAGGTAACATCATGCTCTCTCTCTCCCTTGATTGACATCCTTCCTCCCTCAGAAATAAGCTAGCGCAGGAACTCAACCAGTAGCAGTAGGAGAAAAATGTTCAACTGTCTTGTTGAACAGAATCTTTACCGCCACTCCCCAATCCCAATCCAAAGAATTGCTCCCATATGAAATCGCGGAAATGTTACTAAAATAACACGGATGGTGTCGGAGTACTCACCTCAACGTGGGAATCCGATGAAGGGGTTCGCACCAAAAGGTATTTGTACTCATTTTTATGGTACTTTGTACTCACCCACAGAAACAACTCCTGCACCAAACCTTCTTCTAAATCAACGCAGGATTCAGTACAAAGTAACATTTTTTTGGCATTTACTTCCACAACGAATGAAAGGTAATCGTTTATATCGTCCGAAGATCATAACTATACATCATGACAAATAGGGTTGCCACACTCTCACAAGACATGTGAGAGAGGTTGCGAGGTGCAAGTTTGGTGGTTTTTGCCTCGATACAGCTGTTATTATCATGGTTTGGTATGCTATCCACAAGAGGCAAAAAAACAGTGTGCTCACTGATGATACATAGAAGTGTCGGTTAAACTAAATTTTATTCTTAACCACTCTACATTAATAATGGTTAGTATCTCTATTAGCGATCTGCGTTGTTAAATTGCCGGCGTAGCCTTTGATTTGGCCGTATCTCATTGTCTCAGCTTGATAGTCAAAATGCAGTCAAAATGGCGTATGCGTGTGGTTCTATCCGGTGCGTTGTAGGTAATACACCATTTCAATCCATTCCAGCACCCAAATCCATCGTCCATACTATATAAAATGCCGCTATGTGCTCGTTTCTGCCAAGAGTGGTCAAAACCATCATCACCCACGGAACATCAACGGCAGCACGCTTAATAAACGTGCACACGACGATGGAAGATAGCGTATAATACGCCCGTCTGTCGGATTAGAACAAAACCAAGTGTGTGGTACATCATCAAGTACCCACCGACGAGGTCTGCATGGTCGGCGGGCGGAAATAAGCGCATGGGTTGTTTACTAACGACGCGGGGCATGTAGAGGAGGATGCTCTCTCAGTCTCTTTTGCTCTCTCTGTCTTCTACGTAGAATTATGTACTACTTTGTAGTATCATTAGTGTTTAGACGGTCTCCGTACTACAGTCAGGTGTAGGTTGATATGGTGTACCTCCTCGTTGCCTCATCATGACTGGCTCTATTATTCCTCAATGCGATATCATCGACGACAACTTCTGGGACGGCGATGGTGGTGGTGACGATGCCCATGCAGTCGCGGCCTCAGTGGCGGCAACGGGAGGCAATGGTGCATGCGAGGAAGAAATTGTTGGCACCGTCGGAGATCCTGACGACAACAACAACAATTACAACAATAACTACAACAATAGCAACAACGATGATGATGGAGGAGGCAAAAGGAAATCATCCGCCGTAACCTTTGACTCTTCCACCCATTTCGCATCCTCCAACAATCAACAACATCAGCCACAACATCAATTCCGATGTCCAAATTGCAATTCCACAAACATTGAATCCCTCGGCCCATCTGGCTCATCCGTCTGTACTGACTGTGGGATCATCGTCGAAGAAAATACCATCGTCTCCAGTGTGGAATTCGTCGAGGGTGCTGGGGGGAGCAGCAGTATGGTCGGTCAATTCGTCGGTGCGAACTCGACACGTGGGACATTCGGCACCGGTGGAGCCAATGCACGTGGTGGGGGACAGTATGGTTTTAGTCGTCAATCACGTGAGAATACATTAGCCAGTGGTAAACGTCGGATACAGGAGGTAGCGGCATTGATGCGACTTGGACCACATTATGTTGATTCGGCCCATAGGTTATTTACTGTGGCAGTGGAACGTAACTTCGTACAAGGTCGACGTCGATCACATGTCATTGCGGCATGTTTGTACGTAGCATGCCGGCAAGAGAAGAGTCAACATATGCTGATTGACTTCTCGGATGCATTACAGGTGAATGTATATACCTTGGGGACAACATTCCTAAAATTCCGTCGATTGTTGGGATTAAAGCTTGAAATTATTGATCCGGCATTATTCATCTACCGTTTCGCGGCACATTTGAATTTAGACGAGAAGGCCAATCAGGTTGCCATGACAGCATTACGGCTAGTATCCCGGATGAAACGTGATTGGATTGTGGCAGGTCGTCGTCCAGCTGGGATCTGTGCGGCGGCACTACTAATTGCCTCACGTGCGCATGGCTTCGAACGTCAGCATCATGATGTAACGAAGGTCCTTAAGGTATGTGGACTAACGGTCATGACACGTGTGCGTGAATTTGAGGCCACTCCATCGTCCAATATGACACTTGATGAATTCCATCATCCTGGTAAAGATATTGCTGAGGAGTTGGATCCACCAGTATTTACGACAAATCGGTTACGTGAGGCTCGTGCCAAGGCAGTGTTGGATGGGGATTTGAATTTACTAACAAGTGGGGCATTGGACCATCCAAACCTCAAGGGAAAGTGGGCATCAAAGTGGCGTAATGTCAAGTCGAATACTAATCGAGATAAAGAGTATGCAGAAATGTACACTGAGCTTGAGGTCGAGATGACTGAGAATGCATTAGAGTCTGATATTACCGCCGGGACAGGTGTAAAACATAGTGACTCTGATGCCGGAGAGGCAATGAAAGGTTCCGTATCATTCACACGTGCGGAACAGAATGTTGAACATCGTCGTCCTATGGGCATCTCGACATTGCACGCCGAGATTAAGTACCCACTGGGGACGAATCACCGTCCGGTAGTATTAGCCAATCAGGCCACCGCTGAGGAGTTAATGGCCTCGACACAAAAGACAGAAGACGTATTAAACTTTGGTGATTGGAAGGTACAGATCCCAACGGATGCAGCCGATGAGGTTGACTTTCTCTTCCGTACTGATGATGAGGTACGTGAACGTGAGGCCGTGTTTAATGCACAAAATAAGGATTACCTCGAGTCACAGCAACAGAAGGAGAATGATCTACTGCTTGCTGAGGCATCGGCACGTGCCAATCAAGAGGATGAGCTGGCACAGGAGGAGGGTCGGCGTCGGTATTTAAAGACTAGTCGGAGTCGTAAACGTAAGGATGGGTGGGATCCAAATGAGTTAACAACAGAAGAGGCATTGATGGAGGTTGTACGGACCAGGAAGATATCACGTAAGATCAATTATGATGCTCTTAGTGCTCTCTTTGATGACAGTGGGGACTTATCGACAGTTGGTGCAGAAGATCGTGAGAGGAAGAAAGAAGAGGTTGATATTGGGGAGGCGTAAACGTAGTTGTTCTCAACAGGCATCACAAGACTGCTGAAGATAACTTTGTCATTCATACGTATACTTTTGCATTGTTATGGTAATGTTTATTAAAACTAAGTCGCGTCAGCATACGTCTTAACCACACTGGCAGTAGATGCACCAGCATAAGCAAACATGCCGTTGTCTGAAAGAGAGACCGAAACACCAAAATTCTCGCCATTTTGGCCAAAGATATCTCCAGCGTATTGAATACTATCCTCATGAACGTCGAACACCCGAGCCAGTCCAACACGTACATTATTCAGCTTCTTATTGGGAGCTCCCACTACCATACGAGTTGCATCTGGCGTCATGTACACAGATTCACCAAAGTTTGAATTGTCACGTTCCCCAATCAAGTCGTTACCAAAACGCTGCCAGCCGTTGCTTACATTTTCATATACTACAACTATTCCATTTCCTTCTTCAAACATGGGAGCTCCAATAACAATGCGTTCTTGGGTGTAGTCTCCTGCAAGAGAAACTGATGTGCCAAATTGGTCCCCTGGATATCCTATACTCATAGATTCTCCATATAGTTGCCAAGCAATACCGTCGAACGAGAATACCTTCACGTAGCCGCTTTCCAACGAACCTTTAAGTCTTGGTGCACCAACTGCTACCAATAGGGCGCGGGTGCTGGGCAAAAAGGAAACCGACCAGCCAAATACATCATTTGTGGATGCACCAATAAGTGGCAAACCCACTTGCGTCCACTCTGAATCTCGACCCTCTCTGTATACATAAACTCGACCGCTCTTCGTCATGTCCACACCATCGCTATGGTAAGGTGCCCCAATTGCAATGAGCTCTCCATCGTGTGAGAGAGAAATAGATGTCCCATATAGGGCGGTTTCTTGATCACCCAACATTTCATGAATCAAGGTCCATGATTTTGTTACTTCATCTTCATCGTAGATTCGAACTTGACCTGCATTATTTCCGTTCTTGTCGCTTCCTATTGACCCAACAGCTATTCTTTTACCATTCCGTGACATTGACACAGCGAACCCGCATTGATCTCCGGCTGCTTCTCCATATATATCCCAAGTGGGAACATACTTGCTTGTTGTTACATCTATTTCAAAGATTCGTGCTGCACCACGATTCTTCATGTCATCTTTTCGATTCCTCCTCCCTCCCATTATAACTCTGGTACTATCTTCAGACACTGAAACAGAATATCCAGCCTCGTCTGTAAGTGACTCGCCTAATAGATCACCAACTAGGACCCAGTTTGGAGGTTGTGGGGCAGGCAGAAGAGTGGGAGGTGCAGTCTGCAGTTCAGCAAGCGGATTTGATTCCTTTCTTGATCGAGCTACCGCAATGCCAATACCTATCGCCACAGATAAAACAATCAAGAATACGACGATCCCAACAAGCTTCGGATTCGGACGGTCTCGTCCTTGATAAGGAGAATTCTTTTTTGAAGTGCTAATATCATCTTCGCCATCTTCATCGTCATCCCAGATGTCCTCAACAATATCGGAAAACATAGTACCACTCCTCCTGTATTCCGCATCGACTTTCGGCAATGGTGAATTGTTCGACGATGAGTCGCTAATCGTGTCTATTTGATTTCTATAAAATTCCGGATCTCCGGGCATAAAAGAATCACGTTTCTTGAATGCTTTTAACATTGCATTTATATCTTGCTCACTTCCCACTGACTCTTTATCAACACTGTTCTTCAATTGCAACGTTGTATTTATAACATGCTCACTCTCCTCTGACTCTTCGTCGTCGCCGACAGGAACGTGTATTTCTGATGATTCATCGGCACATTCTCCTCGTTCAGAATAGACTGACGACTCAGATTCAGATGCGCCCCTCTGGGAACTGAGCTGGGAGTTTGATTTAGATTCTTCGAAACACCCTGCTTGAAATTGCTTATTCTTCATGCTTTGGCGAAGTAGTGCTGTCATTTCTTTAGCAGCAGCTGCGAAAGACTTCATGGATGACCTTAATTCATTGTCAGAACTATTTTCTCGCTCATTATTCATGTCTGCCTCTGAACAGTGTTCCGATGTCTTAACAAGTTCTGGTTGAATATCGTCCGTCAGCGCCCTCATGTATGATAGCTGGTCAGATCCATCACTGCGACCTTCTTTGTCGCTGCGGCTCCCCACCGATCGGCGTTGAGATCCAACGTCATTCTCAGATTCAAGCATGTGAACACTCTCACGACTTCCACAACTCGATAGTTCATCCAGTACAGTCGTTCTCGGTACAGTCATCCAGGGTTTCTTCGAATCGGCTTCCATGTCTACTGAGGGCAGCCTGAGTGTACTGCTCGGTTGACGAATCGAGGGAAAATCTTCCAAGACTTCTTCATCGCCGGTTTTCAGCAAAAGTCGTGATTGTCTCCCCCCACTTGAAATTGCACTCCTGTTTTCACCACCGCTTCCTCGTCTTGGATTCGATAGCGAATCATTAGCTCTTGACACAACAGAAGACATGGATGATAAAGATAAATCGTCTTCCTTGTTAGGGCTTATCTTTTCCATTGCCGACTCGCCACTACCTTGCTGCTTGCGCTGCTGACCACTCACATCATCAGGCACTTCGTCTAGCTGTCGAGTCACTCTTGATAAGATTGCTGCCTCTTCACGAATGCCGTATAATTTCTCAACAGTATTACTTCCGGCATCCTGTCCACGACTGCCTTTTGCATAACCCTGCTGTTGACGCTGACCTGATAACGTTGATGCGGAAATTGATTCAGCACTAGCATTCGATGATTTGACACTAGCATTCGATGATTTCAAAGATATTGCCCTTGCAATGATTTCACTGTAGTAACTGCCACTACCAAGATTGGTATTACTCGTCTTCTTTTCTTTCGACATAATGCTACTCCTAGAACTTTGCGACTTCGAACTCCGTCTCGCCTTTCGTTCGTCTTTTGATGACTTACGTTTAGTCAAATCCTGAGCGTCAGCAGAAGGCCGAGCGGATAAAGTCGAAGAAACATATTTGTAGGGCGACTCTTCTATGTTTGATGTAGGAGATACAGTTGAAGAATGTTCACGATTAGTGCCTCCAGAAAGAGACTTTTGAACAACTGTGTTGGGATCAAGTACAGAGGATACATCATCAAGAAATGATGCGTTCGAAACTTCGTCGAAACTCTTTCCAGACTCAGTCAAATGCTGTGGAACAAATGAAAATGGTTTGACTTCATCTATTGACGAGACGTCATCGAGGAACGATGCATTAGATTCTGACAATTCTTCAAGTTTTTCCAGCAGCATTGGATCCCTGCTGAGTGATCTAGCCCGACTTAGCGATCTAGATCTAGCTAGTCCCTTTTGCTCATGAGGCATCAGTCTTGACTGATAATTGTCACCGAATCGGAGCTCGTTGGAATTGCCAGTAGAAGTTTTTTTATTCGGATCCTCTGGCGACGACTCAGTAGAGGTCAAAGGTGATGACGAGTACACTTCAGCAACGACTCGATCGTTATTTGGGGGTGAAGAAATTTGAGCATGTCCACCAATCAGGGCACTAGCACCACCAAAACTTAGTTCACTAACCAAATCGCTATCTTTTTCTGGTGGGATATGCAGTCCATGGGCAAGAGCGGAACTTTCTTCGTCACTTGACGAGATTTCTTCATCAGAAGATTCACTACTGGAGCTTCCACTGCTAGAACTTCCAGTTTCATAGCTGCTGCTATCGCCACTGCCTCCCGACGATGAAAAGCCACTACTATCACTGCTGCTAACACTACTGTCCTCATTATTGGGAATAAGCTTTGTTCTATCTCCAAAACCAACAAGTAGTCCACCGCCACCCTCGTCAACTTCATTTGAATGATTTGAGCTATCACTTTCGTTGCTACTTGGAATTTGAATTTCGTCGAGTGGTGATGTCCTCTGTTTTGGAGAAGTATTATGAGCAACCGTTAATTCCTTATCAGGAGTACTGTCATAGGATAGCCATGAATATTTCAATTCATTCTGCGGTGTAAAGTTTAGAGCATTTGGTGTTACTGTCTCAGACGGTTGTTGTTGCTGCTGCTGCTTTTTATCTACGACATCAGAGGTTTCGATTGGATGATCTGATGTACTCATGTCAGAAAACCACGCCGAGTGTGACGATGACTTGTCCAATGGTGTCGCTCCTCCTATTTCATCCAACATTACATCCCCATACATCAAGTAGTCAACACCAGCTGATAGATCTGACATGTAACTTTTCCTAAACCCTTGTCCTTGTTGGAGAGCGTCAGCTTCTGTTTTGTATCCAAGTAAAGGATTACTGGTTAGAACTTTCGTGGTATACGCGCCAACTCCGCGTTGCAATGCCACCGACGAATTGACACCAGTTGTCTGAGAAGACAATGATGATGATTTCTCTTTGCTTTCTGATGATGAATTCCTACTTTCACTAACACCTGCCGAGGTACTGTCTTCGCAAGTTTCAGTTAATTCTCGACATTCTTGGAGCAGCCGACCAAACCTTGCAGTGGCTGTATCATTTGCCGTAGTAGAGGCGATGGCTTCATGTGGTGAAATAGTTGACATGGACATGGGAGACTTTAGTGTGATTTCTTTTCGTGATGGCGAGATGTAATAATCGTCTTCTTCACCATCATTTTCAATAATTGCAGTGCTTATTTCCACAGGTCGTTTCTGGGGTAGTAAGTAAGATGACGAGGAGGATGAGAGTTCCTGTGCCGATTCATGCTGGTGGGCCTTCTCCCGACTATGCACTATCCTGATTCCCAGTTTTGCATTTTCGACAACCTCCTCCTTTGCATCCTCATCTTCATACACCATTAAACTCATAGATGACTTCGCCGCATCGGCAACAATTTTGTCAGGAGATGATATTGGAGATTTATCACCACCAGACAACGATGAATGTTGTAAAAAATGGAGGCTACTGCCTGCCGATTCTCGTGATTCAGAATGAATTGATTCCTGCTGCATAGTTTGAAATTGTTGCTGCTGCTGATATTGTCCAATTTTTTCATACGATGACATCAACTTCTCGTCATCCTCCTTGAACGATTCGCTATCATCATCATCTTCGTTATGTTCTCTTTCACGAAGTAGCGCCGATGATAGTGAGGAATTGTCTCTTACAACCTCTTCCTCGACGATAGAGTGCATGCTATTTACACTATCGCTGCTGCTCCTCCGATTCCGTCTCCATTCATTCTTCACATCCATGCCGGAGATCATTATTGTTTGAACGGATGACTTCATCTATCTACCTATGTACATATTCTAGTTACGACCGCAAAGAAGATGGGGACGGGAGTCCTTATCTACTGCAACTCCACGGACTCTACTTCCCCAGGAACCGCTTAAACTGTCATAAACAGTGATAGTGCTGCTCGGGCAGCAGGTGTTGACCCTCCCAAGGAGGTTGCTGAAGTGCCACAGGCCAATGATGAATTAAATCCACCAGGTTTCATGCGACTATCTAGCACTGCCACCTCTACCTATCGATTTGACAAGCATTAGTAGTGGCTTTAGTGAACGCGGTGAAGACTACTCCATCATGGAAGATTTAGATTGTCTTGCTGTTGGAGACATTGGGTCTACAACTGAAACTAAGCCTTGCGACGATATTTACCATGAAGATCTCTCGAAGAAGGAGGAGGAGACTCACTACGCAAGTGATAGCGGGCAACAAGCATTAATTAGACAGTGATATTAGTAGTGGCTTTAGTGACCGTGCTGACAAACTCTCCACCACGGGAGATTCAGATCGTCTTGTTTTTGGAGAAAATGTGCATACAACTAACCTTGACATCTCTCAAAGAAGGAGGAGGAGACTCACAACATGAGGTGACAGGTTTGAAATTAACAAGGGTGACGGTGGATTACTTGTTGGGTTTGGAGATGGAACAAAGCATACTACTACCTCACGTGAAACATTCAAATTTTGACTAGTTCTCCAAAGTCCAAAGCTTCTAGAAGTTACAGGAGAAGATTTTCCACCAGAAGTACAATCGTCGGAAATATTAATGTCCACCTTACTTTCGAATAATGGAAGGAAGAGTTTCGAAAGGAAGAGTGATGACAAATCCATCACTAATTCTGACAAATCCATTGCTAATTTGGACAAACCCATTACTTCATCAATTCCTACTAGCAACCGTGTATCATGTATATCATACATTTCTGGAATAACCAATCTGACATACTTGGATTCGTCGAGTGACGACAAACAATCGACTGCAGTGAAAGCGGCTCACGGAGAAGTTCTGACTACAAAAAGCAGCAACTACTAGAGCAACAGATGCAACACAATCCACGCAAGTCTATCTTGAGAAAAAAAATCAAATGAAAGTCACCACAAGGAAGTTTAACCCTTTGTCTACCGTGGCACCTTTTTGGCACCTTTTTTTCAGTACCGGGCCAACGTAGGAACTAGTGGCCCATTAAGAATCTTAAATAGGGTCGATATCGAGAATAGATAAATGTCATAAAAAACGGCCGTCATATATTAAACTATTAATATCTATGGATAGACGACTATCAGAGCTACCTAATCGCATTTCTACCCAGGACCTAACTCATCGTAGTGGGGGCGATATTCATGGTCAAAGTCCATCGCCCGAAATTTAGCGGGAAAAAACAGCTAAATTGTCTACGTAAAGTACGTCCGGTAGACAAAGGGTTAATTTATCCGTCAGTTTTTCATCACGAACAAACAAATCAGTAGAGTACCCCCACCCTCTTAGAAATATTCCAATGAAGTAATAGCAACAAGTTCCACCCAATTCCGCCGATCATTATATGAACAATGGAAGATGCGTGGGAAATTTGATAGGAATAAAAAATGTTGTTTTGATGAACAGTAGCCCTCTTGCCTCACGATTGGAATATACCCACTGCCCTGTGAACGTACAACATATTCACTGTCGATCATTAACGCCATGTTGAGGCGTGAACAAAGATAATATTACTAATTACTACAGGCACAACTCTGCGTTCATCGTAAGTTAATCATAGGTGCAAATTGTCACATTGTACAGTGACGATGTAATTAGCCAGAGATCAAAATCATGAAAAATACCAAAGATTTAGTGCTGCAGCATTCTTGGTCCTTGGTGATGTTGTGATGATGAGAGAAGAATTATCATACACCGTGTGGAAGAGTTGGTTGCCTCATTATTCTTGATGATGCTGGTTTTAGGGTTATCTCTACTAAAATGAGGTAAAAAAATAGATTTTTTACGTCGGCTTTTATTTATGTCCGTTGCTCAGATTGAACTGATGGAACCTCCTCCATGATGATGAAACCTTATCAACTAGGGCTTGTGGCATACCTCCAACTTTGCTGCATCATCATCGTTTGTACAACTGCTGCCTACGATGAGATTGTCGATGTTGAAGCAGAGCCACATCCGGATCCCAACGATGAAAATTATTCTGGCATGATATACATCGGCCGGATGGATGACGATGGGAAACGCGTCGGTTGGCATACTGATAATGGTAGGATGGAACATCTGTATTACAATTACCTATCTTCCTTGTATTCACAAACATTTTTCTCACTAACACTGCCATCTCAACCCAGGGATCAAATACATCTTTGGCACTGGTTTCGATGAAACACATAAACAAATCGAAGAAGCTGACCTACATCATGCGCACTACGGGCCGGATTCCGGCAATGACGTTGCTGATAGAGCACATGGTAAGACACGAGAGCAGGTGATGCATGAAAAGCGAATAGGACAATTGGATTTGACACAGGGACCGAAACCATTTGGATGGTTCGAGGAACATCCATTAGATGGTGGATGTGTTCCACCGAAGGTTGTTCGTGTGGAACCATTCTTTATTGATGAGGCACCAGTAACAAATAAAGAATATGGAAAGTTTGTTCGAGCTACTTATTATGAGACAGAAGCTGAAAAATTTGGATGGTCATTTGTTCTTAGTTCGTTCTTGCCGAATGTGGATCAACTCGAGACAGCAGAGGTAGACCCAGAGGCGGTAAGTGTACCTCTCTATCTCTTTTGTGATTAATAGGAACAAAATGGTCTCATGTATAGTATCCTCACTGTTTCTGTTATTTTCTCCACTACAGCAAGATTGGGTGGCTGTCGATAATGCATACTGGCGCAGTCCAGAGGGACCTGGAACATCCTACAAGTATCGTGAGAATCATCCCGTCATCCACGTGTCACACAGAGATGCTGCCGAATATTGCAAATGGGTGGGTAAACGTCTACCCGGTGAACGTGAGTGGGAGGCCGCTGCACGTGCTGGTTTCACCGGTCCAATCAATCGTACACTCTTCGTCTGGGGTGATGAGCAAAGCAACGAGATGGCTAAGGAGTATGCCAATCTTTGGGGCAACGGTGACTTCCCCTGGAAGAATGAGGCTGAGGATGGTTGGAGGGGCACAAGTCCAGTGAAGTCATTCAAACCGAATGCCTTCGGCATTTATGATATGACTGGCAATGTTTGGGAGTGGATGCGTGGAGGCAAACACAAAGACAGAATTGTACGAGGAGGAAGCTATGTTGACAGTCTTGATGGAAGTTTTAATCACGCAGCAACATTAGGAGCACGTTCTACCCTCCATGGGACGACCACTACGGGCAATGTTGGATTCCGATGCGTCAAGGACCCCGCTAGAAGAGTTGAGTATCATTATATCTATGAGAACGCAGATAGCAGTCTCAACCTGCTAATTGAAGATGAGAATGGGAAGGTCAATAAATCTAATCAATATGCGAAGCAGAATGGTGGAAGCCGGGTGGACTACTTAGATGATGATGACTTCTATGATGAATTTGACAAGGATGCTCCTATTGAAATTGATCCAACAAAGCCTCGTCATGGCGAGACACGGGGACGAAAGAGAGTCATCAAACCAAGAGTACTGACTTCCGACGAGTTGTAATAAGTTGTGTCTTGTATCATAGGAGTTCCAATGAAATTTGAAATTTCACTGGCAACGAATTGATCCACGGTGGTATGTTTATGTAGATTTAATGTTAAACTAAGAGTGCCACTGTATTTCGGTAGTCACTTATATTTTGCCATCTCGACCCCCGACCCACCGGCAGAAACAACCTCTCCATTAGATTTTGACAATCCGACATGCTGTGTCGCTGTGTCAAAAAATACGTGATTTATCAAGTCATGAGTGGATCTGAGCCAGCAGGTCGGCACCTCCATCGTGCTCCACGACTTTCTAACTCTTCTTCAATCTCCTTATCTAATTCTCCCGTAATTGATATGGCATACACTCCTGGCAAATGCTGATCAATCCGTAGCCACTTGGCCGTCCAGCTCTCCCCCGGGTCCATAACAGCAACCTGACCCTCAAAGAATGCCGTGGTACATTGATTAAGACGTTGAAAGTCCCCCTCCATATTAAGGAATGGGCAGTTGTCACACCCATTTTCCAAGAATTGATTCAACGTTTTAATGATCCCGCATCGCATACAGGCACGCAATCCCTTGAGTGCAGTTGGAACAGATGCTTGCGCTAGCTCCTCAACTTTGGGTGGGAGTGGCTCACCACCATCTCCCCCACCTTCATACTCGCCTTCGTCGTCGTAATCCATAATCATGGACGCCTGGCTTACGGCACAGTCACGGATATTTCCCCTCTCTTCCGGCGCTATTTCCCGCCACATCCAAGAGAGATGAGAGATGAGAGATTAGAATGATTGGTAGCCGCCGGCGTCAAGCGGCGTGCGCGATTCTGCTATCACTCACAGCGTTCGCCACGGTCTCCTCGTTCTCGTCGTCTTCTTCATCGTGCAACCATCGAGTCCGAACGCGTCTCCACGTTGTGCGTCGGCCCATACGCCCGACAAGTACCGAAAAAAAAATTGCCGATCGGAAGGCCTTTATCGTATCTCGCCAAAACGATGCACAACAGGATCCGACATTGTTAACAGACCTATCATTTTCAGAATGCAACAAATTGCATCCCAGCTCCAAACGTGCCTTGGTGGAAGATATGGGCCTACGGACAATGACAGAAGTCCAAGCGAAGACATTTGCAGCAGCGTTGGCTGGGAGGGATATACTCGCCCGTGCGAGGACGGGTACAGGTAAAACGCTTGCCTTCTTGGTACCCGTCGTAGAGCGTATTCTCTCGAATCAAACATATTTGCCAGGCAAAGCAATTGGCTGTTTAGTGATCGCTCCGACGAGAGAATTGGCAATACAGATTGGGCAAGAAGCTGAGAAGGTACTCTTACATCATTCAGATTTGTCCGTGCAGGTGATGTATGGTGGAGTGACGATAGCACGTGACGTTAATGTGTTGAGTAAACGTCTTCCATCCATACTAGTTGCGACACCGGGACGACTGATAGAACACTTGGACCAAACTAGAATACGAGGAAAAAAGTTCAATGATGATATAATTTCGACTACAAACATAGTGGTTCTTGACGAGGTTGACCGTTTATTGGATATGGGGTTTCGAAAAGAAGTTCAGAAAATCCTGTCCTATTTACCACGCAAGGATAAACGCCAAACAATGCTTTTCTCAGCCACTATTCCAACAAGACTAAGAGAAGTCATGCATGAGAGTATGTCTGAAGATTATATTGAGGTTGACTGTGTGCAGAATGGCACACTGGCTACATCTACTAATTTGCGTGTGTCACAATCTCACGTTATCTTGCCAACCATGGATTCGATCCTACCATCAATCTACTCGCTACTGAAACATGCAACTGCGACTAAACCATTCAAGGTGGTTGTATTCTTCCCGACTGCACGTATGGTCAGCTTCTTTGCCAATTTTCTCAATGATGGTTTCCAGTACCCAATAATTGTATTGCATTCCAAAAAGAGTCAATCGTCACGGAGTACGGCAAGTGAAAATTTCAGAAATGCAAATAGTGCCATATTATTCACAAGTGATGTGTCAGCGAGAGGTATTGACTACCCAGACGTCACACATGTGATCCAAATTGGAATTCCAGAATCACGCGATATATTCATTCACCGATTAGGCAGGACTGCTAGGGCTGGCAAGGACGGAACTGGACTACTCGTTCTGTTCCCATTTGAAACAAAGTTCTTGTCCGAATTGAGGGGTCTTGATGTACCTGAAAATCGTGAATTAACAAACATGCTGCAACCAGTACATAATCCAGTGTCACAGTCTTGGATGATTGAGAATTCATTCAGAATACAAAGCGGTGGAAACAAATTGTCGGCCAGTGCCCAACTTGCATACTTGTCCTTCCTCGGATATTACCTTGGACAAGTCAATAGGATTCGCATGAGCAAGACAGATATGGTGAAATTATCCAACGATTTTTCAAAGGCTTTGGGCCTAGCGCATACACCGGTAATATCGCCAAGATTGGTATCGAAAATGGAGTTAACTGGGATTCCTGGCATTGTGATTGATGTCGAAGATGGAAGGGAAAATTATGACTCCATGATGTAATTGTAGATTATATTATTGACGCATCGTTGTTATTATTTGGTGACATCTTAAAGTGTAGGTAAGGTTGGCGCTATGACTGGATCTATCCGATGTAACCTCACACATCCAAGCATCCGTTCGGGCAACTCATCGTCTCTATTTCCCTCAATAACAAAACCCAAATCTACTGTCATACTCGATGTG
>Ga0247843_1004226_pt1 | contig 21841 bp, 16 predicted proteins | sample LaCruzMarch2017__FD_192420 | JGI IMG/M metagenome (GOLD analysis project Ga0247843, IMG submission 192420) | Freshwater microbial communities from meromictic Lake La Cruz, Castile-La Mancha, Spain - LaCruzMarch2017_8m | ecosystem: Environmental > Aquatic > Freshwater > Lake | place: Spain...
GCGACAGTCCGATCCGGGGAGCGATCACCTGGACCCGCGTGCCGAGACTGAAGACGGACGCCCGATGCCAATACGCATTAGCCGGGCGGCTGGTCGGAGTGTGTCTTGACATCTCCTTCCATAGAAGCCGGGCGGCTGGTCGGAGTGTGTCTTGACATCTCCTTCCATAGAAGCCGGGCGGCTGGTCGGAGTGTGTCTTGACATCTCCTTCCATAGAAGGTAAGCCAACGCGGCACCCTCGCTGGCACGGATCCGCTCCAGTTGCCGGAACGCCTATTATCCGTCGTACGCCTGCCCGCAAGCATTGGCGGGAGCTCCCGGGACGCCGCCTTGGCGCGATGGAGTCCGCGCCGCGTCGACTCGACCCCGATGCGGTGTTTCGAGGACTCTGTCGCGCGGCGGCCGTCGGCATCCTCGCGCTGCTCGTGCTGCTCGTGCTCGAGATGACGTACGGCGCACGGCTCGCGCTGTTTCGCTTCGGCCCTGTCTTCCTCGTGACCCGCGCGTGGGACCCGGTGGCCGGTCGCTTCGGCGCCGCGACGTTCATCTATGGGACGGTCGTCAGCTCGTTCGTCGCGCTGTGCCTCGCGGTGCCCTTCGGCGTCGCCATCGGGCTGTTCCTCGTCGAGGTGGCCCCGCGCCCGCTGCGCGGCCCTGTCGGCTTCCTCGTCGAGCTGCTCGCCGCGGTGCCGTCCATCGTCTACGGACTCTGGGGGCTCTTCGTGCTCGCGCCCGTCGTGCGGGACGTCGTCGCGCCCGCGCTTCGCGCCACGCTGGGGTTCCTCCCGGCCTTCCGCGGCCCGTCGCACGGCGTCGGAATGCTGACCGCCGGGATGCTCCTCGCCATCATGATCCTGCCCTTCATCGCCGCCATCACGCGCGACGTGCTGACCGTCGTCCCGCGTGAGCTCCGTGAGTCGTCGCTCGCGCTCGGCGCCACCCGCTGGGAGACCCTCTGGCACGTCGTGCTGCCGCACGGGCGGGCGGGCATCGTCGGCGGGGTGATCCTCGCGCTGGGCCGCGCCCTCGGCGAGACCATGGCCGTCACGATGGTGATCGGCAACAACCCGCAGATCGCGGCGTCGCTCTTCGCGCCGGGGTACTCGATGTCCGCCGTCGTGGCCAACGAGTACGCCGAGGCGTCGGGGCCGCTCTACCTCGCCGCGTTGACCGAGATCGGGCTGCTGCTCTTCGCGGTGACCGTGACCGTGAACGCGTTCGCCCGCGCACTCCTCTGGCGCATGGCGCGGGACATCAGCGGGAGCGCTCGGGGATGACCGCCCGCCGCACCACCTCGCTCCGCCGCCGCGTCGTCGACCGCGTGATGATCGCGCTCTGCACCCTTGCCGCCGTGGCCGCGGTCGCCATCCTCGCGCTGCTGCTCGGCTACGTGCTGGCGCAGGGCGCGCGGCACGTCGATCTGGCCTTCTTCACGCGCCCACCCGCGCCGGTCGGCGAGCGCGGCGGCGGCTTCCTCAACGCGCTCGTCGGCACCGCGATCATGGTCGGCCTCGCCTCCGCGATCAGCGTGCCGGTGGGCGTCGCGGCCGGCGTCTACCTCGCGGAGTTCGGGCGCGGTCGCCTCGCGACGGCCGTCCGCTTCGTGGCCGACACGCTCAACGCCACGCCCTCGATCGTGGCCGGGCTCTTCGCGTACACGCTGGTGGTCGTGCCGATGCGCCGCTTCTCGGGCCTCGCCGGGGGCGTCGCCCTCGCCGTCCTGATGGTGCCGACGATCACTCGCACCACCGAAGAGATGGTCCGGCTGGTGCCGCGCAGCCTCCGCGAGTCGGCGCTCGCGCTCGGCGTTCCGGAGTGGCGGATGACCCTCGACGTGGTGCTCCGCGCCGCCGCGCCGGGCGTGGGCACGGGCATCATGCTGGCGGTCGCCCGCGCCTCCGGCGAGACCGCGGCGCTGCTCTTCACCGCCTTCAACAACCGGTTTCTCTCGCGCGACATCGACCAGCCGATGGCGAGCGTCTCGGTGCAGGTCTACACGTACGCCGTCGCGCCCTACGACGACTGGCACCGTCAGGCGTGGGCGGGGGCCCTCGTGCTCGTGACGCTCATCGCGCTCTTCAGTGCCGCCGTGCGGGTCGCCACGCAGAGCCGTCACCGCCCGCTGCTCTAGCGACGCTCGGCCCCGCGGCGGTCACGCGCCCGTCGCACGGTGACCGGTCGGTGCCGCGCGCAACATCCGTGTACCTCATCGCGCTGTCACACCCGCGCACCCAGTCGTTCACGTCGGGCGTGTTGACTGCCTTCGTCGCGGGCCTCCGCCCCCGACGAAGGACGTCACCTGATGAATCCACGACGCAGCGATTTTCGCCCCCGCGCCCTCTTCATCTGCGGGTCGCTCAATCAGACCACCCAGCTCCAGCAGGTCGCGCGCGAGCTGCCCGGGTGGGACACGCGCTTCACGCCGTACGTGACCGACGCCGCCGGCACCATCGCCCGCCGCCTCGGCCTCATCGAGTGGACCATCGGCGGTGACAAGCGCCGCGGCTGGTGCCTCGAGCACCTCCGCGCGCACCGCCTCCCGATCGACCTCGACGGTCGCGACGGCCGCTACGACCTCGTCGTCACGTGCTCCGACCTCGTGCTCCCCGAGCGCATTCGGGGCAACCGGCTCGTCGTCGTGCAGGAGGGGATGACCGACCCCGCGGGCCCGCTCCTGCGGGTGGTGCAGCGCTACCCCGCGGTGCCGCGGTGGGTCGCGGGCACCGCCGCGACGGGCCTCTCCCGCGCGTACGATCGCTTCTGCGTGGCGAGCGACGGGTACCGCGCGCTCTTCGCGCGGCGCGGCGCCCCGATCGAGCGGATGACCGTCACGGGCATCCCCAACTTCGACGACTGCGAGCGCTACCGCCGCGGTGAGTTCGCGCTCCGCGGCTACGCGCTCGTGTGCACCTCGGACCTCCGCGAGAACCTCCGCCCGGACGACCGCGAGGCCTTCCTGCGGCGCGCGAAGTCGCTGGCGGGCGACCGCCGCGTGGTCGTGAAGCTGCACCCCAATGAGCACCCCGGGCGCGCGACCGCGGAGGTGCGGCACATCATCCCGGGCGCGCAGGTCTTCACGACCGGCAGCGCGGAGGAGATGGTGGCGCACTGCGACGTGCTCATCTGCCAGTGGTCGACGCTGGCCTTCGTCGGCCTCGCGCTCGGCAAGACGGTGCACTCGTCGTACAGCGCGGAGGAGCTCCGGTCGCTGCTGCCGGTGCAGAACGGCTGCGCCGCGCGCAACATTGCCGCGGTCTGCCGCGAGGTCGTCGGCGTCGAGCCGCCGCCGGTCACCACCGTCGACGCCTGGGGGCTCTCGTGAGGATCATCGTCCTCGTGCAGGCCCGCACGGGCTCGTCGCGGCTGCCCCGCAAGGTGCTGCTGCCGCTCGGCGGAGGCACCGTGCTCTCGCGGCAGATCGAGCGCATCCGCGCCGCGCGCACGCCCTTCGCGCTGGCCGTCGCGACCACCACGGACCCGGCCGACGACGCCATCGTCGCGCACTGCGACGCGCTGCATGTCGCCGTCTACCGCGGCCACCCGACGGACCTCCTCGACCGCCACGTGCGCGCCGCGCGGGTCTTCGACGCCGACGTGGTGGTGAAGATCCCGTCGGACTGCCCCCTCATCGACCCGGCGGTCATCGACGCGGTGATCGGCGCGTACCTCGCCGCGCCGGGCCGCTACGACTACGTGAGCAACCTGCACCCCGCGACGTGGCCCGACGGGCAGGACGTCGAGGTCGTCACGCTGGCCGCGCTCACCGCCGCGTGGCGCGAGGCGAAGCGCCCGCTCGAGCGCGAGCACACGACGCCCTTCCTCTGGGAGCGCGACGACCGCTTCCGCTGCCACAACGTCGCGTGGCCCGGCGGCCGCGACCTCTCCATGTCCCACCGCTGGACCCTCGACTGGCCCGAGGACCTCGCGTTCATCCGCGAGGTCTACGACGCGCTCTGGACGCCGTCGCGACCCGTCTTCGGCGTCGAGGAGGTGCTCGCGCTGCTCGCGGCGCGCCCGGAGCTCGCGCGCATCAACGCCGCGCACGCCGGGGTCAACTGGTACCGCCACCACCTCGACGAGCTGCGCACCATCGCGCCGTCGCAGACGCGCGCGGAGGAGGCCCGATGAGCGCCCTCACGGACGACGACCGGGCCGCGCTCACGGCGATGGCGCTCGCGGTGCGGGCGCACGTGATCCGCATGGCCACGCGCGGCGGCTGCTTCATCGGCGCCTCGCTCTCGTGCGCCGACGTGCTCACGCACCTCTACGCGCGCGTGCTGAGCGTCGCGCCCGACCGCGTCGCCGACCCCGACCGCGACTACCTCTTCCTCTCGAAGGGCCACGACGTCCCGGCGCTGTACGCCGTGCTCGCGGAGCAGGGGTTCTTCCCGCGCGCCCGGCTGCGCAACCATCTCACGCTCGCGGACCATCTCTACTGGCACCCCAACCGCAACGTGCCCGGCGTGGAGTTTCACAGCGGCTCGCTGGGCCACCTCCTCTCCGTCGCGATGGGCGTCGCGGAGGACCTCCGCCTGCGCGGTTCACCCGGCCGCGCGTTCGTGATCCTCGGCGACGGCGAGCTCAACGAAGGATCGATCTGGGAGGCCCTGCTCGTGGCCAGCGCGCGGCGCCTCGACAACCTCGTCGTCGTCGTCGACCGCAACGGCTTCCAGGCCAACGTCGAGACCGAGGCGCTCATCCCGCTGGAGCCCCTCGGTCCGCGCTTCGAGGCCTTCGGCTGCGCGGTGACCCGCATCGACGGCCACGACTTCGACGCCCTCGAAGGGGCCTTCTCGGCCATCGCGCCCGGCGCCGGTCGCCCCACGGTGGTGATCGCCGACACCGTGCGCGGCAAGGGGCTGCCGTCCATCGAGCGGCGCGCCGACCGGTGGTTCGTGAACTTCGCGGCGGACGAGGTCGAGGCGCTCCTGCGCGAGCTGCACGACGGCGAGGTCGCCACGCTGCGCTCCGAAATCCTGATCGTGAGGTGATGACCGTGAACGCTTCCATCGACCGACCGACGAACTGGGAGGACGCCCTCGTGGCGCTCGCCCGCCGCTCCGACGATCTCATCGTGATGACCGCCGAGAACCGCGGCGCCATCCGTGGCATCCCCGCGCGCCTCGGCCCTCGCTTCATCGACGTGGGCATCTGCGAGCAGACCCTCATCGGCATGGCCGCCGGACTCGCGCTGCGCGGCCGCGTGCCCGTCGTGCACGCCCTCGCGACCTTCCTCACGCTGCGCGCCTTCGAGTTCATCCGCACCGACGTAGGCATCGCCGGGCTCCCGGTGATCCTCGTGGGCGCGGTGCCGGGCTTCCTCTCGGACGCCAACGGGCCGACGCACCAGAGCCTCGAGGACATCTCGCTCATGCGCGGCATCCCCGGGATGCAGGTCGTCTGCCCCGCCGACCGCGAAGAACTCCTCGACCTGCTGCCCGAGCTCGTTGCGCGCCGGGCACCCGCGTACATCCGCTACAACGCCTGCGAGCCCGCGGTGACCCACGTCGCGCGCTGGCGCCTGGGCGAGGCCGAGGTGCTCGCCGAGGGGCGCGACGTGACCCTGCTCACGTACGGCTTCCTCCTGGGGCACGTGGCCGGGGCGCAGGCGATGCTCACCACCCACGGCGTCTCCGCCGGGCTGATCAACCTCCGCTCGCTGGCGCCGGTCGACGAGCGCGCCATCCTGCACGCCGCGCGCACCTCGCGCACCCTCGTGGTCGTCGAGGACCACTTCGCCATCGGCGGCCTCGGCACCATCGTCGCGGAGGTGCTCGCGCGGCACGGCGTCGCCACCCGGCTGCGCGTGCTCGCGCTGGAGGGCCGCTGGTTTCGCCCGGCGCTGCTGCCCGACGTGCTCGAGTACGAGGGCTTCACCGCGGAGCGCATCACCGCGCGCGTGGAGGCGTGGTCATGAGCGTCGGCGGACTCCCGACGATCACCCGCTCGGACGCGCTCTGGGCGCGGGCGCAGGGGCTGATTCCCGCGGGCACCCAGACCCTCGCGAAGGGCCCCGGGCAGCACGTGCGCGGCGTGGCACCGAAGTACCTCCAGCGCGGCCGCGGGTGCCGCGTGTGGGACGTCGACGGCAACGCCTTCATCGACCTGAGCATGGGCATCGGCCCGCTCATCTTCGGCTACGGCCACTCGACGGTGGACCAGGCCGTGCGCGACCAGCTCGACGAGGGCATCACGTTCTCGCTGATGCATCCGCTGGAGGTGGAGGTCGCCGAGCAGGTGCGCGACCTCGTGCCGGGCGCTGAGAGCGTGCGCTTCAGCAAGACCGGCGCGGACGTCACGAGCGCCGCCGTGCGCCTCGCCCGCGCGCACACCGGGCGCGACCGGGTCGTGTGCTGCGGCTACCACGGCTGGCACGACTGGTACATCGCGACCACCGACCGCGACGCGGGCATTCCCCGCGACACCGCCGCGCTCACGGCGACGGTGCCGTACAACGACCTCGACGCGGCCGCGGCGGCCGTCGACGAGACGGTGGCGTGCGTGATCCTCGAGCCCGTGGTGTTCGAGGCGCCCGCGCCCGGGTACCTGGAGGGCCTGCGGGCCCTCTGCGACCGCACCGGCGCGCTGCTCATCTTCGACGAGATGTGGACCGGCTTCCGCATGGACGTCGGCGGCGCGCAGCGGGCGTTCGGCGTGCGGGCCGACCTCGCGTGCTTCTCCAAGGCCATCGCCAACGGAATGCCCCTCGCGGCACTCACCGGGCGTCGCGACGTCATGGCGCGCCTCGATCGCGAGGTGTTCTTCTTCACGACGTTCGGCGGCGAGGCGCTCTCGCTCGCGGCGGCGCGGGCCACCCTCGGGTTGCTACGCGAGCAGCCCGCGCTGGCGCACATCGCGCGGCAGGGGCGGGCGCTGCGCCTCGGGTACAACCTCGCCGCGGCCGCCGTGGGCCTCGCGGACGTCACCCGCTGCGTCGGGATGGACCACCGCGGGATGGTCACCTTCGACGCGAAGGCGGGCGATCCGCTGGTGCTCAAGTCGGTGGTGCAGCAGGAGCTCATCCGCCGCGGGGTGCTCTGGGCGGGCTTCCACAACGTGGCGTGGGCCCACACCGACGCCGACGTGGAGGCGGTGCTGCGGGCCTACCGCGAGGCGCTCGGCGTGCTGCGCGGCGCGCTCGACCGCGGCGACCCGCGGAAGGTGCTCCAGGGCGAACCCGTGGAGCCGGTGTTTCGACGAATCGGGACGCCGGCGGCGGCGCGGAGGTGATGCAGCGATGACCCACACGGAACAGTTCTCCCTCATCGGCCGCGTGGCCGTGGTGACCGGCGCGACCGGCCTGCTCGGGCGGTCGCACTGCGCGGCGCTCGCGGAGGCGGGCGCTCATGTGATCGCGACGGACGTCGACGGCGACGCCTGCGCGGCGGTGGTGCGCGCGCTCCCGACGCCGGGCCTCGGCCTCGCGGCGGACGTCACCGACCGGGCGCAGCTCGAGGCGCTCCGCGACCGGGTGCTCGCGCGCTTCGACCGCATCGACGTGCTGATCAACAACGCCGCGGTCAACGACCGCTTCGAGAGCCCGGAGGCGGCGCTCGAGCAGTCGCGCTTCGAGGCCTACCCCGTCGAGCTGTGGCAGCGATCGCTCGCGGTGAACGTCACCGGGGTCTTTCTCTGCTCGCAGGTGCTGGGCGCAACGATGGCGGCGCGCGGTCGCGGGAGCATCATCAACGTCGCCTCGACCTACGGTCTCGTGGGCCCGGACCAGTCGCTCTACGAGCGCCCGGACGGCGTGCAGGCCTTCTTCAAGTCGCCCGCGTACCCGACGACGAAGGGCGCGGTGATCTCGTTCACGCGCTACCTCGCGGCGTACTGGGGGCACCGCGGGGTGCGGGTGAACGCGCTCTCCCCGGGCGGCGTCGAGAACGGCCAGGAGGACTGGTTCGTCGAGCGCTACGGCGAGCGCACGCCGCTGCGGCGCATGGCGACGCCGCAGGACTACCGCGGGTCGGTGGTCTTCCTCGCGAGCGACGCGAGCGCGTACATGACCGGCGCCAACCTGGTGGTGGACGGGGGCTTCACGTGCTGGTGAACCGGGCGCAGCAGGTGAGCCGCGCGGCGGCGCTGCGGCTGGTGGTGACCGACTGCGACGGCGTGCTCACCGACGCGGGGGTCTACTACGGGCCCGAGGGCGAGCTGCTGAAGCGGTTCTCGATCCGCGACGGCATGGGCGTCGAGCGGCTGCGCGCGGCGCACGTCGAGGTGGGGATCATGTCGGGCGAGCGGTCGCCGTCGCTGACCGCGCGGGCGCGGAAGCTCGGCATCGAGCGGGTGTGGCTGGGGGTTCGGGACAAGCGCGCGCAGTTGCAGGATGCGCTGCGGGAGATGGGGTTGAGCATGGGACAGGTGGCGTTCATCGGCGACGACGTGAACGACCTCGACGTGATCGAGGCGGTGAACGCGGCGGGGCTCACCGGGGCGCCCGCGGACGCGGTCGCGGAGGTCGCGCGGGCGGTGCAGCGGCACGGCGCGGCGCCGGGCGGACACGGGGCGTTTCGGGAGTTCGCGGAGTGGATCCTCGGCCTGCGGGCCGAGGCGGCGATGTCGGTTCGAACGGTCGAAGAGGAGGACTGAGCGATGAAGAAGTCGACGACGGTGGACATCGGGGGTCGGTCGGTCGGCCGGGGCCACGGGGTGTACGTGGTGGCGGAGATCGGCATCAACCACAACGGCTCGCTCGAGGTCGCGAAGCGGCTCATCGACGGGGCCGCGTACGCGGGCTGCGACGCGGTGAAATTCCAGAAGCGCACGCCGGAGCTGTGCGTGCCGAAGGACCAGTGGTCCCTCGAACGCGACACCCCGTGGGGTCGCATGACGTACATCGACTACCGCCGGAAGGTGGAGTTCGGCGACGACGCCTACTGCGAGATCGACGCCCACTGCCGCGCGCGCGGCATCCAGTGGTTTGCGTCGTGCTGGGACGAACCCTCCGTGGCCTTCGTCGATCGCTTCGCGCCGCCCTGTTACAAGGCCGCCTCGGCGTCGCTGACGGACCACGAACTCCTGCGCGCGATGAAGGCCACCGGGCGCCCGCTGATGATCTCCACCGGCATGAGCACGCTGACGGAGATCGTCGCCGCGGTCGACGCGGTCGGCCAGGACTCGCTGCTCATCGCGCACAGCACGTCGGCGTACCCGTGCCCCGTCGACGCGCTCAACCTGAACATGATCGCGACGCTCGGCGCGATGTTTCCCGCGTGCCCGATCGGGTACTCCGGGCACGAGACCGGGCTCGCCACGACCTGGGCGGCGGTCGCGCTCGGGGCGACCTTCGTCGAGCGGCACATCACCCTCGACCGCGCGATGTGGGGCACCGACCAGGCCGCCAGCGTCGAGATCCCCGGTCTCATGCGCCTCGTGTCCAACATCCGCGACATCGAGCGCGCGCTCGGCGACGGGGTGAAGCGCGTGCACCCGCTGGAGGTCCCGATGGCGAAGAAGCTCCGTCGGGTCGCGTCGGTCGGGCCCGTGCTGCCGCCCGTCGCGGCCGCCGTCGCGAACGGTCGGGCGCTCGCCGGATGAGCGTCCTCGGCTCCCTCTCGCGCGGACGCCGCGCGTGACCCTCCGTCGCGAGTCCGCCCTCCGGCTCGTCGTCGCGCTCGCCGGCCTCGGCGCCGCGCTCGCGATGGCGCGCCACGTCGACGTCGGCGCGCTGCGGGCGCTCGGTCGCTGGGCCGCGCTCCTCGTGGCCCTCGAGGGGCTGCGCATCGTGTGCGAATCGCAGGCCACCCGCGCGCTCTACGGGGCGTCCCTGCGCGTCTCCACGCGACGGCTGCTCTACGTCCACGCGGTGAGCCACGCGATCGCGACGGCGATGCCCGCGGGGCGGCTCGCGGCCGAGGCCTCGAAGGCCGTGATGTTCACCGCCGACGTGGGCGCGACGCGCGTCGCGCAGGTCGCGGCGTCGATGCAGACGCTGGGGCTGCTCTCGTCCGCGGTGTTGGCGCTGCCGTGCGCGCTCGCGGCGTGGGGCCTCGGCGCGACGCCCCTCGCGGCCGCGCTCGCGGTGCAGGGCGCGGCGCTGCTGGCGCTGGCTGCGGTGCTCATCGCGGCGCTGCGACATGAGTCCGTTCGCGCGTGGTGCCAGCGCCGGATGCCGGGCTGGGAGGCGGCGCGCGGCGGCGACGATCGCGTCGCGGTCGGAGCGCTCGGGTGGATGATCCTGCAGCGGTCGTTGCCGATCGCGCAGCTCGGGCTGCTGCTGAGCCTCCTCGGCGCGTGGGACCCGCTCCGCGCGCTGGGCCTGGGCGGCGCGGCGATGGTGGGTTCGACCGTGGGCGACGCCGTCCCGGGGCAGCTCGGGGTGCTCGGCGGCGCCCTGGCGCTGGCGGCGCCGGGCCTCGGGCTGCGACCGGCGTCGGCGCTGGCCATGGCGGTGGCGATCCACGCGGCGCAGTTCGTCTGGGTGGCCTTCGGCGCGGTGCTCTCGTGGGCCGGGCGCGGCCACCGGTCGCCCACGCGTCACGAGGTCGTCGCTTGACGGCCCTCGCCGCGAGCGGACCATGGCGGCGGAAGGACCTCCCATGCCGCACGAGTCGCTGCTCCGGAAGCTCGACGAGCTGATCGACCACCTCGCGTCGTTCGAGCGGGCGAACACCGACCTCATCGAGTCGCTGCACCCGGCCTGGACCGAGAGCGCGCGCAACCTCCTGCACTACCTCGCGCTGCGCCAGCGCGACCTGCGCGACCTGCAGCTCGCGCTCACCCGCGCGGGGCTCTCGTCGCTCGGTCGCTCCGAGGCGGTCGTGATGCCGACGCTGCTCGAGGTGCGCGCCCGGCTCGCGGCGACCGTGCGGGGCCGCGGCGGCGCCGTGATCGATCGCGACGCACCGGCGTCGATCGGTCGCTTCCACGCGGCGGAGGTACTCGCGGAGGAGCACACGCGGGCGCTCTTCGGACCGCCGCCCGCCGATCGGCACGCGTACGTGATGGCGACCGCTCCGTCGGCGCGCGAGGCAGACGGCGCGTGGATGGCGGCGATGCTCTCCGCGGGCATGGACGTGCTGCGGCTCAACACTGCGCACGAGGGCCCCGCGGAGTGGGCCCGCACGCTCGCCGCCCTGCGCGGCGCGGCCCAGCGCATCGGGCGACCGTGCCGGGTGCTGGTCGACCTGCCCGGTCCGAAGCTGCGCACGGGGCCCATCGAGCCGGGCGCTCCGGTGCTGGCGCTCAAGCCGGCGCGCGACGACTTCGGCCGCACCACCGCGCCCTTCCGGGTCACCCTCGCGCCGCGACGCTGGGCCGGCGCGACCAGCGCCGCCGCGGGCGCCGTGCTCTTCGTCGACGACGACTGGATCGCGGGGATGCGCCCCGGCGACGCGGTCGAGGTCACCGACGCGCGCGGACGTCATCGCAGCCTCCGGGTGACCCTCGTCGGCGCCGATCACGCGCTGGCCGAGGGCGACCGCTCGGTCTACCTCACGGAGGGCTGCGCCCTGCGCTGGACCCGCGGCGAGCACACCCGCGCCGCGGGCAAGTGTGGCCCGATGCCGGCGACGACGTCGCGGGTCGAGGTGTCCGCGGGCGACCCGCTGGAGCTGCGCGCGGACACCACCCTCGGTCGGCCCGCGGTGCGCGGCGCGGACGGCGTGGTGCTGCGGCCGGCGTCGGTGTCGTGCGAGCTCCCGGAGGCACTGAGGCACGTGAAAGTGGGCGACCGCGTGCTCTTCGACGACGGGAAGATCGAGACCGTGGTCGAGGCCGTCGATCTGCCGGTGGTGTCACTGCGGGTGCAGCGCGCGGGGCGCGGCGTCGCCCGCCTCCAGGCCGAGAAGGGGATCAACCTCCCGGACACGGAGGTCGACCTTCCGTCGCTCGGCCCGGAAGACCGTGTGGCGCTCGAGTTCGCGCTCGCGCAGGCCGACCTCGTGGGGCTGTCGTTTCTGCGCCGCGCGGCCGACGTCGACCCCTACCTCGACGCCATGGCGGCCTCCGCCCGACCCGTCGGCGTGGTGCTCAAGATCGAGACCCGGCAGGCCTTCGAGGTGCTGCCGTCGCTCTTGCTGCGCGCGATGCGCCGGTACCCCGTCGGGGTCATGATCGCCCGCGGCGACCTCGCGGTGGAGTGCGGCTTCGAGCGCCTCGCCGAGCTCCAGGAGGAGATTCTCTGGATCGCCGAGGCCGCGCACGTCCCGGCCATCTGGGCGACGCAGGTGCTCGACGGCCTCGCGCAGACGGGGGTGCCCTCGCGGGCCGAGGTGACCGACGCCTCGATGGCCGTACGCGCGGAGTGCGTGATGCTCAACAAGGGCCCGTTCATCGCGCAGGCGGTGCGCGTGCTCGACGACATCCTCCGCCGGATGGAGCGCCACCAGCACAAGAAGCGGCAGCTCTTCCGGCGCCTCGAAGTCTCCGCGCGCACCCTCGGCCGCGAGGTGTAGCGCTCAGCAGAAGTCACGCGTCCGGCGCTTGATGCCCACGCGAACGCCGCACGCCGGTCGCACCTTTCCTCGGCATGCAGCACACCGTGATCGTGTCGGACATCCACCTCTGGGAGGTCGTCGCGGGCGATGACCTCTGGATGCGCTATCGGCAGCGGCGGTTCTTCCCCGACGACGCCCTCGCGGCGCTGCTCGACCGCCTCACTGACACCGTGCCCGACAGCGACTTCGAGCTCGTGCTCGACGGCGACGTCTTCGACTTCGACGTGCCGCGCCCCGACGGGCGCGACGACACGCCGCACACCGAAACCGACGCCGCCCTGCGCATGGACCGCATTCTCGACGACCACCCGGTCTTCGTCGAGGCGCTCGCGAAGCTGCTCGCGCGCCGCCACCGCGTCGTCTTCGTGTCCGGCAACCACGACGTGCAGCTCGTGTTTCCGGCCGTGCGCGCCCGTCTGCTCGCGCGCCTCGAAGCGGCCAGCGCGCGGCTCGTCGCAGCGCACCCACGCCGACCCCGGGGCGCCGCCTCGGTGCACGGCAACGTGCTCTTTCGCGCGTGGTTTCACCGCACCCAAGACGGCATCCACGTCGAGCACGGCCACCAGTACGACCCCTACTGCGCCACCCGCTACCCGCAGGCGCCCTTCGCGCCCGGCACCGGCGCGGTGCAGTCCACGCTGAGCTCGCTCACCATGCGCCACCTCGCCGGGCGCTTCGGGTACTTCAACCCCAACGCCGATGGCACCTTCCTCCTCACGCTCCCCGGCTACCTCGCGCACTGGGCGCGCTACTACCTGTTCTCCCGGCGCTCGCTCGTGTTCGCCTGGCTGCTCGGGACCCTCCGCGTCGTGGCCGAGCTCCTTCGTGCGCAGCCCCGCGACGAGGTCGAGCGCGCCCTGAGCAACCTCCTGCGCACCGCCCGCGAGACCGGCGCCGCGCTCGAGCCCCTCAGCGAGCACGCCACCCTCTTCGCCCGGCAGGACCTCCTCCGCGCCGCCCGCGTGCTCTGGGTCGACAAGCTCGTCTTCGTCGCGGCGCTCGCGGCGGCGTTCTTCGTGACCCTCGCCGACCGCGCCGCCGGCGTCGCCCTCTTCGCGCTCGTGGCCCTCGGGACGGCGCTCGCGTCGAAGCTGCTGCCGCACGGCGGGCTCGACGCGGTCTACGCGAGCCTCGACCCCACGCAGCGCCAGATCGCCCGCATCCACGACGCCCGCGCGGTGGTCTTCGGGCACACGCACATCGCGCAGGGCGACTGGCGCGACGGCGTCTTCGTCGGCAACTGCGGCACCTGGGCACCCATGCACCACGACATCGCCTGCACGCAGCCCATGCAGGTGGGCTACCCCTTCGTGTGGCTGCGCAGCGTCGACGGCGGGGCCATCGACGGCGGGCTCTACCGGGTCACCGACGGCGTCGTTGCGCCGGTCGCCGGAAGCGTGCGCGAGGAGCCCCGGCACGAGCGCGACGAGGTCGAGCGCGATGACATCGCCGCGGCGTGATGCCGATGTGGGTCGACGCGCCGGGCCCGAGCACCCACCACGGTGATCTCGTGCAGCGAGCGTATCGCCGACACGGCGCGCGGACTCGTCGAGCGGGCGCGCGTGCAGCTCGCTCTGCGCGACGCCGTTCTTGTAGGCCTGCCGGCGCCGACCCAGGTCGCCGAGGAGCCAGTAGAGCGCGTCGGGGAAGGGGGCCTCTGCCATCGCGACGACGGCCGCCAGCGGGACGGGACCGCCCACCGCGAGCTCGGGCGTCGCGAGATCGAGCGCGTAATACATGCGCCACCGGACCGTGAGGCTGGTCGAGCGCGACGTCCGGCGTGAGAAGCCGCCGCCGAGCGCGAGCCCCCCGCCCCACGCGTAGCCTGCGTCGTCCGCGAAGTGGCGGCAGATGCGGCGCGCGCAGCCGCGAGAGCACCGCGGTGTCGACGCCGTATAGTGAGTGCAGCGCGGCACCCCCGACGGCAACCTTCCGCGGCTGGCGGCCGAAGAGGGCGACGACCAGGAGAAACACGGGGGAGCGTAGGCCCTTGACGGGCCACTCGACGCCGCGTTAGCGACGGCGCGTGGCGCTGCGCTAGCGTCCGATCGCACGCGAGACATGACCGGGCGCGCCTACGGCATTGACTGGAGCTACGCCTCCCCCGCGATCATCGGGGCGTGGGGGGTCATGATGACCGTGCTCGAGCGCCTCCGGCCCTTCGACAAGGGGCAGCGCGCCCTGCGCGTCGGGCTCTTCACTGACTTCTTCTGGTACACGCTTGTCCAGAGCTACCTGCTCGGGATGGTCATCGCGTGGATCATCCGCGCGCTCGATGGGGTGAGCGGGCTAGCGCAGCACCACCTCGTGGGGGCCTGGCCGGTGTGGGTACAGCTCTACTTCTTCTGGATCGTCCATGATTTCTACATGTATTGGTTCCATCGTCTGCAGCATCGCGTGCCGGTGCTCTGGCGCACCCACGAGGCGCACCACTCGGTGGCCAGCGTCGACTTCGTGGCCGGCTCGCGCTCCCATCCACTCGAGATCCTGATCAATCAGACCGTCGAGTACGCCCCGATCGTTCTGCTCGGCGCCCACCCCGACGTGGCTCTCATGAAGGGCGTCCTCGACGCGACCTGGGGCATGTGGATCCACTCCAACATCGGAGTCCGCGCCGGTCAGCTCCAATACGTGATCAACGGCCCGGAGATGCACCGTTGGCATCATTCACGGGAGTTCACGGGGCACGGCTTCAACTACGGGACGAAGCTCGCGGTCTGGGACTGGCTCTTCGGCACCGCGTACCTGCCGTACCTCCGCGAGACGGCGGTGGCCGACCGGCGCGCGTTGGGCGACACGCCCCGCGGATACGGGCTCGCGGGCACCGAGGGCTTTCCCGAAGAGACCGATGGGTTGTCCCTGGTGACCACCTATTTCAAGCAGGTGCTGTTCGCGTTTTACCGCACCGCGCCAGCGTCCCCGAGCGAGCGGCCGAACGACGACGCCGCCATGCCCGCCGCAAGCTCAAGCGAATGAAGCCCGCTGCGCTGCACGCGCTCGCGTCGACCGCTCGGTCGGGCGCAGAGCCTCCGCCCAGCCGCGCCGTGAGCCTCCCTCGGGGCGGTCCGGCTCCGACGCTCGGGTAGTCCGTCGGAGGTGCGATGCCGGGCGGCAGAGCCGAGGGTTCTGGGTTGACCGTTGTCGCGGGCGGCGCGAATGCCCATCCGCTCGTCACCCCCCGTCGGCCCCGTTAGAATTGCCGCGGGGGCAATCAGCACGGGCGCGTCGCAGACGGTGCCCGGAAGGAACCGCGGCGCGTCGTTGGCCACGGGCGCGTCGTGCGGCTGCCCGTGGCGTGCTGCCGGCCGGCTCCTCCACCGCGCGCCCGCGTCCCCACCGCGGCGGTCTACCGGCAGCTCGCCGGCACCGGGCTGCGCACGGCGTCGCAGGGGCTCCACAGCCGACCGAGCTGGTTGGGCGTGAGCGTCGCAGTCGGAACGGCCCCACCCGACACATCGCCGCACGCCCCGATGGCGTCGAAGCCGACGCTGCTGCACTGCGGTGCGCTCCCGCGGTACGGCGACACCAGCGCGACGGTCGTCCCCGTGGTGAAGTCCACGAAGGCGCCCGACGCCACCCGCAACGTGCTCGTGCCGCCGCCCGAGTTGTTGAACCAGCCGCTGTCGAGGCTCATCCCCTGCATCGTGAGCTGCGAGATCTTCAGCCCGAAGAGGCTCGGGTCGTCGGGGCCGAAGAAGGGCAGCGCGCAGGTCGTCGCCGCCCGGTTGCGCATCGCCACGTAGACCCCCCGCGGCGGAACCACGTCGTCCGCGGTGAAGTTCATCCAACGAAACGATCCGCTCGAAGGGTTGCGGTACGCGAAGTGAAACCCGTTGAGCGCCACCGGGCAGTTGGACAGGTTGGTGATCTCGATCGCCTCCCCGGCCTCACAGTCGGGCCCCGAGCATGCGCCGCCGTCGCCGTCGATGAGGTACTCGCTGACGAGCACGTTGGCAGCCGTCGGCGCGACCGGAGTCGCGCAGGCCTGCACAAGACTGACGGTCATCGTCGCGCCCGTGGTGCAGCACGTCGCGTCGCCCGCGCGGCAGGCGCGCACGTAGAGCGTCGTGGAGGTTCCGGGCGGCGGTGCCCCCGCGGCGATGGGCGCTGCGGGGCGGAAGTAGTTCTGCCCGGTGGCGGTGATCGTCGCGAGCGGCGCCGCGTCGCCGGTGCGCCACACCTCGTAACTCACCCCCGCCGGGAGCGGCGCGAACTGCACGATGGGGCGACGGTCCCAGCTCGTGCCGCACGCCGTGGCGCCGGAGTCGGCCGGGGCCGTGCACGACGACGCGACCGTGACGGCCACCGTGCAGCACGCGCTCGACCGACGATCGCGCGCGCAGAACTGCAGCACGTACGTCCCTGCCGCGTCGGGTCGCAGCGTCGTCGCCGCGGCCGCGGGCGTCGCCGGCGCCGCGGTCGAGCCCGTCGGCCGCGCGATCACCGTCCACGCGTACGTGAGCGCCTCGCCCGCGGGGTCACTCGCCGCGCCCGTCAGCGTCACGGTGCTCCCCGTGGTGATCGCCGTCGCCGCCGGGCACATCACCACCGGCGGAACCGCCGGGCACACGTCCCCTTCGTCCACCATGACGTTGCAGTCGTCGTCGCGGCGGTTGCACACCTCCGCGCCCGGCAACACCTGCCCCGCACACGCGCCCCAGTCGCTGCCCGCGCCGCTCGCGTTCATCGCGCACGCCTGCGCGCCCGCGGCGCAGACCCCGACGCCCGCCGTCCCCGCGCGCCCCGTGTAGCACCCGCGCGTCGCGCCCGGAGCGCACAGACACCCCTCGTCGGTCACTCCGTTGCAGTTGTTGTCCCGGTCGTCGCAGACCTCCGCCGCCGGTCCGACCTGGCCCGCGCAGAGCATCCCCCACTGGCCGTCCGCGCCGCACGTCTGCGTGCCCGCGCGGCACGTCCCGCCGGTGCTCCCGCACGCGCGGGTCATCCCACGGGTGCAGCCGCAGCCCTCGTCCACGGCGCCGTTGCAGTTGTCGTCGAGCGCGCCGTCGCAGACCTCCGTCGTCGGCGTCACGCCCCCCGCGCACGCCGCCCACGCCCCCGCGGCGCACGCCTGCGTCCCTGGTCGGCACACGCCGATGGACGATCCGCACGCGCGGGTCAGGCCCTCGTCCACGGCCCCGTTGCAGTTGTCGTCGAGGCCATTGCAGACCTCCGTCGTCGGACCGACGGCGCCCGCGCACGCCGCCCACGCCCCCGCGGCGCACGCCTGCGTCCCCGCGCGGCACGACCCGACGGCGCTCCCGCACGCGCGGGTGAGGCCCTCGTCGACCGGGCCGTCGCAGTTGTCGTCGAGGCCGTTGCAGACCTCCATCGTGGGGAGCGCCGCGCCGGCGCACGCCCCCCACGCGCCCGCCGCGCATCGTTGCGTCCCGAGGTGACACACGCCGAGGGTCGATCCGCATGGGCGCGCGAGGTCTTCGTCGACCGCCCCGTCGCAATTGTTGTCGACGTTGTCGCAGACCTCGGGTGCCGGTCCGGTCGCTCCCACGCACGCCGCGAGGCGACCGTCGGCGCACGCCTGCGCCCCGCGGCGGCACGCCCCGACGGCGGACCCGCACGGCCGCGGATCAGCGCCGACGGAGCACTCGCAGCCCTCGTTCGCGGCGCCGCTGCAGTTCTCGTCGACGCCCGCCGGGTCGCAGACCTCTGCCGCCGGGAGCACGTCGCCGTCGCACGGCCCCCACATCCCGAACTCGCCAGTCCCGAGGCAGAGCGCCGTCCCACTGCGACACCGGCCGACGTCGCGCGTGACCGCCGCCCCGCGGTAGCACCGCTCCCGATCGCCCGGCAGGCACGCGCAGCGGTCGTCGACGAGGCCGTTGCAGTCGTCGTCGAGGCCGTTGCTGCACACCTCCGTCGCGCGGCACGCGGTGCGCGTCGCGCCGTCGGTCGCGCTGTCGGTCGCGCCGTCGATCGACGCGTCGCCGTTGGCGTCCGCGACCGTGGTGTCAGCGGTCGCGTCGGGGGTGACGTCCATGCCTGCATCGGCGGCAGGAATGTCGAAGGTGGGCGTGTCGAAGACGGCGGCCTCGGCGGACGGCGCGTCCGTCGCGGCGCCGTCGGCCTGCGCGTCGGGCTGCGGCGAGAAGACGTCTCCGTCACCGGCCGCGCAGCCCGCCGCGAGCCCGACGAAGAGTGCGGCGCGGCGGAGGAGGTGGTGCATAACGGGCTGATATCAGCCGCGCCGACCCGGCGTCTGCGACAGGACGATGACAGTCTGCGCGTCGGGTGCGACGCCACCCCCGCCGCCGTGGCGGAGGTCGCTCAAATCACTGGTCTTGTACTGATCCCGTGATGGCTCGGGTGCTGCGATGGGTGGTACCGCGAGCCGCGTGGTGATGCGGGCGCAGCGCGGGCTGGACGTGGTGTTCGAGGCCCGACGGTGGTCGTAGCGCTGGGTGCGCGAGGGCGACGCCACCATCGCCCGAGACCGACGCACACGGGTTCGCGCGAAGGCGGCGGCGCGTCGCAGACCGGTCGCCAGAGGGCGCTCCGTGTCGGCGGTGCAACCGTCTGGTCGCGGCGGATCGACATCGACATCGGCGGCGCGCTCGGGGCTTGAACGCGGGGTCGTGGTCCGGCTATCGGCGGCGGATCGAGGTCGGCGGCCCGGCGTCGCACGACCGCGATCCAACCCGACGGAGACACGAATGATGCGTCAACGAACGATGTGGTGGCTGGTCGCAGTGGTGGGCGCCGGGTGCAGCTCGGACCCCGCGCCGGTGGACTTCATCGACGATGACTCGGGCGCGCCGGGGGACCTCGGAAGCGCCGGCGCGGACGTCGTCGACGCGGGTCGTCCCGGCGTCCTGGACGCCGGTCGCGCAGACGTCCCGGACGCCCCACCGGGCACCGACCTCGGATCCGCGGCGGCCTCGGTGGCCACCGTTCGCGCGGCCATCGTGGGCACCGCGCCCGTCACGCTGAGCGCCGCGCTGGTCGACCTCGTGGTCACCCAGACCGTCGGCGCGACGCCCGGCACCGACGGCGGGGTCTCGACGAACGATCCGGCGGGCTTCTTCGTCCAGTCCGCGATGACGGGCCCGGCGCTCTTCGTGGCGGTCGATCCCGCGTCGCTCTCGCCGGCGCCCCAATCAGGTGACCGCGTGAGCTTCACCGTCACGCGCGGCGAGCTTCGCGCGGGCGCCCGCTGGGTGACGGCGCTCAGCGGCTATCGGCGCACCGGCACCGGCGCCGACCGCGGTGCGCTGCGCCAGGACGTCTCCGGCGCCGCCGACCTCGTCACCGGTCTCAACGACTACGAGTCCGAGCTGCTGCGGGTCGCGGGCACCGTCGCGGGCGCGTTCGCCTTCGCGGGGACCGGCTTCGAGTCCGCCCCGATCACCACCGCGGGCGTCCCGACGGCGATGACCAACCTCCGGCTCCGCGTCGCCGCCGCGGTGCGCGCGTCGCTCGGGCTGCGCAGCGGATGCACCTTCACCGTGACCGCGCCGCTCTGGCGCTTCAACGCCCAGGCTCAGGTCAACGCGTGGACGGCGTCCGACCTCAGCGTCGGCGGCTGCCCCGCGCCCATGGACGCTGGCACCACCGACGCCGGCACCATCGACGCCGGCACCACGGACGTCGGCCGGACCGACGTGGGCACGACCGACGTGGGCACGACCGACGCGGGCGTCGCCGATGTGAGCGTCGCGCCCGTGGACGGTGCTGCGCTCGACGCGGGCGCCGAGCCGAGCCCGACCGAGCTGTGGGTGCTGCGCGTCGGCGCCGGGAGCGAGGCGCTGTCGAACGCCTCGACGCCCGCCTTCCTCGAGCGGCTGCGCATCAGCGACGGCATGACGGCGGGCGCACCGATCGCGCTCCCCGTCGCGGTCGCCGGCGCCAACCGCCCGGTCACCATCTCGGGCACCGCCACCAGCGACGGCCAGCTCACGCGCAGCCTCGACCGTCGCTACGTCGTCCTGGCCGGATACGGCGCGGCGCCCGGCCTCGCTTCGGTCACCGGAACCACGTCGTCGGCGGTGCCTCGCGTCGTGGCGCGCGTCGCGGCGGACGGGTCGTTCGACAGCAGCACGGCGCTCGGCGCGGCGTTCTCGGGCAACAACGTCCGGGCCGCCGCGTCCGCCGACGGCACCGCGTTCTGGGCGGCGGGCAGCTCCAGCGCGGGAGGCTCCATCGTCTACGCCCCGCTCGGGGCCGGCGCGTCGACGCCCGTGTTCGCCACGCCGACGAACGGCCGTTACGTGGCCCTGTATGACGGAACCCTCTACGGCGCCGTGGGCGCGGGCGGTCAGTACGGGGTGTTTCGCGTGACCGGCTCCACCGCGACGCTGCTTCCGGGCTTCCCCACGAGCGGAACCCCCACGCCCTCACCCTTCGGCTTCGTGGCGTTCGACCGCGACGCCGCGACGGGCATCGACGTGATCTACCAGTGCGACGATCGCTCCGTGGCCACCGGCGGCGGCGTCCAGAAGTGGACGCTCGCGGGCGGCACCTGGACCCTCGCCGGAACGCTCAGCACGGGCCTCACCGGCGGCTGCCGGGCGGTCACGGGCTTCGTGAGCGGCGCCAGCACCACGTTGCTCGTCGTGACCGCGGAGAGCCCGTCGCGCGTCGTGCGCTTCATCGACGATGGCTCGGCGCCGACGTCCGTCGCCGCGACGGCCCTCCGCACTGCGGCGACCAACACGGTCTTCCGCGGGATCGCGCTTGCCCCGCGCTGACGGCGCGCGGGCCGACCGACATTTACGTCACCACGTAAAGCCGGTGGCCACGACCCCGCTGGTGTCGCAGGTCGCGCGCACGCTGCACTACCGCGTCGTCACGTAGGGGTTGCATCGCGGGAGGCACGCTCGCCCGCCCGCCGCGACCAGCACGCAGACGCCGTCAGCGCCGAAGTCCTCCGCGACCGCGCGCGCCACGGTCATCCCGAGGCGGCGCTGCGCTCGCCGCGCGGGCGACCGGGCTCGGCTGGCGCGACGGGGTATAGGTAAGCCAACGCGGCACCCTCGCGGGCACGGATCCGCTCCAGTTACCGGAACGCCTATTATCAGCAGGACACCGTCCCGCGAGCACCCCACACCGAAGAAACGCCTCGAACTCCGCGACGACGTACCGTGGAAGCGCGCGCCCGTCCTCCTGCATGCGCTCGGCGAAGGCGGCGAAGTGATCGCGCACGAGGCCATGCACCACCCCGTCGCGCACGGGATCGCGGGCGCCAACGTGAGCCTGTACACCGCCATCGGCCATCGATGGGAGCGCGACCAGAGCGACGCGCGTGCCGACGCAATGGGTCAGGTTTTATCGATGAATCAAGGACAGGGAGGGGTGGCGGCGGGTGGCGGCGGGGGGCGGCGGGGGGCGGCGGGGGGGGGGGGGGGGCGGGGGGGGGGGGGGGGGGGCGGCGGCGGCGGGGGGGG
>Ga0247843_1004227_pt1 | contig 21840 bp, 13 predicted proteins | sample LaCruzMarch2017__FD_192420 | JGI IMG/M metagenome (GOLD analysis project Ga0247843, IMG submission 192420) | Freshwater microbial communities from meromictic Lake La Cruz, Castile-La Mancha, Spain - LaCruzMarch2017_8m | ecosystem: Environmental > Aquatic > Freshwater > Lake | place: Spain...
TGTGTGAGATGAGCAGAAACCAATACTTGGGCCTTCCCTCCACTGTCACACTGTCGCATCCATGTTCTTAGATGTTCCATATATGAGTACATAAAAAACTTAGACTTTGTCCGCGGGCATGTAGAGACTTCTTCATCTCGGGATCTGGTCAAGGCGTACGATACTCGCTGAAAGATCGCTCAGAACAAAAGCCAAACTCCACGATGACGAACGAAGACGAAGGCATGGCGGCTATCAACGAGCCTGCCGAAGACAATGCCATCGTTCCGCATGACCCTTCGTCGTCGGTTAATAACAACGTCGACGTCGTGAGCATGTTTTCGTCACAGGGGGGAGTAGAAAAAATGACGGACCATGATGTTGACGACAACAATAACAATCCTCCCTCGACGTCATTGGACGAAACGACGACGATGATGGAAGTCATTCCGTCACCTAAGAAGAAGAAAAAGAAGAAGAATAAGCGAATGATCATTGATGACGAAAACGATGAATTATCATTTGGGGATGATATGGCCATGGAGCCGATAGCAGAAGCAGATCACGGGAACGGCAACAACGACGACGTTGTGACGGAAGAAATAATTCACGAAACAAAGCGAGCAAAGTTGATCAACGAGGACGACATCATGAAGAAGATGGGGAAGGACCTGGATGATAAACTTGACTATCTGCATGAGGTGAGTTCAGTGTGTAGGTATACCAATAGATACCCTAACTTGGGGGAATGCTGTGTATAATGTCTCGATGTCAATATCATTATTCTCCCCTCTAATATCTATCCCCCCACATTTCTTTTCTTCCTCCTTTCTCTAGTGCATTTCGGTCGCAATATTAGCGCAGCGGAAGGAGGACGAGCATGCAACAGTCAACAAGGAACAGGGAGAAGATATCCACGAGAAGAAATGCATTGATGGCAGCAACTCCTCAGCCTACGCGAAGCTGCGGGATTCTGCCACACAAGCATACACGTCATTGGTCGAGTACGGATCGTCGTTGGATTTGAGCTCCAATGAAAAAGAACAAGCTGAGAAGAATGCGAAGAATGATGTAGTAGTCATGGTCTCCTCCCTCTTTTTGAGTGAATCACGACGTAAACAGCTATTGGACGTTGGACGGAGTCTATGGATGACCATCCGTAACAATCCCGAATTATTCAACGATAGTAGTATTATCCCCGAAGTAGACGAGAGCACAGTGGTGGCGGGGGGATCGTTGTTGTTCAAAGACCGACAGAACAAGGCTGTGGCATCTGGGTATGCACGTGCAATTGCTGCTCGACTCATTTTCGTAGACTACATCGATACACGATGCAGTGTTGGAATTCCTCCCAAGCTTCAAGAGGCCATAGATCTTATGGAAGGCGCCGACAACACCTATCGATCAACTCCGTCACTTCAAGAATTAGTCTTTGGTCTAAAAATCTTCTCTCGATCTGGTAGGGCTATACTTAAACACGATCGCAAGTGTGCAGCATATGACCTTTTTTCTCTTGCCTCCTCGTGCTTCGAATACATCTCTAGTATGGCCGAAAGTGGCAACACTGAAGCCGCCGTTGGATTGAAGGATTCACTCGACGAATGTTTTGATACATTGTCAATGTTACCGAATGCTGCCTCACTATTCGGAGAGTCTCGTATCGAGAACACTACCCATGACTTTCAGCGGGATGCGATTGTCAAACCGTGGCAAACCCTAGTGCTAAATGCACTGGAAGGTGCCAAGTCGTTTATTGATAGACATTGCCGATCCGACATGATCTCAGTCCACCGTCAACGATTCCTACCATCTGTGGCTAGACTATGCTGTAAGCATGGGGCCTTTTTCGTCAAGCTGCGTCAGTACGAGAATGCTGAAAAGGCACTTAGCATCGCGCTCAATTCAACAAACGATTGTCTCAATGAGATAAGACAGGACCTGGAGAATGACAAGAACCGAAAGTTGAAAGGAGGAAGGCAAGCGTTACACAACTTGGAGGCTGAATTAGTAGTATTATCTATCGAGGCATTCTATTTACTCAGCGTTACTTACCAGTCCTCTAGTAAAAAGGAAAAGGCCATAATTTGTCTTGACAGAATCCAATCGTACATGGAGGAGCAGCATGCACGTGATAATGAACTGCATTCGCAAGTGATGTCTACGCTGGGCAGCGGGAAAGACTTCGTATTCTCTGAAAGAGTTTCTATCTCTTCAATCAATCACTTCGAGAAGGATGCATCAGATATCAAGACTCGTAGTATCATAGCTCTCGACGATGCAAGGAGCCGTCACGACGCGGAGAAGGCGACTTTGGCATTCTCCCGTATCATGATCTTCCACAAAGCGATTCCCAATCCAAGCCAAGTAGAAGAATCTCTGATTGACAAACATATCAGAGATCTGATGGATTTATCATTTTGTGTCTCAAGCTCATCAACTAGCAAATCATCTAGTAGTAGTAAGACAAAAGGTCACGGCGATATCTTCGAGATGGCGCTACGGGCGATTAGGCAAGTGTATGTCAGACGCGCAGTCTCCGAAATGTCCGGTGCTGTTAGCAGCAGCGTCACCTACACAGACAATTATTCTCTCTTCTTGGATAACTCGATTAAAATGCACAACATTCGTCGACCCTTTATCATGCTCGATAAGTTGAATGCCATGCTAGCAATACGTTCCAGTCGTAAATTTGCCACCAAGTCCATCAGCCGGCTTGATTCTGAAGCCCTATTGATCGCAAAAGAATTCATTGAGATGGTCACGACTTTCGTTGGCAATGGTAATAGCGACACGACTCTCTTTGACACGTCTAATCAATCATTGAGCAATGAATTGTTTGAGGAATCCAAGATTCATTTTTCACGAGCTGTATCGCTTTATCATTCGTTGAATGCACATCACGAGTGCGCTCAATGGTCAGACCTTCTCATCCACTTTCTAAATCTGAAGCAAACTACAATCCTGTCCTTGGAGGACTCGGATGTTTTGCTTGGGCAAGTTATGGCTGTGAATGCTTACGCCCAATCAATGAGTGGTAATCATGCTGAAGGTGTAAGTCTTTGTTGCTATACGTCGATGTATATTCTCGCGCTTGATTCTCTAGCTCTTCTCAACCCAAATTTCTCTTAAATATTAACATTTGTTTTAGATGAAGACTGCTCGTGACGCCTGGGCAAAGGTAAAGAGTGTTGACTGTTTGGTAACTCTATTTCACTGCAGTCTTCGTCATGAGATGAAAAACCATTCTGTCGATACGTTATTGGAGCTCGACTTTGCGCTAAAGGAGCTCTTATCTGTCGATGAGGCCTTATTAGCGTTTCCACGTCTCACAAACTCGTGTGTCGAGAATGAAGTTGGTGAAGGTGACATGGTATTACTTGGATTGCAGGAGCGTTGGATGGACACTCTCTTGAGTTCGTTCAGTCAACAATCAAAGGAGACAGATCTTGTCGAATTAGAAGCGCCTGAATTTTCACTATTCACCATTCTCAGAGCATACCTGAAACATTTCGAGCATATCATAACGTCAAAGTATAAATGTGCTACTATTAACAACTTTGAGGCCCTTGGAAGGATTGTTGATGGAGTTATGAAGGTGTTAGTACAAATAAGGGAATTGAAAAAACACAAGAAGAGAGGAGGAGGCATTGACTCTGTCAATGATGGCGCTAAAGCTGGGTTGGTACTTGTGTGGGACGATGTTGTAACGAGTAAGCTCGTCGGCGATCGAAGCGATTGTGTATGGGCTGCGGAGGAGGTATGTATGCTCGATTATTGTCAAACTGTGCTGTGATTATTTGTCCCTCATCCTCTGTCTTCTTACTTCCCTTATCGAAATTGTTGACAATCCACTTTTACAAGCTTTGGAATATTGGCAATCAGATGATGGCAGTAAGTGTTGTGTCGCCTGGATCATTCGATTCCCGATTGCTCGCAGCCGATGTGTTCGCGGCTTCCCATGACTTCTCACTGATGAGCGAGGAAGAAGAGGGTAAACTCATCAGCAAAGATTACCTTGATTATGACGTCAAGTTTGATCCCACAAAGGCAGTGGTCCCGAATTTTCACCAGGCGGAAGATAGTCTTTCGTGCGACATATCATCCGAGGTGGGAGCACTCGACGCTTTCTTTACTTCAATTCATATTTTCTACAACTCACCCTTTTTCTCTTTCTGCAAATAGTTCTCTGGTCATTGTCTGTTGGTGTCGGTAGCTACAGCAGTGGATTATGCTTCAGACTGTTTGTTCAAGAGTGGAGGGGATATTACACCTCTCAACAACGACGTTCAAATTCTTCTGAGTCGTAGTCTCCATAGACTAGCCATGGCGAAAGACGAGCTGCAACTAAATTGCAGTGATGAAAAGCAACGTTGTGAGATTGACAAAATGATTGTGCTCCTCACATTGCGATGCCTCCTTGGCGTTGGTGACGACTCTTTGGCTTATGAATGCTTGAATAGCAATGGTTTGATTAGCGCCTTGGGAAAAATTTATCTCAATGAAATGTCATTGTTGACTATGTGCAGTGAAGGTGACAGTCAGTCGCTAAGAAATGTAGCCCTCATGTCCTCTCTTGCCGAGGAGAAAAAGATGCGCCAAACCTCGAGGTCTTTGAATTGCTTGTGTGCACAGTTGCTCTCTTCTACTTTGTCGTTCGCTGTTGATATTGGTGACTGCAAAATCTTCCTCGGGGACATTCAAAAGAAGACAATTCAATCGTCGACATGTGCCAAGGATTGCCTTGATGTGTACTCTGAGATTGATCAGCTTGTTAAGAATCACAAGAATGCGGGCACTGAGAGAAAGGATGGCAGCTTCTATTCTACGATGGATCTAGATTGGTTTGCTAAAGATTCTAACAATAGGGCCGTTGAATATGAATTGTTAGGAGACACTCAAACCGCGGCGACGCTCTTTGCTGTAGCATTGAATCTTTTGCCACTGTGTGGCAAGGAGATGCAGCAGTACAAACATCCCATGAATGCTGCGTACCAGCAAATCACTGCGAAAATGAGTGGAGATTCATTGATTTGGAATCTCTTGGAGTCTCACTGAGAGATATCTGCTGTGTCTTTTCTTGTTTCCGTAAATTATGTCTCATAACGTGCTACAATGTGAAAAGAACGCCCTTTATCTTGGAGGTGAAGGGAAGAGTTCAATTCTACGACTGTTACAGTAGACAAGTGTATGAGTATGCGAATAATTACGATCTAGGCATAAGATTTTTCATTAAATTCATTGCATCTTTTCCAATATGTTTGCAGTTTCACTGACCCCAATGCTCCGATGTTGAAAGTGAAACGACTAATCGAGTGGTGAAAAAAGACAATTACGAGGAGAATGATAACAAAGGTAGATAGATGACTTTTGATCGTACAATTAGAATATCAAAAAAATGAACGAGCGACATGCAAAAGTTGTATTCTTTGCTTTTTTACTTCATATTATTGATAAAGCATTTGACACATAGATTGGATACATCTCTCCATTTTGGTACATTAGGAAAGGTCATTCGGGTTCCCTCTTACGTAGGTCTTTATTGTTGCATGTTTGTGAAATTTCGGATCCAGCCACATTTGTTGACAAAAAGGTCGACTGAACGAACTGAAACAGTGCACTCGACTTACCATCTGCACCCCATTCGCTATATTTCTCATATGCGTGTGTAAAATGATGTAGCGCCTTGTCTTTCTTATTAATGGCAAGGAAGAAATATCCAGCTAATTCACTGGCCAGTGCCTCGTCATTGATGAAGCTGAGTGACAATTTGATTAGAAATATATGTGATTCGATAGGAAATTTAGTGATTTGGTGGGGCAAATGGAAAACACTGTCAAAAATCAGGTGAGTAGATCTTCTTACCGATTCTCTCTCGCAGTAGACACAGCCTTTTCATACAATATTGTTGCCCCTTGATAGTCATGATTGCTAAATGCCTCCTCTGCTAAAAGCAGACACACCTTTTGCTGAAAATTGTGCTGTGACGACTCAGCCCATTTCTTCATTTGTGCAATATCTTCTCGTCCTCTGGAAGCCCAGATGGGATCATTACTTTGTCTAAATATCCAGAATGAAACAAGACCTCCAAAGAACTTATGATAGGCGTAAGAAATAAGAATCACCCATTTGTAAAAGTTAAAACTGTAAAGCTGGTCCGCGAATATCTTCATATCCTCGTATTCTCGAAACATAAAATGGATGTACATCGTTTGGAAATTGTAATGGATGGATCCAGAATTCGTTCCACTTTTTAATATTTCCAACGCCTGTATTACTGACTCGGACTCCTCGTTATGTACGTCACGTATCCCCATTAGCCGATCAACACATCTAACGAATTGGATGTGGTGTGCCAAATATTGTCCATGGCCATGCTGCTGAAGTAGCTTGCCGGATTGAGAAGCGATCTCTTTAATATTTATCAGCTTCATCCCGCTATAAAATGTCACAGCAGCGTACATCATCCTGTTGAGCATTGCCCCTTGCATATCTCCTGATGCCATGGCAATCGCCGTACCCTCGGCATGATACTCACGCGTTAGCTGTAGTGGTTCAATAAAGTGCAAAAGCTGAGAACCAATTCCAATGACGTCGCCTGCGAATTGACTTGCCCCCATTCGGCCCTGCAACTTCTTTGCAATGTTGACATAGCGACAACCCTCTTCGATGTTTCCACAAGTAGCGACGTGCTGTCCAAAATAAACGAAGCAAACTGGCGAAACAGGACTCATCCCACTTTCGATTGATAGTTCGATCATTTTCTTTGTGACGGCGGGTGCTGCAGCCGGCATGGCAAGTTGGAGTGTGATTTCCAATCTTGCTAAAAACAACATCACCATCAACTTCGTTGGGTCGGTCATTAATTTGTGCTCTGTCAAGTTCTGATCAGTCAATCCATCAAGTAGAATATTAGTTTGATCGACGGTAGTCTTTAAATCTGAATCCGAGCCCTCTGGCAGCTCAATTCCGAGTTGTGATAATACCGACTTGGTCATTTTGATAGCCTCTGGGATTTTTGAATTATACGAAAGAGCTGTTATAGTATCGAGCAATGTATTGAGCTTGTCTTCAAACCTCTTGGCAAATTTGAGGATTTGATCGGACACATACTTCAAACTATCTGCATCGCCATTTATTAAAGCGCATTTACTTGCAGACTCAAACAGTTGAAGACTAAGATCATAGTGTTCCTGCCAATGCCTCTTCGGCAAGAAGGATATACCATGGTTGAAGAACGATAAAGATGATGAAAAATCTGACATTCCCATTGCTTTGAATCCTGTCATAAGATTTAGGTTTGCTATTTCCGCTGCTTGTGTATCATCGGTGACAATTGCTACGCCTCCAAGATTGATCTGGTTTGTTGCGGTGAACAGCAGACCATCGTCATTCAGTTCACGTGCGCGATGAACAAGGCTTAGACCATATTTGAAGTGAACCAGTGGGCGATCTTCGGGCAGAATCAATCGATAAACTGCTTCTTGAAGTTTATCATGACCAAAGCTATAACTCCCACCAACTCTGTCAACAATTCCTTCCGCAACTGCTTCTTGGAGTGGCTGCATTAAGGGAATACCGAGATTTTTCTCAATTGTTTCAATGAGGACACAATCAGATCGGGTGCCGAAGCAAGAAAGTGTCATGAGAGCACTCTGTACCTCTTTTGGCAGTTTTTTAATATTGGATGATAGGAATGCCACAACATCATCAGGTAGTTGTATGGCCTGGATCTTCGCTTCGTCCCACTCCCATCGACGGCGACTTAGGCTGAGCCACACGAGCCTATTCCTGCACAATGAAATCATCAATTGAGAAATGAATAATGGATTTCCTTTTGACTTGTGATAGACAATGTCGGACAATGTCCGCGTCAAGCGTGGTGACAGACACAGTAGATCAGATACCATCGTATTTGTCGAATCTTTATCTATACAGTCCAATCGAACAACTGTTGACTGTATACCAAACTGACGAGTTCTAGCTAGCATACTCCCGAAAGGATGTTGCTCGAGTAAGCCCTCGTCCCGACAAGATCCGAGGAAGAAAAATTGTCGCTTAGACTTAGGCGTGGACATTGTGAAATACATCAACAGTTGGTTGATAGCGCTGAGAGATGCTCGATCCGACCATTGAAGGTCATCAAGGAATAGAACAATGGGCACCCCAGAGGAGCTAGATATTAGATCCACAAATAAGCATAGCAAATGTTGAATCCGCGCTTGTGCATTAGCACAGTCTAGGCCTTCTTCTTGTTTACCATCTTCGCCAAGGATAATGCCCAGATTCGGGATCACGTTTGTTAGATGTCGTGTATCATCCCCTAATAATGATTTGATTTTTGATGCAATTTGATGTAATATGCTGAGTCGACCCCCATTAGACATTTGATTACAGTATTCATTGAAAGCTGATGCAAGAGCTGAAAAGGGCGTTGCTTGTTGAAGTTGATCGAATTTCCCTGTTAGGAATAGTGCTCCACTAGCAGAGACAAAATTGCCCAGCCGATTAGCTAGTACAGTTTTGCCTGTACCGGAGGCACCGACAATAACCACACATTCAATAACACCATCAATCGAGCGCGTATAGGAGTCATGTAGAGTAGAAAATTCCGTTTCTCTATCGAATACTGCTTCATTCATTGGCAGGCCATTGACTAGCAATTTCTCCAGATCTATTTCACGCAGGAATCGGTCGGGTTTGTCCAACATAAGCTGCAAGTCAGTACGGACATCAGACACGGTACGATAAGCCTCGTTTCCGTTTAGATCGCCATTTTTTGCATCAATCATGTTGATTATAAGGTTGCAAAGTGAATCAGGCAGTCCCTTCAATTTTAGACGCTCAATGGAACATGAAATAGGAGTATTCGATGACGAAGGTCTTTTGGCAGGAGGGGGAATGAAATCATCTTGTCCTGTTGGAATTGAATCATCCCCAACGCCGTCACCACCACCATTCGATATACTCAATTTCCCTGCGAAATCAAGTGGGCTGGTAGATTGATCGTCTAGTATTGGTCTCTCCCCTCCCGAGAATAATTCGTAGAAAACAATCCCAAGCGAATAAATCACATGAGTTTTATCTACCACATTATTGGTCGGTGTCGTTGCTGTTGAAGGCAATATTTCGGCCCTTGCCACATTGTGATATGAAACATCATTGTGAGTAGATGATTCTTCCAATACCCCACCATTAAAACTAAATTGATCATCGTCATTAAGGAACGAGTTTAATATGTCTTGCAATTCTTGGGGGTTCGAGCTAGTGGCCTCGGTAGGCAAAGGCTCCAAATCTCCACACTGCGCATCCACTTCACAATGCACAACAACACGATTAATCCAATAATTGTCTGGCGTGGACAACAACTGCGGAGGTAGCCGTGGGCGTGAGGAGACTATTCCTCTCCCCACGGTATAATTATTTGTATCGTTATTATCTTCTACGAATTGATCGACCAATGAACGAGCAATCTGGAGTGCCGACCGAAGATACGAATCAGTGCTGTTGTTGTCATCGAGGCGGTCATTGGAGGATGATGACGTGCGTACGATCCAATCTCTCAGAGGGATTAGTAACATCAGAGGCTGGCCTTCAGGGATAAGAAATAGGGAAAATCGTTGGACGAAGCGACGACGGCCGGAAATACTTAAAGGCTTTTTCAATCCAATCGGAGGATTATATTTCACCCTAATAACTACCCCACCACGTGTTAATCGTCGACTGTACCCCATGAGTTTCTTCGTAATTCCAATGCGGCAGTATTTGTCTAAATAGTGACAAAAGTACAGATGACGTCTAAACATACCCTATTAATTCCTACGTTAACCTAAGCCTTTATGTCTTTCTTTGACGCGAAGCGCGACACACAAAAAACGAATCCATAGTATTCACAATGCGCGGCAGTGTTTGTCCATAGTGACATAAATATACTTAACGATAGTGAAGCAGATGACGTCTAAATTTCTTTCTTAGTTTGAGCTTGGTTTGAGCGAAGCGCGACTTCAGTACCCATTCTAACCTGAAAACTGTGGCGGGACGGAGGACACACTATGACGTAAAAGTAAATAATAGCAACATAAAAGTAAAAGAAACATATCTACCTTGAAGAAGCAATGTCCTTACGGTCGGATAATTATTTTGGTTCTCTCACTGAGGCAAAATATTTGACTCAGCTCAAGATCAATCCTTTGGAGATAACAATGCTGGTATTATGTATCTAGCAGTGGGCCTCCAAGTCCAGCTTCCTCATTTAGGTAAAGCTCCCTCATTATTTGGTAAAGCACCTCTTATGTCAGCACGTCCTCTATCCGACTGGATCCATTGGGCTAAATATTCCCTATCGAAGGACGAATATTACGAATGTGGTGTCGAGTTGGCGCTGCAGTTGACGAAGCGTCTCGCAGCGACGCATGCGCCATTTAGTAATGACTCTTCTGGATCGTCTCCAACAACGGCTGGAATATTAACAATTGAGGATGTCATACCGGCGAATATATTTGTTACGCGAACGAATGGTGGGACGACGGAGATACATATCAATGTAACAACAAAAAAGTCCAACAATTACAGTCTTGCCGAAAGTAACAGTCGCAACCACCACCACCACCACCCTCCACGGCCACCCACACAATCACAACTATGCTTCGCTTTGGGGAAAATTTTATTTGAAATCTTCTCACAGGGTGATTCCTGTCAATTTCTACAATTGAATTACAATGAAAGCAACAAAAACAGAATTGATGAAAATAATGATGTACGTGGGATAATGTTTGATGGTTTATTTGTTGGTGGGTCTGACATTAGTGTAAGTACCGATGGTGATAGCACATCTAACCGATCGAAGAAGTCTAGACGTACTACCATGGATACCAATTCGTCAGCGGGGACGACTGCCATGTATGTCCAATCCAAGGTTTATTTGGAGGAGTTGGGGTCACCACGGTCAATCTGTCGTTTAGTATCGGACTTATTGCAAGCGGGGGAAGAGGATAGTCGACTTATTACCAAGACGGCACTATTGTCATTACAAGAGGTTGAATACGATTTAACGCAAATGACAACACATCCGCAACATTTCCTACGGGATAGTACTGGCCCAAATATAACAACAGGGGGGGGTCGTAACATCTTTATTTGGTGAAACAGACGGAGGAGAATTGTACGGACGTGAAAGGGAAATTAATTATTTAATGGAGAAGGCCATGTGGATATATTTACATTCCCCCTTGGCACATTCATTGACTGTCGATGGATCGATGCCGGTCCAAAATACGGATAATTTCCTCTGTGAGGTGATACTACTATCGGGATATAGTGGCAGCGGGAAGACATCCATATTAAGACGGGTTACGTCCTATCTACTGGTTAATGGTTGGTTCCTCCTACAATGCAAATTTGATCGACAGGTTGCACCATTATTGTTGTTGGTGCAATCGGTGGATAAATTCTTGGAACAATTTGTTATCCAAGGGAATGTGTCAAGGGTACCAGAAACCCAGGATGCATTCGATCGGATATCTCAATGTATTGTATCATCCATAGATCGAGATAGCTTTGCACAATTATGTGAATTGTTGCCTAATTTTAGACGACTATTTCCAATGTCAGCTGAATATATTGGTTTCTCGGACCATTCAAGCACCAACACAAGCACACCCGGGAGCACACCCGGGGGCTTAGGATTTGGTAGTAATCGATTAAAGTACCTATTCCAGTTAATTTTACGAGCACTATGCGGTGGAGGTCGTCCGCTGTCATACATATTTGATGATCTACAATGGGCAGATGCCTTCACTATGGAAATTATTCGGGACATTATCCACCCCGATGGCTCTTTTTCATCGGAGGAGAATGTTCGTAACAGAGGTGTTCTATTACTGGGGAGCTTTAGAAAGAATGAAGTTGATGAGAAGTTACTGATTGATCAATTGAAATCAACTGGCCAGACGAACACCAATATCAACTTTAGCAGCATCTACGTCGACGAGTTACCAGAACGAGAAATTAATGTCATGCTGTCCTCCAAGTTTTATATCCCCATGCGATACACCAAAGATCTTGCTCGTATAGTATACCAGAAATCAAGAGGACATCCACTGTATATTGTTGAGTTTCTTAGATCTATCGTAACCAATAATATGATTTCCTACTCTGTTCGTGATCGACGATGGGTGTGGGATGAAATAACAATTGACTTACAAATGATATCTGAGGGTGTGGTGGAGCTCTTGACACGAAAGCTACGGCAGCTCTCCCCGAACGTGATTGAAACACTACAAGTCATATCATGCATTGGTCAAGTTAATATTGACACACTTAAGCTTCTAGACATGGGCCAACTCGTTCCTGACATATTTGAAGCTCTCGAATTAGCCACAAGGGAAGGGATAGTTGAACGAGCTGGTCCCATCTTTGCATTTACGCATGATTTGCTACAGGAATCTACTCTTGCTCTTATTCCGGACTATCTAAGAAATCGGATACGCAAGAAAATTGGTCTTAGTCTTGTTCAGGGGAATGACGAGATTGCAAACAATTCAGAACTTTGTATCCTCGCTGTAGACCAAATTAATGCATGTAAGGATGTAGATGGTATGCTTACTGATGGCGAAAAGGAATTATTCGCTCAGCTCAATCTTGCGGCTGGCAAACATTCGATTGCTGCTTTGAGCTATGAGCAAGCTCGAGGTCACTTTGAGGCTGGAATTTCCCTACTTTGTCGTCACAATCCATGGGAGAGACAGTACTCGCTATGTCTTGAATTGTTTGAAATGTTAAATGGTGTGAATTTCATGGATGGGAAAGTTGACACCATGTCAATACGGTTTGATTCAATCTTACTCAACGCAAGGTCATTTGATGATACACTGAAAACACGATCCTTACGAGCAAAGTTTATGGCATCACAAGGACAGTATTCTATAGCAATTGCAGAATCTCTTGAAGTTGTCTTGAAGTTTGGTGTACAATTACCACAAGACGTTAATCTATCCCAGCTCAAGAGCGAGGTTAGCGTGATTCAGGCGTTATTAAAGGATACTTCAAAGGAAACTATACTCAATCTACCCCCCATGCATGATGATAATAAATTGAACGCGATGAAATTTGTGTGTGATATTGTCACCATAACATTTTTCCCGTCACCCATGCTTATGGCTATGTACTGTTGTCGGATGATACAAATAACGCTTGAGTATGGGTTCTGTGAGGAAACTATATCAAGTGTAGCCTACGCATCATATGCCATTTTTCACTACGGGGAGGATATTGAAATGGCAACTCGATTAACAAGAATCGCTGAGAGTTTAATCAGAGGTCACCCCAACGAGCACGCACTACGAGCTAAGTTGTCTGGCTGTATATGCAGTGTCACCTCCTTTGTCGAACCATCCCAGGCATTAATAGAGCGAAGTCTTATGAATTATAATTCTGCACAAATAATTGGGGATGTTGACAATGCCATGCTGTCGAGTTTGTATTATTGTCTTACCTTCATTTACTGCCTATCTGATCTTGCGGGTGCTCAGATAAAAATGAGATACTTCTTACAACAGAGTGTCAAACACAAACGAAAGGCTATTCTACATAGTCTCATGTGTCTCACTTGTATATTAGAAGGTCTACTGGGATGCACTATTTACAATGGGGTGAATATCATGAACGAAAACGAATTGCTTACTACTGCAGAGAAAACGAATAACGTATTTTTGATGCAGCAGATTATTATTGGTCAAATGTATCTAGCATGTTACTTTCAGAATTTTACAAGTGTGGTTGAACTCGGTAAGAAGTATCGAACGCAAACACAAGCGCAGTGGAATATGGGAGTTCGACGTCCCTTGGATGTGTATCGTGTCTTCTTCGAGGGGATATCTGCTTTGTGCTTGGCAAGGAAGACCAATAATAGTGAATTACGCGAAATTGGCATACAGTCGGTTAAAACTATGAATCAGTTGCTTGAGTGTAGTGAGTGGAACTTCAGGAACAAACTAGATTTACTAAACGCCGAGCTGCACTATCTTAATGGTGACAACAAATTGGCAGAGATTTCATTTCAAGATGCGATATTATCAGCTCACGAGCATCGATTCTATCATGAAGAGGCTCTTACGTGTGAGTTTTATGGAGTATTTCTTATTGAAACAGAGAAAGTCGACTCAGGAATTGAGCAGCTTCAGATGGCCAGAGATTTATACCTGCATTGGGGAGCCAAGAGGAAGGCTGATACTGTCACTGACTTTATTCTTTCTCATTCCTTCAACGGAGTAGCTATGCGCCTTATCTCGTCTGAAGATGACAATACAATCAAAAGCCTCGCTCTTCTTCCTCGGCCTAGGAACGGCGTGTGTTGTGGTAGTGCTGCTGCTGGACTTGGATGTATCTGTGAGAAGTAACGACGGTCACAATCAGCAACAACAGAAACAAAAGCAAAGTGGCTCAAATAAAATGTTCTTAACTTATGTATCATAAGTAAATTACTGCTTTCAAAGGAGCCGTGACTGCAAAAATGATTCATTCGTCTCATCATAATAATCATCCTCGTCCTCTTCACCCTCGAATAGTTTAACGATTTTATCCAACAGCTGCCTTGTCTGTACTATTTTCCTTTGTGCAAAATTCCATATCTTCTTTGCCTTCGGCGATTTGACCAATGAGAATGACTCCAATTTCGTTTTCACCCATCTACTTTCACTTGTAGTCTTCTCCGCCCTATCATCGGTAAGATCGTTACTTAACAACAAGGAATCTAACAATGACATATTATCCTGTTCCTCCATCTCACTACCACTACTCCCATAATTACTCCAGGGCAATGCCCTCCAAACACTATCAGCCGTTATGCTACTACCACCACTTCCCAATTTATTCCACCCTAACCTAGAACTAATCCCCCCACGTACATTCTTGACATGTTTCCATAATATCTTTATCCCCTGTCCAACTAGTACTTCTTGCATGGATGATCCATCGGCACCCACGTCTAATTCATCGGGTACCTCTACCGATTCAAATAATTTTGGCAGGTCATCTAATCCATCGACGAATTGTCGATTGGCATTGGCATTACTAGTTGATGATGCTGTTGTTGTTGTTGTAAGTGATGAGATAGTAGAAGTAGTAGTAGTAGACGACGATGAATGGATTGTGGTGGTTGAAATGGTACTATCATCCTGACGCCCAACAACATCTTGCATTGTCGACAACGTATCATCGTCGGCCCTTACGTTTAAGTCATTATAGGATGCCTCCAGCGATTCAAGTGATACATTGGATGTTCGATCATGAATACTACGTCCATCGACGATTTGATGATGAGAGTTGGCATCAGTTGTTTCACTGCTCATATCATCGTCGTGGACTATGATAGTGTCGTCCAAATGTATATTATCATTGATACTACTACTGTCAAGTAAATCATCTTTCATAATGTGATTGGATTGCTTTATTTCATGTTCTTCTTCCCGTTGTGGCGGTGTTGTTCTATCTACATTAGTAGTAGTAGTAGTAGTAGTAGTGAGGTAATCTTCTTCAAGCTGTTGTGACTCTAGCAGCGATTGCGATGATGATGATGATGATGATGATGATAGTGTTACGTTGTCGTTGTTAATAGTAACATTTTCTTCATCGTTATCATAATCATCATCATTATTTGTGAATTCCGGCGATGCGACTAAAGTTGTATCGTCCTCCACTACGCTGCTTTCAACGGCATTGTCAATGTGTTGATGGGCATTAGTGGTAGTAGTATCCTCATAATCGTATTCCATTGAGACATGTGAGATATTCGTCTCCATTATGGTACTATTATCGATTGATTTTTCATTCTGCAAACTATTATCATCACAATAATCATTGTTATTCACATTGACTACTTCTTCTGATGCTGCCATTCCCATTTCTTCTGCCATTGTTACAATCACAGCATCCTCCTCCTCTAAATCGGTATCCATATTGCCATTCGTCTGCTGCTGCTGCTGCTGCTGCTTTTGTTTAGGAGGCAGGAGAAGCAATTTGTCAAGCGATTTTCTATTATATGGAGGGTATGCCAAGCGAAAGTCAAATATAACATCCTGTACACTCTCATCTGAGTATACGAGTCTACCATCTCTAATTGGGTCATTGTTTCTTGTTAATTGTGAATTTTGGGGTGGCATAAATGATGATGATGGGGCCTCTTGATCATTGTCGTCATTGCGACGATGAGTCGTGGAAGTAGCGGCCGCAAGGACAGCAACGAAATAAGATGATGTTGAGAAGAGTATCAACGTTGATATCGTCAGGTACAACATCATCATACGAGTAATAAGAGCCGTCCGAAAATATTATACGATCGTGTACGTGACCTTCGCACCGTCATTGTGACAAACAAACGTTCTCGTGCGAACGTTCGATGATTACCCCTCATCTCAAACCCCTCGCTCCCACTTCTTTTTCTTCCGTGTCGCTTCGGTGCTCTTGCTTATGGGTGTGAGCCAGGAAGTAGGTAGTGCCCATGAACCATGAATTGTGGACGATATACCTCATTAGCAAAAAACGACATACTATGTGGTCGTGGCTCCGGCCCTAACGAACATGTAGGTAATGTCGAATTTCGTAAACTAGTCCTGACACGTAAAGTCGAGTATAATAATGCAAACACATCACGTGATACCAAGGGCAAAATTGCCTATGATATAATAAATACAGTCCGATCAAAGGGTGGACGATTTTTACGTAAGTTAAATGTCGAGCAAATGAAGGAGGCAGGATGTTATAAACGTGGGATGGCCGTGTATGAACTGGCAGATGAGGTTACTATATTAGAAAAGACAAAACAGACATTACGACAGAATAATCCGAATAAATCTGTATTTGCGGCTGCCAAGGAAGAAGTGGCTGAGATATATGAAGTGATGATGGGAGCGTTGCCTGAATCTACACCAGCTGTTAACGAAGAGAATCAGGAAACGTCCTCTGGCGTGTCATGGAATCCAATACCTCATGCTGCAGCTGTGGGTACAGAACTGAAAGACGTGAGCATGAAAGGCATGGAATTGACTGCTTGTATAATCAAGCTTCTAACAAAAGCCTTGTCTGATAAATCATTGTCCAACACAACAACATCGAGTTTAAGTGCAAGTCATGCAACCAATTTTACCGATATTGATTCGACTATAACTTCAGGCAGTCGTGCATCCGATCGTACTATGCTGAGTATGACTACTGCCGAGCTTTACGATATGGGTAACGATATGTCTTTTCTTGATTCGACCAATGGAACCACAACTAGTGCACATGTTATTAGTGCAATCTTAAAGGAATATGAAGATACATTGTACCAAGAGCAGAGCGCGAGTAATACTCATGTTCATGCAATCAATCAGTCACATATGCAGAATATTCCTGAGGGATTGCCTGTGGCCCCATCCTTTGCGATGCAACATCGAACACCACTGGATTCACATCATGACATACTACCGTGTACGAATGACCATGTCTATCCTGAGCATGCCTTGTCACAAGGCAGTGCAATGACGGCAGAGACTCTCTTACGGCGCATGTCTTCTGAAGATAAACAGACACTTTTGTCCCAATTTCATCAACTGCAGCAGCATCAAATTGAGACTAAACCCTCCTCGGTGGAATGTCATCCTATACAGTCATCACACCAGATGAATCAGGATACGGCCGTAGAATCGAAGGAAGAGAACGAACAAATATTATACCCAACAAATATAACATCCAGTGATAAATCAATGAAGTCGTCCATTTCTACTGTAGGTCCAGCAGATTGCTTGAATGAGTCATTGCTGCATATGAGCGTCAATTCCACCAATTTAAGCATTGCTGACAATAATTTCAATACCTCTGCAAGAAGTATGGAAAGAAGCATTGATTCTAATAATATGCCATCGGTCTTGTCTATGCTAGAAACACCGCTGGATGATTCATAACTTAGGAGTTGACACTATGTACAGCTAGGAGTAGACGTTTCGTAAATTTTAATAAATATTGGATAAATCTAATGTGTTATGAAAAAAACAAAACCTGACTCTGATTCCCGATGTAAGAACATTATCCATGATACTACCTATTCGATTCAATCGAATAAATACGCATGGATTATCGTAGCACATCATTAGACACATTTTGTGTAAAATGTCGTTTGTCGTGTCATCTTGTTTGTACCTCCTCTTCATAATTGTTTGATACAACATTCGTTCATGTATCTTCATGTATACTGCTTACTCGAGACGTTGACGACGAGTTTTTGGAGCTTGAGGTGGGGTGGAATATGATTCCGAGGAGGGACCATCATGCATCTTCGTTGGTACGACCATCGTTACAAAACTTGCACCCACACCTTCGTCAAACAGCAGTCTGTTCATTCTAGTAGTCGACGATGCTGGATGACGATGGTACTGTCGACGTACGGGTGTCGACACAATGTCAAGTAGACTTTCGGATGTTGGTAGTAGTGGCGGAGGTGTTGGTGGTGGCCATTTCTTCATGTTGTTAGGCTTTGATGGACTCTCGTAATCAAGGAAGGTTGATAGATAATTGGTGGTGGATGATGAGAGTACCTTCTTGTTGCTACTACTGGAACAGACTCGACGCTTTACGGCCGATCGAAGACGACGGGGGCTCCTCCGATGATATGCCTCGTTACAATTGTCATTGTGGTCATCATCTTGGTCTTCCTCAAGTACTGGTTGTTCCAGTAATGCACGACGTCGGTGATTTTGGAGCTTGCCACCACGTTGTCGTACCAAAGCTGGTGGATACCAACTTTGAGTAGTATACAATGTCCTACTACTCGTTGTCGTTGACGGAGGATCAGCATATCCCACGGTATCATCAACAGCATGCGTCAATGATCCGTCCATAGGGGGGAATGGTAGATCATAATTGCGTTGGAGCGATACGAGTCGTGCCACGGATGGTGGACCATTCGGCAGTTGTTCTCCAGTCGGCTCCCCCGCGATCTGCTGGACCACGGTATCATCAGTGGGAGAACCATCATTAGTCCCTGCCGTCGTTTTCCCTTCACCACCAAGAACAATGACGTCGTCGAGCAATGACGACGACGACGACGACGATGATGCGACTGATACAAGTCGAGCTACGGTCGGTGGTTCGTCCAGTAGTAATAGATCTTGATGCCCCCCTTCATAGGAGTAGGAGGAGGGTCCACGCCCCGTCGTTGTTGAGCTCATCGAAAGGGGTTTCTTCTTGGCATCAGCAAATCCGACTAAGGTGGGGGATTCAGCCACAAGAACATCGTTGCCTCCTCCGACGATAGTAATAGCTCGGATACTTTTGTCATTGTCCTCATCATCGGATGTAGGACTTGGCGTCTTTGTAGCAGACATAGGATCCGTTGTAATATATACAGCTCGTGTGAAGTATCGGCCAATGTCATCCTCGTCATTGTCTTCCTCCACGGCGCTTCGACCCGACGATGATGATATGTACATCGTCGTCGGCGGAGTAGTGGCACCGCCGCCTAGTGTCGTGGATGATGTCGGCATGAGTGACGTACTACTGCGGTGGCGGTGGCTCATAGGACTGCTCTGGCGATGTTGTAGAGCCATCACGGTCGTCAATGAAGGAGGAGAACGTATTGGAGGAGGAGTAAGAGCGAGGAAATTGCTGCTGCTGCTAGGACTGCTACCACTGCTCGTCATTTATTTTTTGATGATACTATATCGTGAACGACGATTATTGATGCCAGTGATACGTGACAAACTCGACGAGGGATATGACACGTATGATGATTTCGAAGAGGTTGTACGCGACGCTGAACGGCAGGGCCATGGTGGAATTCCTTCTGAAGAGATGTCATTGTGGCGGGAATTGATCAAAAATAGCACGGGGAGGAGCTAGAGTGAATCCAGGTGCAGGATAATGCAAGACGTACACTCGGTTGTTGCGCGGTGTATTACACCATGAGATTCAGACGGCCTCACAATGCGAAGCAGGCCATCAATGGTGACGAGAACGTTATTGACAGTGGTGGTATTGAGGCCCCCGATGACGACGACGACGATGATGACAATGATGAGGAAGAGTTTGGTGATACCGCCAGTAACGACTCAGATGCAGATGAGGACCAATCGACGGACTCTATCCTAAATACGCATAATTGCAGCATCTTAATCTATGCCAAGTTTCACTTGAAGATGCCATGGACCATATTGATGAATGGAAAGTCGATTGGGACATGGACCTAACACTGGGCTATCTCAAAAGTATTATAAGCCGGCTCGTGACGCCTACAACAATTGGTGTGTGAAATATGGCATAGTCCCGACCGATGTTAAATTTGCCATCTTTCATAAGAATTATGTGTTGATGCTGTCGAAAAGGCCACAGCACTCGCTGTCAGAGAAGAGTATAAACCTCGTCCATCCCAACAAATGCCTGGTTTTTTTGTTTGTCCTATGATGAAATGGATGTACTAAGTGATCGATTTGGTGATGGGATGTTTTACACTCCTTTGAATTTGGAGGCCAGGACTGCCTACGACAAGTGGTGTGTTAAGTTCGAAAAAGAACCAAGCGACGGTGGACGAATGGCCTTCAAAATGAAGTATGTTTCAGCGCTTATTGCCGCTGGGTCGGGTACTGAGGAACCACCCGAGATGGATGAGCATGCGGACATGACCAAAGTGGAGTTAGCTGAGATGAGAGAGCACAAGTGGGGGATACATACCCAGCACAAACAAGATGTGCTGTCGAGAGAAATTTGTAGGACGAACATGAAATGCATTACATAAAATAAATATTTCATCAATACTGGAGCAAAATAATTGTTATAAATGCTATACATATCATGCAGGTACCATTGCTTTTTAGCTATGGCCAATTCACCTGCTTTGAATTGACCTTTCACTTGACTGATATCTTGTTGAGACTTGGATTTGATGACATTTGGCACTGCAAAACATGCGTAAAACTTGACCTCTAGTATGCTCTATTTTCAACGAAACGAAGGAGAGCATGATGATGATGAATGAATGTGGTATGATATGATCGCTTCTAAAATTCCACCTTCTGAAATTTATCGTAATTACTGATAGTAGACTAATAAGTGAACATCTAGTGATTATCGTTACAACTAGTTACGTCAATCAACACAAAATAACAACGTTATTCTCAATAACAAACATCTTCCAGCAAACAAAGAGCCCTCATTTTCACAGCAACTGTCGAGCATCAACCTAACATCAAGCCACCGCCACTACAAAATAAACTCTTTGACGTCTCAATAATTCCAACCAGAGTGGTAGTAATGCTTCTTCGTTGGCTTCTTCGTGGGTGGCTTCCATCCCCACGGTTTCTTGGTAGGCCTCTTGGTGGGCCTCTTGGTAGGTGGCTTCCATCCCCACGGTTGGTCATCATCGTAATGATTCCACCAATGATACAATTCCCTGTCGACACGGGGCTTCTTGCCAGAGTCCTCAACTTGATCGAGTTCGGCAAGGAACTCATCGCCGGCATCAGTAGCCTCCAACGCCGTTGCCACAGTCGATGGCGAAGAGTAGGTCGCGACAATCGCGACAAGGAGCGCGGTACAAAGGTAGAATCTTGTCATGGTGATGGAATGAAGTAACTCCTTCGAGATCTTGGAATAATAAGCGCCGTTTTCCCCATTAAAATGTCAGAAATAATGCATCGGTAGAAAAGTTAGGTCGTTTTCTTTGAAATAGACACACACACACTCCCCCGTTAACTAACTAACTACAGACAACATCATGTGTGTCTGGAGAGCAGATGCAAGTCGGATAAAAAGTTTGCAAAAATGCTTGCGGGCAGTTGATAGTCGGTGTCACTCATCACTCATCCAGGGAGAATTTTTGGGGCAGTTGATGGGAGCCTC
>Ga0247843_1004229_pt1 | contig 21834 bp, 21 predicted proteins | sample LaCruzMarch2017__FD_192420 | JGI IMG/M metagenome (GOLD analysis project Ga0247843, IMG submission 192420) | Freshwater microbial communities from meromictic Lake La Cruz, Castile-La Mancha, Spain - LaCruzMarch2017_8m | ecosystem: Environmental > Aquatic > Freshwater > Lake | place: Spain...
GCTTGTCTGCGTAGTACTTGCAGCCGGCAGCGGAACCAGAATGGTTTCCGCCACCCCAAAGGTTATGCACCAGTTAGCTGGTCGCACTCTAATTGGTCACGTTATGGCAACAGCCACTTCCTTGAAAACTTCGGGAGTCTATGTTGTGCTTCGTCATCAAAAAGAAATCATCAGTGAGTACCTAACCAAAAGCTATCCAGCCGCCATTCAGGTTGAGCAGGACGAAATTGCAGGCACTGGTCGTGCGGTTGAAGTAAGCCTTTCAAAAATTCCAGCTGACTTTGCAGGCGATGTTCTGGTTATCAGCGGAGATGTTCCATTGATGGACACCCAAACACTTACCGACTTGGTCGCAGCTCACAGATCCGGAAAAGCCTCGGCCACTATTCTCACTGCTTTATTGGAAGACCCATCCGGCTACGGCAGAATCATTCGCGGAAGCGATGGCCAGGTCGCCAAGATTGTTGAGCACCTGGATGCTACTGAGGTAGAGCTTGCGATTTCTGAAATCAACGCTGGAGTATATATCTTTGACGCTTCTGACTTGCGACAGGCGCTATCCAAGCTTCAGTCACACAACGCCCAGGGGGAGCGCTACCTAACTGACGTCGCTGCGTTGCTTGTAGAAGGCGGCCATCCAGTGATGGCTGAGATAGTTTCCGATAACTGGTTGGTTCACGGAATCAACGATCGAGTTCAGCTAGCTGAAGTCGCCAAAGAACTAAACAACCGCATCTGCAAAGCTTGGCAGCTATCCGGCGTCACAATCTTGGACCCAGAGTCAACTTGGATTGATGTTCAAGTCACAATTGGCCAGGACGCAACCATTCATCCATCGACACATCTTCGGGGCCTAACTTCCATCGGTGCTAATGCTGAAGTTGGACCATCGGTAGTTATCGAAAACAGTACGGTCCATGAAGCGGCCAAAGTTGGCCCATTTGCTTACCTGCGAGCTGGAACCGACCTTGGCAAGAGCGGCAAGATTGGTTCCTTCGTTGAGACCAAGAATGCCAAGATTGGCACCGGATCTAAGGTTCCTCACCTGTCTTATGTGGGGGATGCTGAAATCGGCGAGGGCTCAAACATCGGAGCGGGAACGATTTTTGCCAACTACGACGGAGTGAACAAGCACACCTCCAAGATTGGCTCGTTCGTTCGAACAGGCTCGCAAAACGTCTTTGTTGCGCCCATTACGATTGGAGATGGAGCCTACACAGCGGCCGGCACAGTGGTTCGTAAAGATGTAGCTCCAGGAGAACTGGGAATGAATGTTTCACCACAGCGCAGCATTGCTGACTGGGTCATAAACAAGCGTCCTGGAACCACCTCCGCAGAAGCAGCTTCCAAAAACAAGTCCAAGTAGAAACTAGGAGCCCGCAGTTGACCATTAAGACCACCGGAGAAAAAAGACTGGCATTGGTTAGCGGAAGAGCCCATCAGGGACTTGCGGAAGAAGTGGCAGCACTGCTTGGAACAACACTTGTACCAACAACTGCATACGACTTTGCTAACGGAGAAACCTTCGTTCGATTTGAAGAAAGCGTCCGCGGTGTGGACGCTTTTGTTATTCAGTCTCATCCTTCTCCAATCAACCACTGGTTGATGGAGCAGTTGCTAATGGTCGATGCTCTAAAGCGCGCTAGTGCAAAGAGAATTACCGTCGTTGCACCTTTCTTTCCCTATGCTCGTCAGGACAAAAAGCACAAGGGACGTGAGCCAATTTCGGCTCGACTAGTCACAGATCTTTTCAAAGCCGCTGGAGCGAACCGAGTGATGTCAGTTGATCTTCACTCACCTCAGATTCAGGGATTTTTTGACGGACCGGTGGATCACCTTTGGGCTTTGCCTATGCTTGCTGATTTTGTGAAAGACAAATGGGGCAATGAAGAGCTGACAGTTGTTTCCCCAGATTCAGGACGAGTTCGAGTAGCCGACATTTGGGCTGATCGCCTAGGTGCTCCTTTGGCCATCATCCACAAACGTCGCGACGCAAACGTGCCTAACAAAGTCTCAGTTCACGAACTAGTTGGTGAGGTTGAAGGACGCACCTGCGTGCTAGTTGACGACATGATTGATACCGGCGGAACTATCGTTGCCGCCGCCAAAGCCCTAAAAGACAACGGTGCCAAGCGCGTTATCGTTGCAGCCACCCACGCGGTCTTGTCAGAGCCAGCTGTTGAGCGCCTTTCGGATGCTTCGGTAGATGCAGTGGTTGTGACCAACACCTTGCCAATTACCCCAGACAAAGAATTCGACAAGTTGACCGTTTTGTCCATCGCCCCTTTGATTGCCAAGGCAATCACTGCAGTGTTTGGCGACGACTCAGTCACCTCCCTATTCCCTGGCCAATCTTAGGGTTTGATTCCGCTAGCTAGCTAGCGGTAGGCTTGTAAACAACAACGGCGAGGGCTTCCTTGCGGAAGCCGTTATCGACGGGGTTTCTTCGGACCAGTTCCCAGATCCTCGCGTTCAACGCTTGAGTAGAAAAAAGAATTATCAAGTTCAATTAGGGCTTGCTATCTAGTAAAGGGAATGAAAATGGCAGAAAACAAACTAGTTGCTGAAGTTAGAACCAACTTTGGCAAGGGTGCAGCGCGTAAGTTCCGCGCCGCCGGTAAGACTCCAGCAGTTATCTACGGCCACGGCTCAGAGCCAAGGCATATCACACTGCCAGCTCATGAGGTTGCTCTTGTGCTTCGTCACAAGAACGCGCTGATTGATTTAGACATCGCAGGTTCGGCTCAGCTGGTGCTTGTGAAGTCCGCAACCAAGGATGTTGTCACACAGGTGATTGAGCACGTTGACCTAATTGAGATCAAGAAGGGTGAGCGCGTACACGTTGAAGTTCCAGTTCACGTTGTTGGAGAGTCTCTTTCTGGTACCACCATCGATCTTGAGCACAAGACTCTAAAGCTAGAAGTAGATGCAACCACTATTCCTGAGTACGTTGAAGCTGTCTTCAACAAGGAAGGTGCCGGTTTCCACTTGCTAGCAAAGGACATCGTCATTCCTGCTGGCGCCAAGCTAGAACTAAAGCCAGATGAGCTAATTGCTTCGGTTGTAATCACCGCAGCTGGCAAGAACGAGGAACCAGCTGTTGTTGCAGCTGAGGCTGCTCCAGCGGCAGCTAAGGCTCCGGACGCTAAAGCTGAGTAATACCTTTTTAGTAGTTGGGCTCGGCAACCCCGGGCCCAACTACGCACTTAATCGCCACAACGTAGGGCAGATGTTGCTCGATGTTGTTGCAGCCAGATTCGGCGAAACCTTCAAGGCCCACAAGTCAAACGCACTGGTAGCTGAAGTTAAAATCATTGGTGGACCAAAGCTCATTTTGGCAAAGCCTCTGTCTTTCATGAATCTTTCCGGCGGGCCAACTTCTTCTCTCATGAACTTTTACAAACTAGACCCTGAATCCTTAATTGTTGCCCACGATGAACTAGACATACCGCCAGCTACTTTCAGATTGAAGCAGGGCGGCGGACACGGTGGCCACAACGGAACCCGCGATATCATCTCAGCCATTGACAGCAATGATTTTGCTCGCATTCGACTAGGAATTGGAAGACCACCTGGATCGGCCGATGCAGCCGACTACGTACTAAAGAATTTCTCGAGTTCAGAAAAAACTGAGCTGGCTGTGACTCTGGAGATAGCAGCTGACGCGCTTGAGGAAATGGCGCGCAATGGCATCGTGGCCGCTCAGGCAAAATTCCACGCACCAGGCGAGAGCGGTACTGCTTAGACTTGAGCTTGTGAAAAAGCACGGGGTACTCGCGCGCCTGGGCCAGGGCTACCCGTTTGCAAAACTTCAGTCAAACCTTGAAAACTCAAGGATTTCCATCGTTGCACCTCAGAGTGCAAATTCATTTTTGCTCACTTTGTTTTCTGAGCTCAAAGGCGATAAGCCCCCAATTCAACTGATCGTTGCATCAACAGGACGTGAGGCTGAAGACATTGAACAAGAGCTTGCCTATCTAGATCCCGAAGCGGAGATTCTGCTGTTTCCATCTTGGGAAACGCTTCCACATGAGCGACTCAGCCCAAGTGCTGAAACGGTGGGTCGGCGCTATCAGACACTAGCCCGACTTCACGAGCTGTCCTTGAAGCCACCGGTTCACCAGGTCTACGTTTTGATTTCAATTCGTGCAGCCCTGCAGCCAATTGTTGCTGGCCTAGAAAAGTTCCCACCGCTATCGCTTGTTCAGGGCAAGGACTACCTGCTTCCTGAGTTATCGCTCAAGCTAGTCGAGCAGGCCTATCAGCGAGTGGACATGGTTTCACGTCGTGGGGAATTTGCAGTCCGCGGTGGAATTCTTGATATTTTCCCAACCACCGCTGAACACGCTGTGCGCCTCGAGTTTTTCGGCGATGAGCTAGAAGAAATTCGAGAATTTTCCGTTTCCGATCAGCGCTCATCATCTATCAAACTCGAACAGCTGACTCTCTACCCAGCTAGGGAATTGATTATCACTCCCAATGTCGCCTCGCGGGCGCGAGAAATGATGCACGAGTTTCCAAATCTTTCAGCCATGCTCGAGAAAATCTCACTTGGAATGCCAGTTGAGGGCATGGAGTCTCTTGCGCCAGCTCTTGCCGATTCAATGGTTTCTATCTTTGATTACCTGCCAAAGAACGTGACGGTTGTGCTGTTATCTCCAGAAAAAGCAGCTGCAAGGGCTGCGAGCCTTGTTGAAACTAATGAGGAGTTTTTGCACGCAGCCTGGGATGCAGCGATGGATGGAGCATCAGCGCCAATTGATTTATCCGGCGGCGGATTTATTGACTTCGCCTCCTTCAGTGCAAAAATGTCGAAGTTTCAACTCGTTACCCTCTCGCCATTTGGTGAAGATAGCGAAGAAGTTGTGAATCTAGGAATCCTTGAAGTTCCAAACTTCAAGGGTGTTGATGCAACAGCTCTGGAATGGGTCACAACCCAAATTGACCAAGGTCACCTTGTGGTTATCTCCGCCCAAGGCCACGGAACTGCGGAGCGACTCCGCGAGGTCTTTATCCATGGAAAGCTTCAAGCAGATCTGGTGGATGAATTTCCAACTGCGCCAAAACCCAAGACAATCTATGTCATTCAGGCTCCGATCAAAAAGGGTTTTGTTTCGGAAAGCTCGAAACTTACCTTTCTAACCAACACCGAGTACTACTCGAAGAGTAGCTACGCCTCACCGCAGGTTAGAAAACTAGCTGTCAAGCGAGGCGCTGCGGTTGACCCACTTACCTTAAAGTCCGGGGATTTTGTCGTTCACGAGATTCACGGGATTGGGAGATTTAAGGAACTGGTTCAAAGAACCAGCGGCATTGGTTCAAGGCAGCATCAGAGGGAATATTTGTTGATTGAGTACGCGTCTCCCAAGCGCGGCTACCCAGAAGACACCCTTTTTGTTCCAACTGATCAACTAGACATGCTCACTCGTTATGTGGGTGGTGAAGCCCCCTTGATTTCTAAGCTCGGAGGCTCTGATTGGGCAAGAGCTAAGGGCAACGCGCGAAAAGCGGTTCGAAAGATCGCTATTGACCTTGTCAAGCTCTATTCGGCTCGAATGAACTCGAAGGGTTACGCTTTCGCATCGGATACTCCTTGGCAGCACGAACTCGAAGAAGCTTTTCAGTTCCAGGAAACCCCTGATCAGCTAACAACAATCGACGAAGTCAAAAGGGATATGGAAAAGCCAGTACCGATGGATCGCCTGCTGGCAGGTGATGTCGGATACGGAAAAACCGAAGTCGCGGTGCGGGCTGCTTTCAAGGCCATCCAAGACGGCAAGCAGGTGGCCATGCTGGTTCCGACAACCTTGCTAGTAAGACAGCACACCGACACTTTCCTGGAGCGATTTGCTGGATTCCCAGTGAATGTAAAGTCGCTATCGAGATTCCAGAGCGCGAAAGAAGTCAAAGAAACAATTGCGGGATTGGCAACCGGGGAAGTCGATTTGGTCATTGGAACTCATCGACTGCTTTCAGATACCGTCAAGTTTCGAAACCTTGGACTGATAATCATTGATGAGGAACAGCGCTTCGGAGTAGAGCACAAAGAAAAGCTAAAAGCTATTAAGACCAACGTCGATATTTTGGCAATGAGCGCCACTCCAATTCCAAGAACTCTGGAGATGGCAATCACCGGCATTCGTGAAATGTCAACTCTTGCAACGCCTCCTGAGGATAGGCATCCAATTCTCACCTTCATCGGTGGCTACAGCGAAAAACAGGTGGCGGCTGCAATAAGGCGTGAGCTGATTAGAGAAGGACAAATTTTCTTTGTCCACAACCGAGTCGCAACTATTGAGAAAACTGCAAATGATCTTGCAAAGCTGGTTCCTGAAGCTCGCATCGCTGTGGCACACGGGCAAATGCCGGAGGCTGCTTTAGAGCAGGTAGTTGTTGACTTCTGGGAAAAGAAGTTTGATGTTTTGGTATCCACCACGATTATCGAAACTGGAATCGATATTCCAAACGCCAACACTTTGATTATTGATAGAGCCGAACACTTCGGCCTTTCGCAGCTGCACCAGATTCGAGGCAGAGTGGGCAGAAGCAGAGAGCGTGCCTATGCCTACTTCTTCTATGACCCCTCTAAGCCACTTAGTGAAACCTCTCACGATCGACTGGCAACCATTGCTCAAAACAATGAACTTGGTGCGGGTATTCAAGTCGCCCTAAAGGATCTAGAAATTCGAGGTGCGGGAAACATGCTGGGCGGCGAGCAGTCAGGGCACATTGCAGGGGTGGGTTTCGATCTCTACCTTCGCATGATCGGCGAAGCCGTATCCGAATTCAAGGGCATCAAGCTCGATTCGCCGGCTGAGCTCAAACTTGAAATACCAATCGATGCGCACATTCCCGATACCTATCTGGATTCAGAAAGGCTCAGGCTCGAGGCCTATCACAAGCTCAGCGCAGCCTCCGGTGAAACCAGCACCAGAGCTATCCTGGATGGCATTCTTGCTGAGTTAGAAGATCGCTACGGTAAAGCGCCTGAGCAAGTGCAGAACCTGATCGAAGTCACCGAACTTAGACAGATTGCGAATCGAGTGGGACTAAAGGACGTGAACTTCCTGACAGCGGTTGCAAGAATCCAACCCGTGGAGCTTTCTGAGTCCGAGCAGGTCAAACTCAGCAGAGCATTTGTCGGGCTAAAGTATTTGCAATCGGCAAATTCTCTGCAGTTGCCAATTCCGAAATCCGCTGATGGCGATGTGGTTTCGGGCAAAGAACTAATCTCTTTCGCCAGAGAAGTTTTTGATGTGATTGCAAACCTTCAAAGGGAAGATAAGTAAATGACAAAAATTGATGAGCTAATTCAAACTGCTAGGCAGCTTAGGGCCCCGGGCGGTTGCCCTTGGGATGCAGAGCAAACTCACCAGTCCTTGGCTAAGTACCTCATTGAAGAAACCTATGAGCTAATTGATGCGATTGAGTCAAATGATCGTCAGCAAATTCTTGAAGAGCTTGGCGATGTTTTCTATCACGTTGTCTTTCACTCGGACCTTGCTGAGTCTGGATCCCTCGGGGAGCCATTTAGTATTCAGGATGTCGCCGAGCTTTCAATTGCAAAGATGAAGGGCAGGCACCCTCACGTTTTTGGAACAGCCGAAGAGTTAGAAAAGTACAAAGCTGAAACCGGTGACGATGTAATGAAGAGCTGGGATGCTCACAAGATGAAGGAAAAACCTGAACGCCAAAGCGTGCTGGATGGAATTCCTAATTCACTACCTGCGCTACTACTTGCCGACAAAGTTATTGGTAAGGCCCAAAAGCTCGGCGTCTTAGAAACCGAGGCAACACCGGCCATTGTTGTAGAAGATGAAGATCAACTCGGGGGATTGCTTCTCGCATTGGTTTTATCGGCAAAACATCAGGGCCTGGATGCGGAGCGCGCTTTACGGGAAACGATTCGTGAACTTCAAGTTGAAATCAGAGCCTTCGAGCTCAGCGATGAATTTGATGCTGGAGTAGTGGGTCAGGCTTAGCCCAACAAACCCAGAAGTATCCAGGCTTTTTTGCCCTGGTCTGCCAGACTTGGAACCATGGCATCGCAAATCAATCCACCGCGCGGGATGAGGGATTTTCTCCCAACAGAAAAGACCGTGCGAAATGATTTGCTCTCCAAGATTGTTGGAACTTATGCCTCCCATGGATTCCAAGAAATAGAAACCCCCGCATTAGAAGCCATTGAGCGACTTAGCTCAGGTGATGGCGGGGACAACGAGAAGCTGGCATTCCGGGTTCTAAAGCGCGGCGAAGAACTTGAAGCAGCCCTTGGCAAAGATGCCGATGAACTCTCGGACCTAGGTCTTAGATACGACCTGACTGTTCCACTAACTCGCTACTACGCAACCAACCACGCGAAGCTACCAAAAGTTTTCAAGGCTATTCAAACTGGACCCGTCTGGAGGGCGGAACGACCTCAAAAGGGAAGGTACCGTCAGTTTGTTCAGTGTGACATTGACATCATTGGCGACGGAACAAACTTCGCCGAAATTGAATTACTAAACGCGAGCCTAAACGCTTTATCTGCAATTGGAATCAAAGATGCGAAGATTCGAATCAATCACCGTGAATTACTCTCGCGCTCGATTGCCTCTTTGGGTGTTGCACCGACTGACTTTGGCAAAGCAATGATCACTATCGACAAGCTAGACAAAATCGGCCCTGAGGGAGTCGCACTAGAGATGAAAGAGCGCTTCGGTGAGAAAATTTCCGATGCAACATCAAGCTGGCTCTCTTCGTTATCAAGCGACCCAAATGTGCCGCTTGAGCTCAGTGAGATTTTTGAAGCTGTAGAAAAACTGCACCCAGGCAAGCTTAGGTTTGATCCAACTCTGGTTCGCGGTATGGGTTACTACACCGGCTCAATTTTTGAAATTGAACATCCAGCATCCGGATCCTCCATCGGTGGCGGAGGACGCTATGACGGAATGGTTGGAAAGTGGCTCGGAACCGAAGTTGCCGCAGTTGGAGTATCAATCGGATTTGAAAGAGTTGCCGAGTTGGTTTCAGGATCTTCCGCCAGCTCTAAATCACTAGTTGTGATTTTCGACCCCAACGAGCACCAGGCTGCACTTTCAGTTCAGGCTGAAGCAATTGCCGCTGGGTATCTTGTGAGGTTAGAGCCAACACCTAAGAAGTTGAACACTTTGCTGGATTCTTTAAAAGAGCAGGGTATGGCTGAGTTTGCAGTGCTCGAAGAGCCTAAAAATGGCTTTCAGGGGCTCAAGATCAAGCCAATCGGCTAGGCACTTGGCTGCCCAAACTAAACTAGAACTAGAGCGAACGACGATGTTTCTTAAGGCCGATCGGCCACTATTTCAACTCTTCTAAGGAGAAACCACTTGTCACTTATCGAAGCCATTGGCGCCAGAGAAATTCTAGACTCCAGAGGAAACCCAACTATCGAAGTTGAAGTACTTCTCGACGATGATTCTTTTGGTCGCGCAGCAGTTCCATCCGGTGCTTCAACTGGTGCTTTCGAAGCTCACGAGTCCAGAGATGGTGACAAGGCACGCTACCTGGGCAAAGGTGTCCAGCAAGCTGTTCTCAAAGTCATTGGGGAGATTGACGAAACACTAGTTGATTTTGATGCAACCGATCAGCGTCTTGTCGACACAGCCTTAATTGCACTCGATGGAACTGACAACAAGTCAAACCTTGGAGCCAACGCAATTCTTGGTGTTTCATTAGCTGTTGCCAAAGCAGCTGCAGATAGCAGTGGCTTGCCGCTTTACAGATACCTTGGTGGCCCAAACGCTCACACTCTCCCTGTACCTCTTATGAACATCATCAATGGAGGAGCCCACGCTGATAACGGCGTTGACATTCAGGAGTTCATGATTGTTCCTGTTGGTGCTCCGACTTTCTCTGAAGCCGTTCGCTGGGGAGCTGAGGTTTACCACTCACTCAAGGCATTGCTTCAGTCCAAAAAACTTTCAACTGGTCTTGGAGACGAGGGTGGCTTTGCTCCGGATCTTCCATCCAACCGTGCAGCTCTAGAACTCATCTCTGAGGCAATCCAGAACGCTGGCTTCAAGCTAGGAACCGACTTTGCCCTTGCTTTGGATGTTGCTGCGACTGAGTTCTACAAAGATGGAAAGTACAACTTTGAAGGAAAGGCTCGCACTTCAGCCGAAATGATCTCCTACTACGAGGAGCTAATCGCTTCCTTCCCATTGGTTTCAATCGAGGATCCACTTGACGAGAACGACTGGGATGGCTGGGCTGCTATGACAGCCAAGCTCGGGGATAAAGTCCAACTAGTTGGCGATGATCTGTTCGTCACCAACCCAAAGCGTCTTGCTACCGGTATCGAAAAGGGCACCGCCAACAGCATTTTGGTTAAGGTGAACCAGATTGGAACCTTGACTGAGACTCTGGATGCAGTGTCAATGGCTCAAAGCCACGGCATGACCGCCATTATTTCCCACCGCTCAGGCGAAACCGAAGACACATTTATTGCTGACCTAGCCGTTGCTACTAACGCAGGTCAGATCAAAACCGGTGCTCCTGCCAGAAGCGAGAGAGTGGCAAAGTACAACCAGCTTCTTCGCATCGAAGAAGAGTTAGCCGACGCCGCTTACTACCCTGGAGCCAAAGCCTTCAAAAACTTCCGCTAGGAATCCAAAATGAGAATCACCGGCCGGCTAAACAGTTACACGCTAGCCCTACTGGCAGTAATTCTCGTTGGAATTTTCACACTCGCCCCAAGCGTTCAGATCTGGTACGAACAGCGTCAAGAGATCGCTGATTTCAAAGCCCTCGTTGAGCAGGCCAAAGTTGAGCTGGAAGACATGGAAGCAGAGCGACTTCGTTGGGATGACGAGGTCTATATCAGAGCTCAGGCAAGAGACCGCCTTTACTTTGTAATGCCCGGTGAAGTTAGCTTCCTAGTCATGGATGCCGATGGCATCGATGTCTCTGATACCTCAGGAACTGTTGGTGCGATGCTTGCCGAGAAGCGGAAGCGAAGTGGATTTAGTGCCGAAGTGCTTGCAAGCAAGAGAAATTGGGTTGACTCCTTTTTAGAATCCGCTTTACGCGCAGGTCTTGAGCAGCCCAATCAGGAAATAAAAAGTGCCACTAACTAACGTCACTGACCAAGACATCGAATCTGTTTCAGAGCAACTCGGTCGCCCCGCCAGAGACATCGTGGCAATTGCGGCTAGATGTGTTTGCGGTAACCCGGTTGTCGTGCAAACCAAGCCAAGGCTTGAAGACGGCACCCCATTTCCGACCGTGTACTATTTGACTCTTCCTGCGGCAACCTCAGCTGTTTCAACCCTGGAAGCTACGGGGCTGATGATTGAACTTCAAAACAGACTTACCCAAGAGCCCGAATTGGCTGCGTCTTACGCACTTGCTCACCAAAGCTATTTGGATGATCGCGCGCAGCTCGGCGATGTTGAAGAAATCAATGGCATCTCCGCAGGCGGAATGCCAACGCGTGTTAAGTGCCTACACTCGCTTGTTGCGCACTCGCTTGCAAAAGGACCGGGGCTTAACTTGATTGGGGATCTAGCTCTAGAAGCTTGCAGTTGGTCACCGAGTCGGTGCGTATGCGAAAAATAGTCGCATCGGTGCTCATAGCGCTGCTCGTTGCACTGGTGCCTCAGTCGGCCTCGGCTGATCCAGTCAGGGATCGCCAGTATTGGCTCAACGATTACGGGTTCACCAAGGCTTGGGAGCAAACCCAAGGAGCAGGAATAAAGGTTGCCGTAATTGATACCGGCATCGACGCTTCGCATCCAGCCCTTGAGGGTGCAGTTGTTGGAGGTATAGATGTCTCTGGCCTTGGCGCACCAGATGGACTAACTCCAGTTGGCCAAAACAGCTATCACGGAACCATGGTTGCTTCCTTGATTGCCGGGCGAGGCAATCCTGATGACGACGACGCAGGAATCTTGGGAACTGCGCCAAAGGCTCAGTTGCTTTCGGTATCCATGGCCTTTGGGGTAGAAGGCGTTGATACCGATTCACAAATTGCCGAGGGAATCTTCTGGGCGGTAGACAATGGCGCGCGAGTTATCAACTTGTCCATGACAAGAAACTCGGTGTCTTGGCCGCCTTCTTGGGATGAAGCATTTTTATATGCTTTTGAAAACGATGTGGTGATTGTGGCAGCGGTTGGAAACCGACTCGATGGCACCGAGCAAGTTTCAGCACCTGCCACGATTCCCGGTGTTATTGCTGTTGCAGGAGTGGACAAGAACGCTAACGCCAGTGAGCTTTCTTCAACCAGCGGCTTCACAATCGGAGTCACTGCACCGTCCGAAGAATTAGTTGCTGCCTATCCAGGGGGAGAGTATCGAATCTGGTCCGGTACTAGCGGTGCGGCTCCAATTGTGTCAGGCATGGTCGCATTGATTAGATCTTTGTATCCCGAAATGGATGCAGCGAACGTTGTCAATCGAGTTATTCAATCCGCTACCAAGGATGGATTTGAAACCTACTCGAGCGCCTATGGCTACGGATTAATTGATGCGCAAGCCGCCTTAAATATCGAGCTTCCAAAAGTAAATGAGAACCCGCTTGGCTCGCTTTCGGAGTGGATAAGGCTCTATCGCGAGCAGGCACCTGAAGAGGCAAACCCTGGTGAAATTGTGACCCCATTCGATTCGCCAGTGGCTGAAATTGTTGTTCCTGTTGGCTTCGAACAGCGCCTTTGGTTGCCCTTGGCTGGCTATGCTGGTGTAGGGCTGTTAGCCACCTTTTTGTATTTAGCCTTTCGGCCAAAAGCCAAGGGCCCAAGAAGCCACAAGCGAAAGTAGTAAATTAGACCGATGCCTAGAATTCTGATTGTCGGCGGCGGCTACGCCGGTTTCTACACCGCTCGTAAGCTCGAGAAGTACCTGCGCAAAAACGAGGCAGAGGTCACCATGATCGACCCGCTTCCATACATGACCTACCAGCCCTTCCTTCCTGAAGTTGCAGCTGGATCTATTGAGCCAAGGCATGCTGTGGTTTCTCACCGCAGGCACCTAAAGCGCACCGAGATTATCACCGGAAGAGTGACTGACGTTTCTCACAACAACAAAAAGGTCACAATCGAGGTTCCTGGCCTTGCACCATTCGATCGCGAATACGATCACGTGGTTGTTACTGCTGGTGCTGTGTCTCGAACATTCCCGATTCCGGGAGTTGCCGAAGTTGCAATTGGAATGAAGACTATCGAAGAGGCCATCGAAGTTAGGCACAGAATTCTGATCAACTTCGACAAGGCTTCAAACTTGCCAGAAGGTCCAGAGCGTGCTCGCCTAATGACATTTGTTGTTGTGGGTGGAGGTTTTGCCGGTATTGAAGCTTTTGCTGAGATGCTTTCGCTTGCCACCTACCTGCTTCGCTATTACCCGAACTTGAAGTTTGAAGAAATCAACTTCCACCTAGTCGAGGCAATGAGTCGAATCATGCCTGAGGTTTCGCTAAAGACCAGCTACTGGGTAATCAAGAACCTTGAAGGAAGAAACGCCAAAATTCACCTCGATACTCAGTTGCTTTCAGCTGATCACGGCATGGTTGAACTTTCCACTGGTGAAAAGTTTGGTGCCGACACAATTGTTTGGACAGCTGGAGTCATGGCTAACCCAGTTGTCAAGCACACCGACCTTCCAACCGATGAGCGCGGCCGTATCACCGCGAACGCCGCTCTTCGAGTAGTCGATGGTGAGAGTGTGATTGAAGGCGCTTGGACTTGTGGTGACGTATCAGCGGTTCCTGATTTGTCCGGTGATGGCGTGGGCGGTTACTGCGTTCCAAACGCGCAGCACGCGGTTCGTCAAGGAAAACTTATGGCTAAAAACCTCGTTGCCGCACTTAGAGGCGAAGGACTTAAGGATTACAACCACAAGAACATGGGAGCAGTTGCCGGACTTGGAATCGGAGTTGGCGTATTCCAATACCGCAACCTAGCGGTCACCGGTTTCCTAGCTTGGCTTATGCACCGTGGCTACCACGGTCTGGCAATGCCGATGTGGGAAAGAAAGATTCGCGTATTCAGTGGTTGGGTTTTGAATTTTGTTCTTCGTCGCGACGTAGTGTCAATCGACGCCGTTAAGAACCCTCGATTAGCCTTTGAAACCTGGGCCTCCAGAGCCAAGAACTAGACTCTGGTGATTGCGGCCCCCGTAGCCCAATGGCAGAGGCAGACGACTTAAAATCGTCACAGTATGGGTTCGAGTCCCATCGGGGGCACCTTCGAATTAGCTGAGAAGCTGCACACAAATTGAAGTTTTTTGGCAGGTTTGGCTTACCCTTTTCAATAGGTAAAAATCTTGTAAGGGGAAACTTTGGAAATCGCACTATTGGTAGTTGCTGGCCTAGTAGTTCTAATCGGGCTGTGGCTCTGGTCCACCTACAACGCGCTGGTTGCACTCAACGTTCGAGTTGACGAAGCCTGGAGCGATATCACAGTTCAGCTAAAGCGTCGCGCTGACCTAATCCCAAACTTGATCGAAACCGTTAAGGGTTACGCCTCTCACGAGCGTCAAGTATTTGAAGCCGTGACTGCGGCAAGAGCTGCAACTGTTTCTCCAGATGCTCTGGCTCACCCTGAGCAAGCCGGTCAAGCCGAGAACATGCTTCAGGGAGCCCTAAAGTCACTGTTCGCAGTTGCAGAGGCCTATCCAGTACTTCAGGCAAGTCAGAACTTCCTTCAGCTCCAGGCTGAACTTAGCGACACTGAAGACAAAATCATGGCTTCACGTCGCTTCTATAACGGTGGCGTAAGAGAGCTCAACACCAAGGTCTTGCAGTTCCCTCAGAATCTTTTTGTGAAGCCACTGGGATTCCCACAGCGTGAATTTTTCGAGGTGGCAGATAGCGCAAGCATCGCAGAACCTCCTAAAGCCAGCTTCTAGTTTTATAGACTGACCTCATGTATTCAGCGATAGCTGCCAACAAGCGCAACACGATAATCATCGTGGTGCTATTTGTTGCCCTGCTAAGTGGACTTTCAATCTGGTGGGGAACCGCCTCAGGTAATGGCTCATCAGCACTTTTGATTGTTGGCTTTGTTTTGGTCTACACAATCTTCCAGTACTACATGGCTGGCAAAATAGCCATCGGTCTAACAGGCGCAGTCGAGATTGAAAAAGCAGACAATCCCAGACTGTGGCGCATTGTTGAGAATCTTTCTATAGCTGAGGGAATTCCGATGCCAAAGGTTTACGTCATCAACGATCCAGCGCCCAACGCCTTCGCATCGGGGCGTGACCCAGATCATGCAATCGTGGCGGCCACGACGGGCCTACTGGTGGTCATGGACGATAACGAGCTTGAGGGTGTTATGGCTCACGAGCTTGCGCATATTCGCAACTACGACATCCGAGTTTCAACAATTGTCTTTGGGTTGGTCAGTGCTGTTGGAATACTTGCCGATTTTGCCATTCGCGCTGCGTTTTTTGCTGGAGGAAACCGTTCCCGTGATGGCGCCGGAGCAATCTTTTTGATCATCGGAGTGGTGGCTAGCGTTATCGCCTGGTTTATCGGTCCAATTGTGAGCGCTGCGGTATCGAGGCAGCGGGAGTACCTAGCCGATGCCACTGGGGTTGAGATCACTCGTTATCCAGATGGCTTAGCCAGTGCACTGAACAAACTGGGGGAGTATGGGCGGCCCATGCAAAAAGTCAGTGCCTCCATGGCCCACATGTTCCTAAATGACCCCATCAGGCCTGGCTTTACTGAGCGGCTATTTTCCACTCACCCTCCAATTCCAAAGCGCATTGAGAGAATTCGCACCATGGGGACTAAGTTCTAGGGCTCAAACCTAACTAAACTTGGGGGCTAGGTAGTTTTTTGAAAGGCCGCTATTGTCCAACCAGCCTCCGGTAGTTGTTCCTGCCCTGAGTGAGTTTGAGAAAGCTCTTGCCAACGTTAGACAAGTTGCTATTGAGACCCCGGTTCTTCACTCCCACTACCTCTCCAAATTAGTTGGCCAGGAAGTTTGGCTAAAGTGTGAGAATCTTCAGCGCACTGGAGCATACAAAGTTCGCGGCGCATTCAATCGCATGAGCAAGCTGAGCAAAGAAGAAAAGAAAAAAGGTGTGATTGCAGCCTCAGCTGGAAATCACGCTCAGGGCGTTGCTCTAGCTGCCAAGAAGTTGGGCATCAAAGCAACTGTGTATATGCCATTTGGCGCATCGCTGCCAAAAGTTGCAGCAACCAGAAACTACGGTGCGAAAGTTGTTCTAGTTGGAGCAACCTTTGCCGAGGCTTTGAAGGCAGCTCAAGAGCAAGCCAAGGAAACCGGCGAAATATTCATTCCACCTTTTGATCACATCGATGTGGTTTTAGGTCAAGGAACCGTTGGCCTTGAGATCATGGAGCAGCATCCAGATGTTTCAACAATCGTTGTGGCAATCGGCGGAGGCGGGCTAGCTGCTGGAGTTGCAGTGGCGGCTAAGCTAACTGCCCAGGCCAGGGGAAAGAAGATTCGCATCATCGGCGTGCAAGCTGAAAACGTAGCCCCGTACCCAGTATCTATAAAGGCTGGAAAGATCACCGAAGTAGTTGCAACACCAACTATCGCCGACGGTATCGCTGTTGCAAAGCCTGGTCGTGTGCCTTTCGAGCTAATCAAGCAACACATCGACAAGGTAGTCACAGTGTCAGAAAATGACATCGCTCAAGCCATCTTGGTTTTGCTTGAGCGCTCTAAGCAGGTTGTCGAACCAGCTGGTGCAGTAGCAGTTGCAGCATTGATGAGCGGCAAAGCCAAGGCCAAGGGAAAAACGATTGCGATTTTGTCCGGTGGAAACATGGACCCGCTGCTACTTCAGAGAGTAATTCGTCATGGGCTATCGGCTTCGGATCGGTACACCAATTTCTCTGTCATGCTTCCTGACCGCCCAGGTCAGCTTGCCCTTACCGCTGAAGTAATTGCGGGAGCACATGCAAACGTTGTTGAGGTGCTGCACACACGACACGGAAACGGCCTGCAGATTAGTGAAGTTGAATTGAACCTTTCGGTTGAAACAAGTGGTCACGAGCACCGAATGGAAGTTGTGAAGGCTCTAGAAAAAGCTGGGCTTCGCCCGAGACTTGAAAAGCCGCGCGAAGACTAAGCGTTAGCTACTTCGAGAATCTTTACCGAAATAGCCTTGCCATTTGGCAAAAACACCTGAAGTTCTTCTCCAACTTTTTTGCCAAGTATTGCGCTGCCAATTGGTGAATCCGGGCTATAAACCTCAACGCTGTCGTCGTTGATTTCTGCGCTTCCCAACAAAAACTTCTTTTCGGTTCCATTGAGGTTCACTGTGACTACTAGACCCTGCTCAACCACACCGTGCGCTTTAGGGGCTTCTCCCACCTGAGCGGTGGCAAGAATTTCTTCAATACGATTCAATCTGGCTTCGATCTTGCCCTGCTCTTCTTTGGCGGCATGGTAACCACCGTTTTCTTTCAGGTCACCTTCTTCACGAGCTTCCTGAATTCGCTTGGCGATATCTCCTCTTGCGACATTGATTAGGTATTCAAGTTCATCAGCCAGGCGGTCATAGGCCTCCTGGGTAAGCCAGGTCGCTTCGTTAGGTTCAGACATAATCTCTAAAGCTTACTTTCAACGGCAGCTGTCAACCAAGCCGGTTGTGCCAAGCTCTGTGGTGTTCACCACGGTTGAAACCACCACAGAAGGCTTTCCTGAGGGCTCTATGGCTATAGTTTTGAACCCAACCACGGCGTAGCTTTGGCTGAGCACTTGGACATCGCACATCACTTTTTGGCCAGGTTGCCTAGTGACCTCGAAAACAACCTCGGTTGAGAATTCGTCATTCACCGTGAAGCCAACATCTCGAGTGCTGATTTTCTGAGCATCGTCGATGGTGAATATCAGAGCCCAGACCAGAAAGGCCACCAAAGCCAAAGAAGCAATGACTATTGCGAATAGTCGGTCTTTTCTGCGGGTGGTTCCAAGCCCATATCGCTTCTCAAGTAGATTTTCACTCACCGCTTAAGGTTAACCGAGATTCTTAGTTCATACTTGAGTTATGAAACTTTTTGCGATCCTCTCGGAAACTACCGCCCCCGGCGAAGTAATCATCGATGACACCTGGTACAGCCCAGGTGTGGTTGGCTTCCTAGCCACCTTCGGTCTGGCTGCAGCATCGCTACTGATCATTTGGGACCTAGTTAGAAGGATCAGACGCGTTCGCTACCGCGCCGAAATTGCTGAACTTCTAGATCAGGAGCAAGCAGGCAGTTCGGATCCAAGCACGGGCTATGGCTTGTCCACTAAGCCCGATCGACCAGCTCCTCCAGAAAAACCTGAGCGCTAGTTCCTAACCGAAGGAGCCGACAACTGGGGACAGGGAAATAAGTAGCACTGCGCTCCAGTGGCAGATAAATGCCAAAGCTGTAAAGGTGTGAAAAATCTCATGGAAACCAAAGTGGCCAGGGAATGGATTTGGTTTCTTCATCGCGTAGAAGACCGCACCGAGTGTGTAGAGCAATCCACCGATCAAGATAAGCAGCATCATCACAAAATTTGCCGCTAGAAGTTCCGGTAGGTAGACAACTGCGGCCCAACCCATTGCGATGTAGATCACCACATACAGCCACCTCGGCGCACCAATCCAGAAAACTCTAAATCCAATTCCAAGTAGAGCAACAATCCAAATTGCAACAATTAGCAAAAGACCCTTTTCTTGCGGCAGCGCAAGCAAAGTCACTGGGGTATAGCTACCGGCGATAAGCAAAAAGATGTTGGCGTGATCAAAGCGTTTTAGTGCAAGCTTTGCCTTAGGACCCCAATTAAAGCGATGGTAAATAGCGCTGGTGCCAAACAGTAAGAGTGAGCCGGCGAAGAAAACTGCCGCCGCAACTTTGGCGACGAACCCATCGGCTACCACCAAAAGAACAATGCCTCCGGCGATGACCAGTGGAAGGATTCCGGTGTGGATCCACCCTCTCCAGGTGGGCTTGGTTTCAGCCACCGTTTCGGAGATCTCAGACAGTGGCAAATGCACTGGAGCCTCCTTGGAAGGGTTGTTGGTCATGATTCAACCCTAGTTTGCTTTTCCAGCGGTAACCTTAAGAAGTGCGAAATCTGATTTATCGACTCTATGAGGGGCGACTTGAGCGACAGCTAGATAAATCCAACATCCCTCAACACATCGCTGTAATGCTTGATGGTAACAGACGCTGGGCCGGAAAGAAAAATGGCTCAAAGGCCAAGGCAGGTCACGTAGCTGGAGCACAGAAAATTTTTGACTTTCTTTCGTGGTGCGATGGACTGCAAGTCCCAGTTGTCACTTTGTACCTGCTGTCTACCGAGAATTTGAAAAAACGTGATTCGGAAGAGCTAAAGGATCTACTGGTTATTCTCACCGGTCTTGCCCAGGAAATGGTTCGCCGCGGAAACTGGAAGCTGCGCTTAGTTGGAGATCGAAGCTCTCTGCCACCTAACTTCCTGGAGGTGCTTGAACAAAGCGAATTGGCTAGCCGCGACACTGAAGGTGCCCAAGTGAACCTTGCTATCGGATATGGCGGTCGTCAAGAAATAACCGACGCTATGCGCTCAATCGTCAGGGACTCAATCAGCCATGGGTCTGACCTTGAAAAACTTGCCGACTCGCTGACCCCAGAACTTATTGCCAAGCACCTCTACACTTCTGATCAACCCGACCCAGATCTGATTATTAGAACCTCCGGTGAACAAAGACTCAGTGGTTTCTTGCTTTGGCAATCCAGCAACTCCGAGCTTTATTTCGAAGAGGCACTCTGGCCAGATTTTCGCCGGGTGGACTTCCTTCGGGCGATCCGAGCTTTTGCCCGCAGGCACCGCCGCTTCGGCGCTTAGGCGGCCCTTGATTCGGGCGTGTTGTTAGCGCTCCAACTCCACCTCAGGATTTACCTTAAAGCTAAGCCTTAAACTATGGAGGAATAATTGCCTAAAGCCGAAGCTATATCTACCGCCAAGAACCAAAACAAGAACGACCAGGCGGTGAGAACCTTCGTGCTGGACACCTCAGTTTTGCTTTCTGATCCAAAGGCCATGTTCCGCTTCGAGGAACACGAAGTTGTTATACCAATTGTTGTAATCAACGAGCTTGAGAAAAAGCGCCACGATCCTGAAATCGGTTACTTTGCCAGAGTGGCGCTAAGACACCTAGACGATCTGCGTCAAAAGCATCAGCGACTTGATTTTCCAATCGAGGTTGGCGACAAAGGAACCCTCAGAGTCGAGCTAAACCACAGCGACCAGTCGGTGCTGCCAACTGGATTCCAGCTCGGAGATAACGATTCACGCATTCTTTCGGTGGCTATGAATCTATCCAACGAGGGCTTCAACGTCACCGTTGTTTCAAAGGATCTACCAATGCGAGTCAAGGCTGCAAGTCTTGGAATGCTTGCGGAAGAGTACCTGAACGAATTAGCTACCGACTCTGGCTGGAGCGGAATTAGCGAGCTAGCGCTAAGTGCTGATCAGATGGCAGAGCTTTACGACAACGAAGAGATCACGCACCCAGAAGCTGCGACTCTTCCTGTCAACAGCGGTCTAGTTATCTCCTCAGAAAGAGGACACGCACTCGGTCGCGTCACCTCCAGCAAAAAGGTCAAGCTCGTTCGTGGTGATCGCGGAGTGTTTGGAGTTCAAGGAAGATCTGCCGAGCAACGTCTTGCAATTGATTACTTGTTAGATCAGGAAATTGGAATTGTCTCGATGGGAGGACGTGCCGGTACCGGTAAGTCGGCTTTGGCGCTGTGTGCGGCTCTGGAAGCTGTTGTTGAAAGACGCCAGCACAAGAAGATCATGGTCTTTAGACCCCTTTATGCAGTTGGCGGTCAGGAGCTTGGCTACCTTCCAGGCACCGAGGCTGAAAAGATGAATCCCTGGGGTCAGGCAATCTTTGACACCCTAAGCGCACTGGTTTCCAAAGAAGTAATCGAGCACATCCAGGATCGAGGCCTGCTCGAGGTGCTTCCGCTTACCCACATTCGAGGACGCTCTCTGCACGACAGTTTCGTGATTGTTGACGAAGCTCAGTCGCTGGAAAGAAACGTTCTACTGACTGTTTTATCCAGAATTGGTCAAAACTCCAGAGTGATCTTGACTCACGATGTGGCTCAGCGTGACAACCTCAGGGTCGGTAGGCACGATGGAATCGCTTCAGTGATTGAGACCCTCAAGGGCCAGTCACTGTTTGCTCACATCACCTTGACTCGTTCCGAGCGAAGCGCCATTGCGGCTTTGGTCACGGAGCTATTGGACCGGTAAGCGCTTGGGGATAACTTTCCCGAAGTAAGAACAGCATCAATACCCTGAGCGGGTGTTTGAAAATCTCTCCTCGTTGTTTTCGGCACTCGGTCTTGGCTATTTGGTCCTTACGGCTTGGCCCTTAGCCAAGACCGATATTCTCGAGCGGCGACTTCCAAACAAATACGTGCTGCCTGCTTTTCCAATTACATGGCTTGGTCAACTATTGGCAGGCGTCACCGGAGCGGGATTTTCGAACATGCTCTGGGCACTTTTGGCTGGTGTTGTGACCTTCACTCTTTCATTACTGATTAACCGACTCGGGCTTCTTGGCATGGGGGATGTCAAGCTCATGACTGTCATGGCACTGGCTCTAGGTTGGTTTTCACCACTTCTGCCGATAGTCGCGCTAGGGATTAGTTTTCTAATTGCAGGAGTAGTTGCGTTCTGGCTATTGCTGAGGAAAAAGATAAAGCTTGGCGGGTCAATGCCGCTGGGGCCATATTTGATTGCAGGTTTTTTAGGTGCGGTTACTTTGGCGGTTTGGTCATAGAAAGAACATCGAGAGCTGCATCGAGCTGCTCTAATGTAATCTCGCCGCGCTCAACAAAACCTAAGGCGATAACTGCTTCTCGAACGGT
>Ga0247843_1004239_pt1 | contig 21798 bp, 20 predicted proteins | sample LaCruzMarch2017__FD_192420 | JGI IMG/M metagenome (GOLD analysis project Ga0247843, IMG submission 192420) | Freshwater microbial communities from meromictic Lake La Cruz, Castile-La Mancha, Spain - LaCruzMarch2017_8m | ecosystem: Environmental > Aquatic > Freshwater > Lake | place: Spain...
CTTTTTAGAAAAAAGTTATATCAAATAACTTTTTAGAAAAAAGTTATATCAAAAAAATACCCACAATATTTTATAAAAATTTTTTTAAATCAAAATATCGGTTGGTTATATATTTGACAAATATCTGTTGGTTGAATTTATTTAACAAATATCTTTTAAATATCTGTTGGTTGTATGTTTGACAAATATTTTTTAATTTTGGGGATGATTTTTGACAAATTTTTTTTAATTTGGGTATGATTTTTGACATAACTTTTTTCTAAAAAGTTATTTGACATAACTTTTTTCTAAAAAGTTATTTGATATAGATTTAAAAAAAATGAATTAAATAGATTATAAGTAATATAAATATATTAAATAATATGCAAAAAAAAGGATTAAAACGAAATACGATTGATAAATATTATACAAAACAAAATGTTGTTATTCAATGTGTTGAATTAGTTAAAAAATATATTCAGATATCAAATAATGATTTAATTATTGAACCAAGTGCTGGAAATGGTGCATTTATAGAAAATATAAAAACATTATCATCAAATTATAAATTTTATGATTTAGAACCAGAACATCATGAAATATGTAAACAAGATTTTTTAGAAATTAATTATGAAGAATTAAAAGAAAAATATAAAAATATTCATATTATAGGTAATCCACCATTTGGACGACAATCATCAATAGCAATAAAATTTATAAAAAAATGTTGTTTATTTTCTAATAGTATATCTTTTATTCTTCCAAAAAGCTTTAAAAAAGAAAGTATGAAAAAATCTTTTGAAAAACACTATCATTTAATATTTGAAATAGATTTATTAGAAAATTCATTTTTAGTGAATAATATAGAAAGTGATGTTCCTTGTATATTTCAAATATGGCAATATAAAGAAGAAATCAGAGATGAAATTGATAAAAATATACCATTAAAATTTAAATTTGTTAAAAAATCAGATAATCCAGATATTTCATTTCGAAGAGTCGGTATTAATGCAGGAACTATAATGAAAAATATAAATGATAAAAGTATTCAATCACATTATTTTATTAAATTTACTAATAATAATTTGATTGATGAAAATATAGAAAAATTAAAATTAATAAAATTTAATTTTAATAATACAGTAGGACCAAAATCTATTTCAAAACCAGAATTAATTGTTGAATTTAATAGATTATTATAATAATAAATATTGGTTTAATTAAAATATTGAGTTATTATTGGTTCTATATTTTTTATATAACATAATGTATTATTCATATATCCATTCTCAAATAATTTATAAATTTTATTTTTATTACTATTTAATTTTATTTTATTACAAACCACACATAATAATTTGCTTTTATTTGTATTATTTTTATTATCAATTAAATATTTAAAACCTCTATTTGTTTGTTGTCCACCACTCCATAAATCTAATTGATTCATTCCAATAATTATTTTATTAGTTAATTTTTCAAGAATATACCAATCTGGTATTTCATGTGTAATATATATATTACATTTTTTTTCAAAACATATTTCAAATCGTTCATTATCTAAATTTAAATTGTTAATAATATCTTTAATTATATTATTAAATTTATTTCCTCTTATTATTCCTTTTGTTCCTGCAGGAATTAAGTCTAATAAATAATCATTAATAATTAATTCTTTTTTAGAATATTCTATATTGTGTTTATCTAATATTAAATTTATTTTTTTTATTTTATTTTTAACTGATTTACATTCTTTATATTCATTTATTAAATATATATCTTTTAATTTATTTATAGTATCATAACAAATTTCTTTATTAATTCTATTATTTATATAATCTAAATTTATTATTTGAGTATTATTTTCAAAAATCATATTATTTTAATAATAAATTAAATTATTTCAGAAAATTATTAATTCAATTTTTAAATTATTACATTAAATATTATATATCAAATAACTTTTTAGAAAAAAGTTATATCAAAAAAATACCCACAATATTTTATAAAAATTTTTTTAAATCAAAATATCGGTTGGTTATATGTTTGACAAATATCTTTTAAATATCTGTTGGTTGTATGTTTGACAAATATTTTTAAATTTTGGGGGATAATTTTTGACAAATATCTTTTAATTTGGGTATGATTTTTTGACAAATATCTTTTAATTTGGATATGATTTTTTGACATAACTTTTTTCTAAAAAGTTATTTGACATAACTTTTTTCTAAAAAGTTAGTTTAAAAAGATTTTATATTAAATAATAATAATAATAATATGAAAAAAATAAATATAATTGGGGAAATTGGGATAAATCATAATGGTTCGATGGATTTGTGTAAAAAAATGATGTTAATTTCAAAAGGTGCTGGATTAGATTATGTAAAAATTCAGAAAAGAGACCCAGATGTATGTGTTCCTGAAAATCAAAAAATGCAAAAAAAGAAAACACCTTGGGGGGAGATGACTTATTTGGAATATAAACATAAAATAGAGTTTAATGAAGAACAGATAAAAGAGTTAATGGATTATGCAAAACAAATTGATATTAAATTATTTGCATCAGTTTGGGATATTAATTCTGCAAAATTAATGTCTAAATATACGGATATTGCTAAAATAGGTAGTGCATCAATTACTGATTTAGAATTATGTAAATATACTAGGGATAATTTTAAATATTTAATTATAAGCACTGGTATGAGTACCGAAGAAGAAATAGAAACTTGTATAAATGTATGTAATCCAGATGTAATTATGCATACTAATTCAACATATCCTTGTCCAACAGATGATTTAAATTTAAGATATATTGAATGGTTAAAAAACAAATATGCTGATAAAGAAATTGGTTATAGTGGGCATGAATTTGGATTGGTTACAACTTTTGCGGCGGTTGCATTGGGTGCAACATGGGTAGAAAGACATATAACATTGGATAGAAATATGTGGGGTAGTGACCAATTATCTTCAGTAGAACCATCTGGTATTTATAAATTATGCAAAGGTATAAGAGATTTAGAGGGTGCATTAAAATATGAACCGGGAAAAAGATTGCTTTTTGAAAGTGAAAATATAAAAAGGGAATCATTGAGAAAAGTTAAGTAGATATTGTAGATGTGGTAGGTTCGATAGGTTCAATTTTAGTGTAATTAAATAGTTGAAAATCTTTATCATAAATATGATTTATAAGTTTAATTGAATTATTATTTAAATATTTATAATAATTTTTTTTATTTACATGTCCTTTATTTTGAATATTAATTTTATCAAAATTAATATATCCTAAATTAATCATGTCTTTTGTTAAAGATTCATTATTAATTATTTTTATATTTGGTGGAATTACACCATTATTATTAATTACGAAAGTATATTGTGGTAAATTATGATTATCAAATTTATTTTTACTAAATACAAATCTAATTAAAGCATTATATACATGTGATTGAGAACTATTTTTATTTATTAATCTATAATGAAATAAATCACTTACTATTTTTGTATAGGGATTTCTAACACTAGCAAATATTTTTAAATTTGTAGTAATTATTCCTAATTTGTCTTTATATTTCATTAAAGTTCTATATGATTGATGTTGAGGAGAACCATAAAATAAAAATTTAAACATATGTGTATGAGGGGAAAATAAATTTTGAGGTAATAATGGTTTACCGTAATTAAATTGATAAGATAAATATTTTTCAACAGTTGTTCCGCCAGTTTTTGGAATATGTATATATAATATGTTAATTGATTTATTTAAATTCTTAATATAAGGCATATAAAATATATTATATAATATATTTCATAAATATACTTTAATAAAAAAATAAAAAATGAAATTATAATAATTAGTTAAAAAAATGAATATAATTAATAAATATGTCAATTTGTTTATATGCTAGTGAAATATCTGTTATAACAGGTCATAATAAATTTAAAAAAATATCAGATTTGATAATAGAAATTTGGCAAAGAAATTTTCCAAATGATTTTAAAAATAGTTTGCAACAAGTAGAAGAAATAAAACAATGTAAATTTATACCTGAAAAAAAAGATAACGAAATTATTAATGAAATTTCTAAAAAAAGAAATTTAGATATTATGAAAAATATTGATACTAGTGTTAAAAATATTAATGATTTACATCAAAATAAAACATTAATAATTAAAAGTATTGAACATAAACAAATTGAAGATAAAAATATTATTAATAATTTTATTGATAATATTGATAGTTTAATAAATAATAAAAAAGAATTGGATGAGAAAAAAAAGGAAATTATAGAAAAATTTGATGAAAATAATAAAAAATTAGTATCAGATATATTAAATGATGTGAATAAAATAAAAGATGAAAATAATAATAAAATTATTATTAAAGTTTTTGGAGAAATTTGTAAAAAAGAAAATGAGTTAATAAAAAAAAATATAGAAAGTTTTGGAAATAGAAATTTCGGAACAAAAAATGAGACAAATGTTATAAAAATATTTGAACAAACTAATAATCAAAAAGTTATAATTGATACATCATTTCATAAAAAAATGTTATTTGATTATGAAAATATAAAATGGTTTATTGGTGGAAAAATTGACGGATTATTAGAAGATGGAACTATAATTGAAGTTAAAAATAGGATGTATAAATTATTTTATACACTAAGAGAATATGAAAATATACAAATACAATCTTATATGTATATATTTAATACAATGAATTCAATTCTTATTGAATCAATTAATAAAAAAATAAATATAATAAATGTGGAATTTAATGAATCTGAATATTATTTAATTAAAAATAAAATAAAATCATTTGCAACATTGTTTCATAAGTGTTTAAGTGATATTAACTACAAAATTATAATATTAACTGGAACAGAAGATGAAAAACATAATCTATTAAATTACAATTTGTTATAAATTAAAAAAATCTAATTATATATTATTATGACATACGATAAAAACACATTAATTAAATTAGTCGTTTGTATTTTTTTAATTCTTATTATTATTTTTAGAAATAATTATTCATATATAGTATCATATATATCATCATTTATTTTAATTTATATTTTAGTTGATTTTACAATTAAAAATGTAATTTTATCAATTTGTTATACATTAATTATATGGTTATTATTATATATAATTTTTCAAAATTATTCATACCCAACTTCAACCATACATTTAAATGAAAGATTTGAAAATGAAAGCGAAAGCGAAAGTCAAGGTCAAGATCAAGATAAAAAAGAGCGTGTATCACATTTAAAAGAAATAATTAAAAAATTAGAAGGTGGTATTGCTTTAACAAAAGATGATTTAATAGAAAAAAATAATATAAATGATTATGATTTTAAAAAAAGCAAAGTTTCACCAGATGAAGATTATAATATAAAAGATAAAAATATTAATGAATTAACCCCACGAGAAGCACAAAAAGAAACATTCGAATTAATTAATACAGTTAAACAATTAAAAGATACAGTAAATGAATTAGCACCAGTTTTAAAACAAGGTAAATCTATATTAAGTAGTTTAAGTGCATTAAAAATATAAAATATTTATCCAAATTTTTTTATTTATATATAATATAATGAATAAAACATATATTATACAAATAACATCAATATTAATAATATTAATACCACTTATATTATTATTATTATGTTCATACCGAACAAAACAATCAAATATATTAGAAAATAATATTCAAGAACATTTATCAAATTTAAATTCAGAATCAGAATCCAAATCAGAATCCAAATCAGAATCCAATACATTTGATAATTATGCATATTTAAATAATTTTAATAATAATAATATTATAGAAAATTTTTCTTTAAAAGATATGTTCAATAAACCAAATAATAATATTAAAATAGATGATTCCCCTATACAAAATGAAAATAATTTATCAACTTCATTTAAAGGAACTCAATTACCAATGGAATTACCAAATGGAATGCAATCTAATACATTGCAAAATGGATTACCAACTGGCACAATTGAATCAAATTTAGAAGCACAATATTTAAATAGTTTAAATAAAAAAGATGTGCCAGTTATTAATGCTAAACCACAATCTATGATTACTCAAGAAATTGAGAGAAATGATTTTCAAAAAAAATTTCAATGCCAATTTTTTAGTGATAAATGCCCAGAAGGATATTCAGAAAATGGTAGTTTCTCTTTAGCTGGATTTGGTGATGGCACTTCTATAACATGTGGTGATTCTTTATTAAAAAAAAAATGTGTTGCAGTTGCCGAAGTTAAAGATTCTAAATTAAAAAAAATACATATTATTGATTCTGGTCTTGGTTATCAAGTTGATACCCCACCAATTGTTAAAATTATAAGTAGAAATGGAATGGGGTCTAATGCAAATGCAGAATGTATTGTTGATGACGAAGGTAAAGTTCAATATATTAATGTCATAAATGGTGGTGATGGATATATAGAAACACCATTAATTGAAATAAGCGATAATAATTCAACAAAATCTTGTCATTTGTGCTGCAAATAACTTTTTAGAAAAAAGTTAGGTCAAAAATCATACCCAATAATTAAAATATATTTGGGTCTCAAATTTTACACATTTTTGAAAAAATATTTGGGTCTCAAATTTTACACATTTTTGAAAAAATATTTGGGTCTCAAATTTTACACATTTTTGAAAAAATATTTAGGTCTCAAATTTTACACATTTTTGAAAAAATATTTGGGTCTCAAATTTTACACATTTTTGAAAAGACTTAAAAGATATTAAGTCTTGTCTTTTTAGATAATCGAAAAGATATTAGTCATTGCCTTTTTCAGATAATTGAAAAAACATTTATTAAAAATCTAACAATAATTTTTTTATAACTTTTTAAAAAAATTATAATGATTTTTTTTGCACAACTTTTTTTTAAAGTTATATTTTTTTTTTTAAAAAGTTGGTTTTTGCACAACTTTTTTTTAAAAAGTTGGTTTTTGCACAACTTTTTTTTAAAAAGTTGGTTTTTGCACAACTTTTTTTTAAAAAGTTGGTTTGTAAAAAAAATATTGGTATTAAATAAGAATGGTTAAGATATCAAATAATAATTTATATATTTTATATTTTATAATTATTATATTAATTATAGTAATTTTATATATATTTTATCAAAATCAAACACAATCAAAAAGTAGAACTGAATATTTTATAGATAATAATTCAGATAATGGTATTGAGAATGTTGATATCCCAGTTTCTATTCCAGTTTACAATTATATTAATAATACACCTTTTAAAACTGGTGGTTCTGTATTAAATAATTCACCTAAACAAATGAATTCATTAGATAGAATATATAATCCTTTAAGATATCCTTATAAAAGCTATGAATATTATAATCAAAATTGGACACCAAATTTAAATTTACCTGCTCAAGTTATTGGATGTGGTGGTAGAAATACGCCTTGTTTAGGAGGGACACAAGTTCCTATTGTAAATCCTACTTATCCACTTGATATAAGTAATAATAATATTGCACCAATTAACATTAGAACACGTGGACCATTAGGTGAACCACAACAAGTTGGTTCTTTATATAAATTATATGCACATGATAATGAAGTATTGCCTTTATATGGTAGAAAAAAATATCCAAATGGCACATATAATTGGGAATATTATACTGTTGTTGGGCATAATAATAATATAAAATTAAGAGTTGTTACTAAAAGAAGAGGTGATGAAATTGGAACAAATGATGTTGTTTTTATTGAAGGATATAATAAATCACCATATCGAGTAACAATGTATGAATATGATTTTCCACAATATGTGCCGTACCTTTAACAACTTTTTTAGTTATATGATATAAAACGATATTTTATATCTTTTTGTTAAAAAATTGAAAATATTATATTTGTGAAAAAATATACATATTATAAAATATATAACTATAATATGACTAATTTAATACTTTTATGTGGAAAGTCTTCAAATAGCAATAATATAATTAATATCGAAATTGATTTTTTTGTTTCAAAGGTTGATTGTTTAAAAATTACAAAAGATGATTTAACAATTGAAATTGAAGGTATATGTGTAGAAAATAATGTTGGATAAATTTTGTTTTGATTATATTGAAAAATAACTTTTTAGATAAAAATTATTTTATAAAAAAAATTGATACTTTTTTAATCAGATTTATTTCAATCTTATATTATAATATGGCAGATAATACAATGATTAATCTATTTGGACGATCAATAACTGGTACTAGTATACTGGTTCCAGTTATTTTTAAGAAAGTAATTGTTGACGATATTAAAACATATATTTCTGAAAAATTAAATATTGAAAAGAATAATTTGAAAATTATTCTTTGTGGTGTTGAATTAAAAGATAATGTATATTTGCGTGATACAGATATATTGCATTATGCTTGTTTTCATTTTATTGTAAAACAAGCTAAATAAAACAACGTAATATTATTTTACACATATATTAAACGATATTGTGTAACAATTTTTAACGATAATATATGTTTATTATAAAAAAAATTGATTTTTATTTTCCATAGATTAAAATTTATTTAATATTAATTATTCAATATGACGTTATATTTTACTAATCGAAAAACATTTAAAGGTTCAAAATATATTGGTGTAATACGTTCAAAATATTCTAAAGGATATTATGCCAAAAAAACGATAAAAATTGATGGAAATCAATGCACAATTACGTCAAATATATTTAAAAATGAATTAGATGCAGCAAAAATATATGATAAAATAACTATTAAAATGAATTTAATAAAAAATAGAAATAATAAATTGAATTTTGTTGATAATTTGTCTGCTAAATTATCTGCGAAATTATCTGAAAAAAAAAAAAGACTGGATTATCATATATATAATAATACTTTAACAAATACAGATAAATGGTTAATTCAAGCAAAACAAAATTTTTGCTGTAATTTATGTAAAGAAAGTTTTGCAAGTATCAAAATTCAACCAGATGCGGATCATATTAGACCACTTCAATATGGTGGAACTAATAATTTTGATAATTTACAATCATTATGTAAAACATGTCATTCATGGAAAACACAACATTTAGATACAATTATAGGAAAAATGGTGCAATATGAAAATTATGATAGAAAAACTTTTATTGATTTACAAGAAAAATTATATAAAAAAAAACATAGTTAATTTATGGAATATATAAATTATTTTTTTCATAATCATTAAATAAAAATCCAACAAGATTTTTATCTAATGTCATTAAATGCCCAATAATAATTGTAATTGTAATTGGCATTCTATTTTTTAAATAAATTCCATGCAAATCATATATTATCTTTTTAAAATTCTTCTGAATATTATAATTCTTTTTTTCAACTTTTATTCTTAAATATAATTTATGAATATTTGATGCAAATGTTATAAATTTATGTTCATATTCAAAAAATAATTTTTTATAATCAGGAAACAATTTTAAATAAATTTGCATTAAATTAATATTATTTCTTAATTCAATAAATCTTATAAATGGATCACATTGCTGTCCAAATGATTTATATAATTTTTCATAAATATTAAAATAAAATCTTTGTTTTAACATAGGATATTTTTTATGATATATTACAATACCCTGATAAATTATATTTTCCAATGTTTGATTATTAATATATTCTGATAATTCTTCATATGAATCTGTATTACATAATAAAGATGACCTATTAATTTCTTCTCTTATAATAATATTATTATCAATTTTAAATGTTTCTAAATGAACTAATTCAGGTGTTTTATAATTAAATATAATCACATTATGTGGATGTTTTAACAAAAAAAAATATACTTTATTTTTCTCAAATGTATAATTTTTAAATTTACTATATTTTATAGAATCTTCAAATAATTTATAATAATTATTGTTATTATATTTATTAATATAATTTGAATTAATACATTTTTTAGTAGCAACACGAAATGTTCCATTGTAATAATACAATCTTAATAAGGTTCCTTCAATACAATTTTCAATAACAATATTATCAAAATCATTTTTAAATTTTGATAAAATATCATTATTAGATTTATAAAATTTATTATAACTATTACATATAATTTTATTTGTATTTTTTTCTAAAATCATACCATTACATTCATGTTGTAATGAATTTAATTTATTAGTATCTCTTTTATAATAAATTAAATACAAATTTCCATCTTCTTTAACATTTATATTATTATTTTCTAATAATTCTTTAACATCTTCAAACATAGATACATTATTTAAATTTAAAAAATTATGATATTCCATTAATATAATTTTATAAATTATTTTTTAAGTAATATATATTTTTAAATGTGGGAAACTTTATTATAAAAAAATATATATAATTATATTAAGAGATGTCAAATAACGACAAAAATAATACTTTTGAAGAAAATACAAATGAAGAATTAAATAATTCAGAATTGTCAGAATTAGATGATGATATTTTTAATATGTCGGAAGAATCAGATTTTGATATTTTTAATGATGAAGAAATATCTAAAAAGGAGATGCATGTAGTGCCAGAAGAAGAAAGATTATATGAAGATAAAATATATGAACAAATTTTATATGATGTTCTTATACAAGATATACCTTTAGATAAAAGGGCAGATTCAAAAATTGATGCAGAAATAACAAATAATATTAAAAAAATTCTTGAAACAAAAAATAAAGCATTAAAATCATTAGAACTTTTAAAAAGTGGAATTGAATATGAAATTATAAATGATTATTTAGAAAATAATTATTCAAAAAAATGGATTATACCAGTAGTATCAGATACAAAAGTTGTTTTTTCTAAAATTGGCAAAGATTCTATGGGAAATGTGAATAATGATGTTTTACTTAGTGATACTGATTTAAAAGATGGATTTACGACATTAAATCAAGTTACTCAATTAAAAGAATGGAAAGAGATTCAAAATAAATATTCAAAAGATGTTATTACAAATAAAGAATATTTAAATTTATTAAATGAATTAATGTTGCCTTATATTGAAAATAAAGATAATCATGGAATAACTAAACATGTAATGAATACTACATCTGTATTAAGATATAATAATATTAATGATATATATTGGTGTGATAGAAAAGCATTAGGAACAGTTACAATAAATAATGATATAATTGATTCGGAAACAGGAGAAATTATTAAAACTGAAACAAAAGAATTTATTAAAGGTGAAAAAATAGATATTGTTGGATTTTTTATTCTTCCATTTGGACATAATGAAGTATATAATGAGTTGGGTTTGAATTTAGGGCAAAAAAATATAAGTGATAGATTTGGTTTATTGGGTAAAATTGAAAAAATATCTTCATCTTTGCCGGTTGAAATTACTGTGAAAAATCATGGATTAGTAGATAATCAATTTGTTTATATTAGTGAATCAAATTCGAATCCGTCAATTGATGGAATATATCAAAAAAATATTAAAGTTATAAATAAAGATATATTTACAATTGATATAAATAAAAATAAAGGTGTTGAAGAAGGTAATAGTGGATTATTGTTTTCAAATCTTAAATTAGAATATGAAACATATAAATTAAGTAAAACAAAAGATAATAAAATTAATGTTCAAAAAACTGGTGATATTGATACAGATGTTAAAAATAAGAAATATGAATATCCTAAATTATATTTATTTAATGATATTAAAATAGAAGATAAAGATATTGAACTTTATAAAAATATTTTAAAAAAAATAATTCCCACTGTTAATGATATTTTAAGTTTAGAATATCCATATTTGAAAAAATGTAATACAATCGAAGATATGAATATATTATTAAATAAATATTCATTAAATTATAATAATTTAAATAGCAATCAAGTTGATTTTTTAAATAAAATATTAGAAACTAAACCATTAGAAATTCAAAAAGCATATAATTCTATAAAAGATAATTTATTATATAAAAATCCAAATAAAAATTTATTTAATAATAGTTTATTTTTATTATCAGATAAATTTATTAATAATCCAGAAATAAAAGATAGATATGGTGAATATATATTATTAAATACAAATGGAGATAGTATGCTTGATAGAATAAGGTGGATTTTTGAACAAAAGGATCATGGTAGTTTATATTTTAAACTTATAGCAAAAGAAGTATTAAAAGAAATAAGTAATTTAAAAGATGCAGTTAAAAAACAAAAAGAAATTTTTGAAAATGAATTAGATGAAGTTAATAAAAAATTTACAGATGAAGAAAAAATGAAAAAATTTTTAAATAATGATAAAGATTGTGTCGAAAAAAATTATATTAATACTACATCATATGATAATAATTGGGAAAAAGCATTAAAAAAAACTGGAACAGAACATGAAATTGGTAGAAAAGCACTTGTTTATAAAGAATTAGATAAAAAATATTCACTTTTTAAGTGGGATGGGGAAAAATGGGTTGAAGATACGGAAATACCAAAATATGAATTAGTAAAATATATATGTGAATTTAAAAATTTAGATTTAACTAATGTGGATTATTCCGAATTAAATTGTATTTTTAAAAAAGCAATTGGATGTCATTCCAAAATGTATATGAAATATAAAATTAAACAAAATGAATTAGAAAAATTTGTAAATGATTATACAAAATTATCAGAATATCTTAATGAACCAACATTATTAAATGAATTAAATAAATCTATTGAAAATTTGAGTAATTATTTTACAGATACTGATTTAAGTATAACTAAAAAAACAGAAGAAATTGGTATTAATGAATTTATAGAAACTAATAAAAATCAAATAATTATAAATAAAATTGTTAATAAAATAAGAGCAATTAATAATATTAATGATCGCAATTATATATTAGATAAATTAATTACAATTGATGGTATAATGGTTGGATTAGATATTTATTCAATTAAATATGGTTCATTTATGACATGTGGACATAATTATTATGCTATGTTAAATTCAAGGTCAACTGATATGAATGAAAAAGAAGATATTTTAAATAAAATGATAGATATTTTTAGTGATAATGGTAAAAGTGAAATGCAAAATGACACTTGTAAAAATTGTGGTGAAATTTTAGGTATTCGTGGATATGATGATACAGAAGGATTTAATGAATATGGTGCAATTAAAAAATCAAGAGATTTATGGAATGAAGAAACAACTGAAATTGTTTTAAATGAAATTGGTTCAAGAGTTATTACAATTGAAGAAGAATTTCAAAGTAATTTATGTGGAAGCACTAAATTCAGAGATTTACTTATTAAAAAGGGTCTTGATTATAATACACTTTCAATTACTAATGAAATTTGTGATATATTAGTTGATTTATCTGCAAAATCTGGTATTATTCTTTTGAAAAAAGATGTTATTAATATATTAATTGATTGCACTAAAATTTTATCTAACACATTAACATTTAATGAATTTAAATTAAAAGAAAAGAAGAAATTAAAATTATCTGGTAAATCATTAGATTTTATTGAAAAAATATCAAATGATAAATTCAAAAAAAAATATAATTCATCTATAAATATTGAAAAATATTGCACAATTGCTGCAAGATTATTAATTACACTTCAAACATCTATACCTGCATATTCTAGAACTAGTAAAGATACTTTATGCACTTTTTCTGGATTTGATAATGAAATTGGAATTGATTATTTTGTATGTTTACTTAATAGTATTTATAAAAGAGATGAATATTTATTAAAAAATAACAAAGAGGATATTTTTAGAAAAATGTTTTTAAAATATTTAAATGAATTTAAAAAAATAAAAGGAATTGATGAACTATATTATTTAAAAAAAAAATATGATACAAAAAAAACTGAAATACTAAATGATATTAATTTTGATAAAATACATATATTCAAAAATTACAATAAAATTGAAAAAAATATTATTAATGAAATTAAAAATAAAAATGAAACCCATGAAGATATTGTAAAATCAATAAATAAAATAACAAGCAGATTATATAATATATCTCAAGATATCAAAAAAAATATTGATATTGTTATTAAAAAATCACCTTTAGTCGATGTAATAACAAAAACATCTGAAAATGCATGTTGCTTAGAAGATGTAACTAAATTTAATGGTTATTATGGATATATTAGTGAAGTATTAGAAAATAAAAATATATATGACTTATTTTATGAATCTAAATATCTAAATAAATATTTACAAGATTTTGTTAAAATTGGAGTTGTTACAAGATTATATTTAACAGAAAATAAAGATTTATCAATTAATAATATGCCAATATGTTCTGGTGAATTAACAGATAATAATAATATTATTAAAAACAAATTTATAAATTATGTAAATGATGGAAAATATAAAGGTGAAATAAGAAATTATATAGGTAATAAATTAAATAAAGATGAATATATAGATTTAAAAAGTGGCAAATCAATGACTGATATTGAAAATCACGAATATTCATCAAAAGAATTTATTGAACTTTTAGATTCTATTGCCGAAAAAAATTTTAAATTAACTAAAGAATTCAATGATATTTTTAAAGACAAATCTAATTTATTAGATAATTTAAATAAAGAAATGGAAGCACAATTGTATGATAAAATAAATAAATTAGTTAATAAGTTAAGTTTAATTTGTAAAAAAGAAAATGATAAAGATTTTTTTAATAGATATACAAACTTATTTGTCAATATTGGAAATAAATCAAATGTTAAAAAATATAATTTATCCGATAATGAACTTAAAACATTATCTGTTTATGAAAGAGTTCAACTTGAAAGAGAAATTAAATATAATAAAATTGAACAAATTAAAAATTTTTATTTAAATTATATAATTAAAAATATTTATAAAATCAAAACTCAAACATTTTCAAAAGATTATGAATTAAATTTTATAGAAAGCGATAAATTAATGAATGATATACAAGAATTAATATTTAAAGATAATGAAAAATTAAACAGTTTTAAAGGAGATAAATTTAAATTAGTTTTCGAAAAAATAAATATTGAATATTTTTCAGAATTAATTTCTAATTTATATGGTCAAAAAGATAAATGGTCATGCACATTTACAACTGTTGTTGAATATAGCAAATATAATATGGATACTATATTTAAAATTATTTTATATATGTTAATATTACAATTAAATAAAGTTTTTGATACATTATCATTAAGTGATATTTCTTCATCAATCACAAAAAATGAGGCAAATCATATGTTTAGTAAATTTATAATAGATATGTTAGATAATTTCGAAAAAAATGAAAAAATATATGATATATCTGATAATGAATTATCGAAAATTGATAATATTAAACGTGAAGAATTGCGTTTGAAAGCAATTAAATTAGAAGAAGACATGAAAGGTATGCCAATCGAATATTACTTCTTAAGGAAAGGAACAACTGCATATACAGATGATATTAATGAAAATGATAATATATTAACAGATAAAGATGAAATTGAAAAGAAACATAATGAATTACGCGAAAATATTATGGAAAAAGGTATGCAAACCCTTTTAAATAAATTTGGTAGAGAACCTACTGCCGATGAATTAGATGAATTTACAAATGAATATATTAATAGTGAATTTATTGATAGTCAAGAAACTTTAGATCAATTTAATTTAATAAAACCAAAAGAAGGACTTAATGTAATTGATTATGGCGGTGATTATGGTGATTTACCGCAAGGTATTGAAGATGAAGGTGATGGTATTCCTGAAAATATTGAAGATGACGAATTTAGACCATTTTAAATTTTGACAATAAATAATAATATTTACTATTTTTTTTAATTATTAAAATATATATATATATATATATTATAAATATGAATATGAATAAAAAATTTGAAATTAAAAATAAAAAAATATTAAAAAACGGCACTATTGCGGGATATGTTAAACAAAAAGATGGTTCTTGGAAATGGCAATTTATAAAAAAAACTACTAAAGGTGGATCACCAGAAAATAATAAGAAAGTAAAAAATGAAATACATGTAAATGCACATGAAAATGCACCTGCAAAAGTATGGCAACCAGCACAATTAAGAAGAATGCCACCAGCACCGGCACCATTAAGAAGAATGCCACCAGCACCAGCACCATTAAGAAGAATGCCACCAGAACAACCAAATAATCAACAAAATGGATTCAATGGACACATTGGGCAAAATAATGGATTCAATGGACCAGTTGAACACATTGGACAAAGAGCAGAACAATTATTAGAAGGATATCAACATCAATTTGAAATAAATGCAAAAAATAATGATAATAAATTTAAACAGTTATTGGATTTTAATTATTATGAAGCAACTTATGATAAATCTATTATATATATTTATAAAAATAGTAATAATATAGTATTTTTTAATATACCATTAAACAAACCGGATAATGAATTAGACATAAGCATGGTATTTTTTATTAATAGTCATATAACTAAATATAATATATTGAGAGAGTTAGAAAATTATGAGATTAAAAATATTACGAATCTTAAAAACTATAAGGAAATAAAACATAATATGAATAATCTTTTACAAGAAAATAAATTATTGCATAATCAAGCAGGTTGATAAATTCCAACTAATTTTAAAAAAAATTATATTTTTATAAATGTATTTAGGAAGACCATACTATTTATATTATTAAATAAAAATATAAATATATTTTATAAATGAGTATAAAAACTGAATATAGTAAATGTAAAGAAAAAATAATAGACAATTATATGAAAAAATATGAAAGTGGAAAATTAAAAAATATCAATGAAAAAATTATTAAAAATAGATTGCAAGCAATTGCAATTGGATTAAATATGAGTGAAAAAATATGTGAAAATAAAATAACAAAAAATGATATACTTAATAAAGAAATAAAAGTTAATAAAATGATATTTGATAAATCATCTAATTCTTCTTTTTCATCTGATAAACTTCAATTATCTAATGTTAAAAATGCAATATTTTTAATTAATTATTACAAAAAACATAAACAATTTAAAAAATATACTGAATTAAAAAATAATTTATTTTCAAGAGCTTTAACCGCATTTGGAAAAAATAATTTAAGCATAAATATTTATAAAGAAATCAAAAAAATAATTTAATATAAATCAAATAATAACCTTTTTATAAAATATAATTATATAATTATATATTATAAATGTCAACATTAAATAAAATTAAAAATAAAAAAATATTAAAAAATGGTGCTATTGGCGGATATGTACGACAGGATAATGGTTCATGGAAGTGGCGGATTATAGGAAATATTAAAAAAGGCGGTATACCACCAAATAATAATAATAATCAACCAGCTAATCAACACATTAATCAATTTAATCAACCAGTTAATCAACCAGTTAATCAACCTATGCCATGGGCATTACCCAATGGTCAAAATGGTCAAAATGTGCCAAATAATAGACAAGCATTTTGGGATGGTGTAAATCCATGGGAACCTAATTTAGAAGCACCAAATGTTAATATTGAAGATTTTTTTGCACAACTTCCGCAACTTCCACGTCTTAGACGTGCACCGCGTTATATGAATGAAAACTTTATTAATAATTTAGAAAATAATACATGTTATATAGGAAATAATTTTTTAAATAATGAGATATATATGTTTAAATATCAAAATATAATATATTTTTTTAATTTAAATAATAATCAAGTTGAGAATGTTACTATTTTTAATAATATTGCACAAATTCCTATAGAATATATTGAATATCATACAATTCGTTTAGTAAATGATGAAGCACCACGTAATGCAATACTAAATTATATTAATAATATTAATAATATTAATCATAATCTTATTCAACAAGGTGGTATGATTAAAAAGTTTTTAAAAGATAAAAAAATTAAAAAATTAAAAAATAAAAATTAAACAAAATATTTGATAATTAAAAATACAATACCAACTAATAATCCTTTAAATAATAAACCTTTCATATTAACACCATTATAACCATTTCCTAAACTAGGTAATAATTTTATTAAAGTTGTATCAACAACTTTTAAATTAAACAAAATAAATAAACCAACAACTACTAAAGTTATAAGTAAATTATTAAATATACTATTTGTTATATTTTTAAATTTACTCATAACACCTTTATTCTGAACTTGTTTATTTAATTCTGGATTTTGATAATATTGAGTTTGTTGTTGTGGGGGATATTGTTCTGCATATTGTTGTTGTTGTTGATATTGATGAACACGATTTAATTCATTCATTCTATGATCATTTACATAGGATGATTCAAATTGATGTTGAACAGTTTCATTATTAATTTGGTCTCTATTATATTGTTCATCTGGTTGATTATTTTCTAATTCATTATATTTTTGTAGAACTTTTGCGGCAGTTGTTAAATTAGAATTATCTGTATCATTATCTGTATCATCTTTATGCATAATATTTTCTATAGGTGTGCTGTAATTTTCCATATAATTTTATTATATATGTTTTTATAATAAATTATACGCAATTATTAAAAAATATTTATACATTTATGGATGAATCAGTGCAATTTGTTGGCATTATAGAATATTTATAACATTTATCATTAAACATATATACATTTTTTTGAATAATATCTGGTGAAGGTGCTTTATAAATTATACAATCTCTTCCTTTACATGCAGTTCTAAAAATGCATGCCAATCCTAATCCCCATAATATAGACACAATTATTCTAGCAATTGGTGATTTTAAAATATTAATCATACTATATTATTATAAATAGATTTTTATTGTTCATTATCAAAAAAGTTTTTCTTAATTTTTGTTAATATACTTTCTTTTTCATTTTCATTATTTTCAACATGTTGAATTTTTATAAATTCAATTTTATTAGTATCTTTTGGACAATCAACTTCTTTTGAATTATATTTATAACAAGTTTCTGCCGTATCTTTATAAATAATTTTATTTGAATTATCTGGTGTAGGGTATTTAATTACTGTTTTTGGTGGTGCAATAGATATATAATTTAATAAAATTCCGATACCAAATGCAATTATAAACCAAAATGGATTTATAAATTCTAATATATTCATTATAATATATAATTATAAAAATAATTAGAGATTATAAAAATAATTACAAAATTAAGATATATTAATTTTTTTATTTTCATCAATTTCAGGCATTTTTAATATAAAATTATTATTTATATAATTATATAATTTTACTTTTTTTTCTATATTTTTTTTTGTTAAATTTATTTTAGTTTGTAATTCAATATATTCTTTTGAATAATTAATCCATTCTAATATTTGTTTTAAATCATTTATACTTATATTTAATTTTTGAGATTTTTCTTTTATATCTTTTTCAGATAGCATTTGACGTTTGTTTTCTTTATAAACTTTTAATATCTTATTTATAATTTTATTATTAATATTAGTTTTATTAATATTATTATATGTATCTTTTCTTTTAAAATATATTTTACTAAGATTAAATATATCTTGCGTTTTTTCATTATTTAATTGTTTAATAACATTTTCTTGATTATCTAATATATTTTTAATTTCATTTATTTCTATATTAATTTTTTTTAATTCACTTTTTAACATATCAAACTCCTTTTTATTTTTAATTTCATCATCTATATTACTTATTAAAATACTAATTTTATTATATATTTCATTATTTTTATCCAATAAATCTATATAATATTTTTTTATATTAACTATTACTGGCGGAACTATACTAGTTTTATTATTATTATTTTTATCAACCATAACATACATATTATTTAATATTACTCTTATAAAATTATCAGTTATCCTAGATTTTTTATAAAACATATTTATTTTATCTTCATAATTTTTAAAAATATCAGATTTTCTTGAACTAATTTGTTCTGGAAAAATATTTCCACCAATTACATCATCTACAGAATCATCTATAATTTTTTCTTCCGATTTATCAATAATATATTTTTCTTCTTCTTCATCTTCTTCATCTTTTTCATCTTCTTCATCTTTTTCATCTTCTTCATCTTTTTCATCTTCTTCATCTTTTTCATCTTCTTCATCTTTTTCATCTTCTTTATTTTCTTCATTTTCTTCATCGGGTTCAACATTTGATTCATTTTCTTCATCGGGTTCAACATTTGATTCATTTTCTTGATTGGGTTCATTATCTTCATCTTGATTATATTTTCCACCATTTTGTTTATTTTTATTAAAATGCTGTATATTTATTTTTACATTTCTTTGTTTAATTTTATTTTTATTTTCTATATTTTTAAAATATACTGTTTTTATATTACTCATATAATAAATATTATATTTTTTTTTAAATAATTTATAATAATACTTTTTTCTAATATTATAGTAGTATGTTAATATATTGTAAATTAAATAATAATTTGCAAACTATAAAAATACATGAATATTCTTCATTATATCATCTAAAATTTTTAATAAATCAAAAACTAAAAATTAAAGATTGTATTATTGAATATGGTGGTAAAATATTAAATTATGAAAATGATATGACATATTTAAAAAAATTTAATATTCATAATGAGTCTACCATAAATATAATTAAAAAAATAAAAGGTGGCACAAGCACTTATATGATTCTATTAATAATTTTATCAATTATTTTAATATTTATTGTAATACCATTATTTCTTTTTTCTGGATTTCTTCCATTTATTATACATGTTGCACAACTTTTTATTCTTAAAATATTTAATTGTGTTTTATCATATTTATTTAAATTACCAAGAATAGTTGCACATAAAAATATTATTAGTTTTTTTGTTAAATCATTTATGATGATTTTTCAATTATTTTTTATGTATTTTGCAATTAATTTAATTTTTACAATTGCATTTTTTTTATGGGTAACTGTTCTTAAAGGTGGTGATGGATTATTTACAGTATCAACAGATTATTGTAATTCAATAAGTGTATTAAATACTATGTCTATGGTTTTATCAATAATTTTTATAATTATTTATGGTGGATTGAAATCACCAAATTTAATTTTTAAAAGTATTAATTCATTTATAACATTTACTGAAAAAAATAATATCAGTTTAATTTTTAAATGGGTAAATTTAGTTTATGCATCCATGAAAGAATTTGTATATGAAACAAAATTCACACCATTTCTTTTAATACCCGGATTTGACGCTTTAATGGAAGGATATTTTGAAGCACTTGATGTAGGCGTTAATATTATTACTGATTATATAGGTTATGTTGTTCAATTAGGATGTAGTGATAAACCAATAGATATGGAAAGTTTTACTAATAAAATAACTAAATCATTATCAAATAATATAAAAAATACAACAAATACTCAAAATTTGAATTTTTTAAAAGAAAAACAAACTGGGGGTGATATAAATAATGATGAATATAAATGTAATTTAATTAATATAAATAAAGAATGTTGTAATGATTCAATTTTTCAAAGTTTATCATCACAATTTCAAACTATGTATGATACAAAAGTAACCGCCAATATATTAAAAGAATTAGGTATTTACAAAATAATGAAAGTTTTAATATATGGTCTAAATGTATCCAAAGTTAAAGAAGATATGGTAAAATTTAATAATGCATTCGGTCCATTTAAATTATTAGATGAAAATGTTAAAGCACCTGTTGCTACATTATTTAGATATTCATTATGTAATATATTTTATTTAGCAGATTTTCTACAAAATACATTATTTGAATTAGGCACTCCTCAAGATATAGCAGATACATTAAAATGTGGATTTTTAGGTGGATTTTTAACAACAAT
>Ga0247843_1004240_pt1 | contig 21791 bp, 20 predicted proteins | sample LaCruzMarch2017__FD_192420 | JGI IMG/M metagenome (GOLD analysis project Ga0247843, IMG submission 192420) | Freshwater microbial communities from meromictic Lake La Cruz, Castile-La Mancha, Spain - LaCruzMarch2017_8m | ecosystem: Environmental > Aquatic > Freshwater > Lake | place: Spain...
GCAGGTTTTTTGTGGATCGCTTCCAATGCTCGCTCCGGATCGATCCCGCTGCCGCCTGCTGGGGTCGGCGTGTCAACCAGATGCAGATGTGGCTTGGCCGGAGGCGATTCCGGGTTCAGCCTTGCTATCGATTTCCATGAAGACCTTGTCTCGACTCTTCTTGTTGCTTTCCGCCTTGTGGCTCCGAGCTGCAGCCCCTGCCATCGATTTCGACGGTTCTTGGACCGTGGCCGAGTTGGAGACGGAGCAAGGGCCGCTGCCGGAGGAAACCCGCCAGTCGCTGGTGTTCGGAATCGCCGGCGGCAAGTACACGCTGGAGGCCGCAGGCCAGATGGTGGCCAAGGGCAAGTTTGAGATGGATTGGAAATCCACGCCTCCGGTGATGACGGTGACGGAGGAGGAAGGACAGAACGTGGGCCGGGGTGTGCGGGCCATTGTCGAGAAGACGCCGACGGGCTGGCGGGCCTGCTATGCGTTGGATTCGTCCGATTTGCCCAAGGCTTTCAAGGTGGGCGATGGCGGAGGCATCCTGGTGGCCCGCTATGAGCGCAAGGCGGGTTCCCGTCCGAAGCCGCTGCGGGCGTTGCTGATCACCGGCGGTTGCTGCCACGAGTACGATGCTCAGGCGGTGACGTTGATGCAGGGGATTTCTAAGCGGGCCAATGTGGAGTTCACGCTGGTGCGCGACAAAGGGGCCGATGGCACCCAGCACAAGGTGAGCGCTTATCAAAAGGCGGACTGGGCCGCTGGCTACGATATTGTGCTGCACAATGAGTGCTATGCCGACGAAAAGGACCCGGCCTGGTTGGAGGGCATCGTGGCTCCGCACCGCGCGGGCACGCCGGCCGTGGTGATCCACTGCGCGATGCACTGCTACCGGGCGCCGACCAATGAGTGGTTCCGGTTTGTTGGCGTGACGAGTCGCTCGCATGGGTCGCACTTCGCGTATCCGATGACCAATGTGAAGCCCGAGCATCCGGTGATGAAGGGTTTCCCGGCCGTGTGGCAGACGCCGAAGGAGGAGCTCTACATCATTGAGAAGGTGGAGAAGGAAGCGACTCCGCTGGCCGTGGGCTACAGCCATGAGACCAAGAAGGGCGAGGCGAACGTCTGGGTGCACCAATATGGCAAGGCCCGGGTGTTCGGCACGACGATGGGGCATTACAACCACACGATGTCGGATCCGGTGTATCTCGACTTGATCACCCGCGGCACGCTGTGGGCCACGGGCAAGCTGCAGGAAGACGGTTCCCCGGTCGCGGGCTACGGTCCTGCCAAGTAATGGAGGGCGTGCGTCAGCCTGCCCGCTGCACTGGGTCGGGATGACGCGGTTTGTCTCGGCTTCACGGCCGGAATGGAAGCAGGAGCTCCATTCCGGCCTGTTTTCTTCCGACCCCGGGTCCGCACCATCTGGCATGGTCGATGCAGTGGGACAGCAATGACACTCGATAAACTGACCCAAAAGGCCCAACAAGCCATTCAGGCAGCCCAATCCGGGGCCCAAGATCATCACCACGCGGCTTTCGATAGCGAACATTTGGCTTTGGCTCTGGTGACTCAATCCGACGGAATCGTTCCTCCGTTGCTGGAAAAAGCCGGTGTGGAGGTGAGTCGATTGGTGCGGGAACTGGAAGCGGAGTTGGTGCGCCGTCCCACCGTTCAAGGTGGGGCTGATGTCTATCCGTCCACGGATTTGCAAGCAGCTCTGAAGGCGGCGCTGGCCGAGGCGAAGGGGCTCAAGGATGAGTATGTTTCCACGGAGCATCTATTCCTGGGTTTGCTGGAGAAGGGCGGCGACAGCTTTCGTCGCATCACGGATCGGTTGGGACTCAAGCGCGATGCGGTGCTCAAGGCGCTGACCGCGGTGCGGGGCAACCAGCGTGTCTCGGATGCGAACCCGGAGGAAAAGTTTCAGACCTTGGAAAAGTACGGCAAGGACCTCACAGCCTTGGCTCGCAAGGGCAAGATCGACCCGGTGATCGGCCGGGATGATGAGATTCGTCGGGTGATGCAAGTGCTGACGCGGCGCACGAAGAACAACCCCGTGCTCATCGGTGAGCCCGGCGTGGGCAAGACGGCCATCGTTGAGGGCTTGGCCAAGCGAATCGTCGATGGCGATGTGCCGGAGTCGCTCAAGAACCGTCGGGTCATTGCGCTCGATATCGGCTCGATGATCGCTGGTGCGAAATATCGCGGCGAGTTCGAGGACCGTCTCAAGGCCTTCCTCAAGGAGGTCACCGCGGCCGAGGGTCGAATCATCCTCTTCATCGATGAGTTGCACACCATCGTGGGGGCCGGTGCTTCCGAGGGTGCTGCCGACGCGGCCAATATGCTCAAGCCCCAGTTGGCCCGTGGCGAATTGCGCTGTGTCGGGGCGACCACGCTCGACGAGTACCGCAAGCACATCGAGAAGGACCCTGCGCTGGAGCGGCGTTTCCAGCCGGTGCAAGTGCCGGAGCCCTCGGTGGAGAACACCATCGCCATCTTGCGCGGCCTCAAGGAGCGCTATGAGACCCATCATGGCGTGCGCATCCAGGACAGTGCGCTGGTGGCGGCGGCGACGCTCTCCCATCGCTACATCAGCGATCGGTTTCTGCCGGACAAGGCGGTGGATTTGGTGGACGAGTCGGCCTCGCGGCTGAAGATGGAACTCGATTCCAAGCCGACCGAGCTGGACCGGCTGGATCGCCAGATCTTGCAGTACCAAATCGAGCGCACGTCGCTGGCCAAGGAGAAGGACGAGGCCAGTAAGGAGCGTTTGCAGAAGCTCGATTCCGAGTTAGCCAACCTGAAGGAAAAGTCTGGGGCTCTGTCAGCCCAGTGGCAGAATGAGAAGGCGGCCATTCATGCGGTGAGCCTGCTCCAGAGCCAGTTGGAGGAGGCCCGCCAGGAATTGGATCAGGCGCGTCGCAAGGGCGACCTCAACAAGGCGGCGGAAATCCAGTATGGGCGTATTCCCGGCTTGGAGCAGAAGTTGTCAGCGGTCGAAAAGCAGGCTCCCAAAGAGGGGGCTCCCGCTGCGCTGTTGCGCCAGGAGGTGACCGAGGAAGACATCGCCAAGGTGGTGGCCGCGTGGACGGGCATCCCGGTGCAGCGGATGCTGGAGGGCGAACGCGCCAAGTTGGTGCGTATGGAGGAGCGCTTGGCCGCACGGGTCGTGGGGCAATCCGAAGCGGTGAAGGCCGTGGCCGATGCCGTGCGCAGGGCTCGTTCGGGCTTGGGCGATCCGGGTCGTCCGATCGGGTCGTTCATCTTTTTGGGGCCCACCGGCGTCGGAAAGACCGAGCTGGCACGTGCCTTGGCCGAGTTCCTCTTCGACGACGATCAGGCCATGGTGCGCATCGACATGTCCGAATACATGGAGAAGCACGCCGTGGCCCGATTGGTGGGCGCGCCTCCCGGATACGTCGGCTACGAAGAAGGGGGGCAATTGAGCGAGGCAGTGCGACGTCGCCCGTATTCTGTGGTGCTCTTCGACGAAATTGAGAAGGCCCACCACGACGTCTTCAATTTGCTGCTGCAGGTGCTGGACGACGGGCGACTCACCGACGGCCAGGGGCGCACCGTGGACTTCAAGAACACGGTGGTGATCCTCACTTCCAACATCGGTTCCTCGATCATCCAGGAGTACTTCCTGGACGCGAAGAACACGCCCGCGGCCCGCCAGACCATGGAGGACAAGGTGTTGGGCGAATTGCGCCGGCATTTCCGGCCGGAGTTCCTGAACCGCGTGGACGACACCATCCTCTTCCACAGCCTCGATGAATCTCATTTGGGACGCATCGTGGACATTCAGTTGGATCAGGTGATCCGGCGTGTGGCCGGGCAGCATATCCACCTGCGGGTTGATGACTTGGCCCGCAAGCGGTTGGCCGAGGAAGGCTACGATCCGCAGTTCGGGGCCCGTCCGCTCAAGCGGGCGATCCAGGACCTGCTGCTCAATCCGCTGGCCCAACGGCTCTTGGCGGGAGACTTCAAACCGCGCGACACGGTGAGTGTCTCGGCCAATGCGGCCGGCGATTTGGAGTTCACCGCCAGCGAGGCGGGGCAGGGCTGAACCCCAGTCCGCTGATGATCGGGACCAGGGACGGGATCTTTTGAATCAGGATCAGTTCGGTTTAGGGGGCTGCCCTCGGAACAATTGTTCCTGGTGCAGGCCGGTGAGGCGCTGGATGCCGTTCATCAGGCGGAATAGAGCCCACATCATCATGCCCGTGCTGGGAATGACGATAACGGGCCAACTGAGCCAGTTCATCCGGCCCAGTTGTTCGTTCCATTCCGGCGAGTTGGGGGCCGCCTTCAGGAGCCACAGGGCCAGAAAGAAATTGAGCGCCGAGCTGATGAGGAAGGAGAGGGACAATAGCCACGAAGACTCTCGGAGCAGGCGTTCAAAGGCCCCCTCGGCACTTCGCTCACGGAGCACTTCGGCGACTTTGGCCGTGTCCATCAACTGGTCGTTGTAGAGCAGGGTTTTTACCAGCGGGGTCTCGGATCGCAGGGTGAGCGGTATGCTCAGACCGATGATGAGGGGGATGGCCGCCTCCTTAATGGCGAACCACAAGGCCGTGGCCTGCCACCACCCGAAGTGAGTGCCGAGGGCCATGCCGCCCGTGGCCAGCGTGCCGGTGATGCCCAGGGTGGAGAACAAGTTCCAATGGCGGCGCTTCATCCAGTCCCACACACCGTAGCCCAGGGGTAGGGCCAGCGCGGCCACCAACGCCCAGAGCGGACCGAGTCGCTCCGGTTGGCTCAGCTTGGAAAGAACGAGGCCCGGCAGGATGACGTTGCAGGCGAGGTTCAGCAGCAGGTTCTCCTTCGTGGGAGAGTTCTTGGGGGAACCGGCGGCGGTCGGGTTGGATTCGGGGGCGGGCATCGCGTGGAGCCAGAACCTGTAGTCACCGCGTCCGAAAATCCAGCAGAGGATGTCGAGGGGGTTGAGGCCAGAGGCCCAAGGGTTGGCGTCTGCGTGGATCGGTTGGTGCGAGTGGGTTGGGATCCCGCGACAGGGCGGTACCAGGGCTTATCAGGGAGAGTGCTTTGTCCGAGAACGTCGATGATCTTCAGCCGAATCGCAGGTCGAGCCTTGCTCGACAGTCCATTCCTCGGGGCGCGCATTCCAATCCGCTCACCATCCATCGTGGATAAACAACCATGAAAAACCACATTAAGAATGCGGAAAATCATGGTTCAATTGGGTCGTGATTTCCCGAAATGACGCCTTGAACCGCCTTGAGACGGCGTTGGATGAGAACCCTGTCGCCGCATTGTTGGGGCCTCGTCAGTGCGGCAAGACGACGCTCGCCCGGGGGCTCGCCGAGCATCGTGGCGGGCATTGGTTCGACCTGGAGAGCGCCGAAGACCGGATGGCCTTGGCCCAGCCTGAGTTGACCCTTCGCAAGCTCAGCGGGTTGGTTGTGATCGATGAGATCCAGCGTGCCCCGGAGATCTTCACCACCCTGCGTCCGCTGGCCGATCGCCGAGAGACCCCGGCGCGTTTTTTGATTCTCGGTTCTGCCTCGCCTGAAATCGTCCGGGGGGTCTCCGAGAGTCTTGCCGGTCGTGTCGGTTTTGTGGACCTGGGTGGATTCCACCTCGGTGAGGTCCCGCTCGATGGGCTCGACGCGCTGTGGTTGCGAGGAGGGTTTCCCCGCTCGTTCCTCGCGGCCACGGAATCCGCCAGTTGCCGATGGCGTTCCGATTTCGTCCGGACCTTTCTCGAACGTGATCTCCCACAGCTCGGCATCCGCACCGCCTCGGAGACCTTGAGGCGGTTCTGGACGATGGTGGGACATTTTCACGGCCAGACTTGGAATGCCGCCGAGTTGGCGCGGTCGTTGGGCGCGTCGGAGGGCACCGCACGTAACCATCTCGACATCCTGTGCGGCACCTATGTCGTCCGACGTCTTGCACCTTGGCAGACGAATCTCGGTAAACGGGAGCTGAGGGCTCCGAAGGTCTATGTGCGGGACAGCGGACTGCTGCACAGCCTGCTGGGCATCCGTACCCGCCGGGATCTCCTGTCGCACCCGAAGCTGGGCGGCTCCTGGGAGGGCCACGCCTTGGAACAAACCCTCGCCCTGTGCGGCAGCAACGACAGCTATTATTGGGGCACGCACAATGGTGCGGAACTCGATCTGCTGCTCTTCCGCGGCGGCAAGTCCTATGGCGTTGAATTCAAGGTGGCCGATGGTCCCACCATGACCCGCTCTCTCCATGTCGCCCTCGCCGATTTGGGCTTGGAGCGGGCGTGGATCGTCCATCCTGGGGACAAACGGTATCCCGTGCATGATCGGGTGGAGGCGCTCCCTTTGAAGGATCTGGGCTCGCTGGCCCGCGAAGTCGCTGGAGTATCTGCCAGGGACGAGCGGGCTCACGACGGCCTGTTGGGCTGAGCGGCTACTTCCGCGCTGTCCGCCCCTCGGGCGACTCAGCTCCCTGGACTCCCTGGACTCCCTGGACTCCCCTTGATCGGAAGGATTCATCCCGCGACACTGTCACCACTCGACGCATGAACGTGACCCTCATTGACGGAGACCTGCTCGAGCAGGACGTCGACGTCATCGTCAATGTCTGGCATCGAACCATTATCCCGTGGTGGTTGCTTCAGCCTCAGGGCGTCTCTGGCGCGATCAAGAAACGGGGTGGCTTCAACCGTTCCTTCCGTTGATCGGTGCCGGATCGGGGGAAAACCGGTGGAAGTGCAGTCCATCATCGAGGATGAACTAACCTGATGCCGATTCGAGGGTGAGGTGAGAATCGTGCGATACGCCAAAACGCCCGCGCCGACGAACAAGGCGTTGCCCCGTGGTGGCGGACGAAGAAGGAGATTCGGCTTCAAGGACTCTCGGGTGTTGGAAATGGCTAGATCCCGAAGCGGGTCCGGGCCATCGACCGCTCGGAACCGTGATCGGCACCTGGCTCAACTCTGCCGCCGGGCATGACAAAGCGCTCCGCCTTCTGAAACGTCATCATCCCAAGGTTTGATTTCTATTCTTATCGTGAATAGAATTGATTCTTGCGATGGATACACTTCGAACGCGGTGGTTGACTGGGCGCTTGAAGGCGGCCCTTGAGGCGCTGCCTGTGGTGGTGCTGACCGGGGCCCGTCAGACCGGGAAAACGACGCTCACCCGGGGTCTCCCTCAGCGGCGTTCCTTCCTGAGCCTGGACGACTTGGACGTCCTGGGTCAGGCGCGCTCAGATCCGGATTCCCTGTTGGTTTCGCGTCCGCTGACCGTGGATGAAGTCCAGCGGGCGCCCGAGTTGTTGCTGCCGATCAAGCGGCGGGTGGACCAGCACCGGGTTGCCGGGGAGTTTCTGCTGACCGGGTCGGCCAACCTGTTGCTGATGGACGCGGTCGCCGACTCGTTGGCCGGGAGGGCGGTCTACCTGGACCTTCCGCCGTTCTGCCCTGCGGAATGGATGTCCAGGCCCGATGGCCTCCAGCCTCTGGATCGCCTGTTTGAGGAAGACTTCAGTCCCGGGGATTGGCCCGACGAGCCCGGGGACTGGCAGGGCTGGCTGCTGGCCGGTGGATTCCCGGCCGCGCTGGCGGCGTCCACGACAGAAGCCCGACAACTCTGGTTCACCGGATATGTCCAGACCTACCTGGAACGAGACCTGAGGCAACTGAGTGCCGTGTCGAATCTCCCTGATTTTCAGCGGGTCATGGCTCTGGCCGCCAACCGCGGTGCGCGCCTGCTCAACCAATCCGAGCTGGCGCGGGATGCCGCCCAGCCACAGCCCACGGTTCATCGGTACCTGAACCTGCTGGAGACGGGCTGCCTTTTGGTGCGGCTGAGTCCCTTCGCCACCAACCCCTCCACCGGGCTTGTGAAGGCCAAGAAGCTGCTCTGGAGCGATTGCGGCCTGGCGGCCTGGCTTGCGGGGATCCGGAGCGCGGAGGATCTGGCCCGGAGGCTCGACCCCGGATTCTGGCTCGAACAGGCGATCTTTCAGACCCTTCAAGTGTGGCGGGCGCTGGAGCCTTCCCGCCGCAAGATCCACTTCTGGCGTGACCGTTCGGGGCGCGAGGTCGACTTCGTGCTCGAGAAGGACGGCGTGCTGGTGGGGCTGGAGATCAAGGCCTCTCGTCAAGTGGCGCCCTCGGACGCCGACGGCATCCAGGCATTCCGCGAGCGGGTGGGCCGATCCCACCGGTTCCAGCGCGGTGTCGTTCTCCACGGAGGGGCCAGCCGGCCGCTGGGTCCGGGGCTGTGGGCGTTGCCGTGGGGATGGATGCTCCCGGCCCAGGGATGTCCACTGGCGAAGCCGGGCGTGGAGCCATGATCCACCGGCAGGGCTCAGGGCCTGTCCGGATCCGAACAGGCTCTCAGATTTCTTGTGCGGTTTCGTCTTTGCTGGGCCTTGGTTGATATCGATGACGCAGGAACCCGCCATGTCAGAAGAGGCCGAACTGCTCCGGCGCTACGCGGACGAGCGTTGGTTGAACAAGCCAGGGTATGAGTAGAATTGATATGGAGTAGGAGGTTGACTGTGTCCACAATACCATGAACCAAATCCTACAATGTCCAAGAGACACAGTGTCCACGGTGATGAAGCCACGGATTATGTTCCGAGAGGATCCTGAGGAAAAAATGAGCTTGTCGGGATTCATTGATTCTCCTGAAAGAACGGTCTCCGGTCTCCCGTATCCACTGAGAAAGATCAGTCCCTTTTGATAAACTCAACCAAACTCAAGATCGGCGCGTTGGTCATCGGCTTCTGTTTGATGAGCATTGGATTACTGGTGCAACGTGATCAGATCCGCCGGCTGAAGGCTGCATCTGGATGGACGGAGAACGCCGCAAAGACCGGCGCGGGCGAATCCGCAACAGCTGCGCACGAGCTGATTGCCCACGCATCGGACCGGGCCGAATTGCTCCGTCTGCGTGAAGAGATCGCGCGTCAAAGATCGTCAGCCTTCAATTCGACGCCTCACGAATCCCACCCTGCTACCGCGATTCACATGACCACCAACGACTCTGCCACCGGTGGGTTTGAGCCGGGGCAGCGCCCGCACACCCAGAGCCCGGTCAACCGCTCCAAGGCTCGGGTGCAATGTGAATCCTGGTTCTTCATTGTCCCGGACCATCTTCTACCGTCGATTCAGCTTGGCGAACTCCTGGTTGGCGAACGGACAATCCTCTCGGCGCCCCAACTCCGCGACGCGATCGTGCGGATCCAAGATACTTCGGGTGTGACTAAGATGAACTCCCCGATGATGGCAACGGTCAGCGGGGTCGGCGTGAATATCTCCGCCGAACAGGTTTCGGAAACGGGTGGTGTTCGGGTGGTGAGTGGACCGTCCATCCAACTGGTTCCTGAGGCGTCTGGCGAGGGGGTATTTCGGACGGTGTATTCGGTCCGATGGAAAACGAACGAGCCTGTTTCGACACCGCACACCAATGGCCCTGTGCCAGTGCCCGAGGTGTCGACCATGCCATCGCCCTACCAGGCCTTGATTCGGGACGGTGACACCTTGGTGATTCGCGCTTGGGCACCGGTGGGTTCGGGTGAGCTTGACACAGGAACATGTAGCTTTCTGGCCTTCATCACGGTCGTGGAAGTGGATGCTGCGGGGGTACGAGTCCGCGGTCCTTAGGGCGTCCAAGATCTGTGACCGGTTTTCTGTGAGCCAGATGGGGGCGGTATCTAGCAAGTTTGCCCCGTGGGTGGACTCAGTGGCCACGATCTTGAAGGTCCATTGTGGCCAAACCAAGCAACCGATGGGAGGAGCACGCTGCTGGGCTTAAAAGGTGGGTGATTTGGGTCAGGGGGACGTTCTTCTGGTTCAATTTAGCGTCAGACAGATCGGGCGTTATATGACATATTATTGGGTTTACCGGACAATCATTGAGTGCCGAACAAAGCTTCCATGCCGTTGCCCGCAGCCCATGCGCTCCGCAAGCTGGGCCGTGACATTGCGCTCGCGCGGCGCATGCGCGACATCTCCGCGGGTGACATGGCTGAACGCCCAAGATTTGAGCTGCCTGTTGGGCGCGGGTTCACCCCTGGGCGGGGTACGCCCGAAGTCGGCGGTGGGTCTGGCCGATGAACGGCTCGCCATTGCCAAGTTTCCCAAGCCGGACGACACGCGGGACATTGCCGCTGGTGAGATTCTGGCGCTGACACAAACTAAGGGGTTCACCGCCTGCGGTCTTCGACAAATCGGGTCAGCTTTGGATCCTGGGATGTCTTCAGGACTTCCCAAGGAAGAAGATCGCTCCAATCAAAGTCCATTTCCCTGGCGACCCGTTTGGCGGATTTGGTGGCAGTCCGCTTCAGCAGGAATCCGACGATGTTCAACCAGGTTCTTGAATCGATCTGGTTTTCAGCAGCGCCTATGAGCATGTCCCCGAGGAAATGGCGAACGCAGTGGACAAGAATCCTCAGGTGCCGGACGTCTTGCCGGTTCTCTTGGCAAACCGTGGAGCAAAGCTCCAGCTTCGAGACAAAAAGGGAGACGGGGTCCATGACCCGAAGGGTTTGGCCGTTCGCCTCGACCTGGATCGCCCGGCTCTCCAGGTTCTGAGGCGCACCAGGAACCACTCGGACAACTTCGATGTTGGACTGGATGTCTCCCCATGTGAAGGGGATGGAGCCTGCTAGGGCTGTCATTCCAACCTTCCCGGGTAGAACCGCGCGGAGCTTCAGTTGCTCTGCAATGTGTTCGACATCGGATCTGTCGCCTTTGAAGTCGATGTCTTCGCTGGTGAACGGCTTCAGATCGGCGAGGGCCGATTCGCGGACGGCGTAGAGGCCCGCCCAGAAGTTGACGGCTTGGCCTCCGATTAGGAGGTAAGGAAGACCGTCCCGGTTCCGAAGTGCCAACACCCGGTCGAACTGGTCGAGCCGGTACAGCGACTTCATTGCCACGAAGCCATGGCTTTTGCGGCTGCTTTCAGGTTGGTGATCCTCCACTTCGAGCTGTCACCTACCAACGAGGCCCTCTGTTGCTGAATATCTGCCGCGGCCGCGCTGCGTTCTGATCGCTTCAAAGCGGCCAGTCGGCTTTGAGCCTCCCGTCGCTTGATGGCATTGAACGTGACCCCAGACACATTAAGAGAGTACTCCCGAATTTCAGACTCCAGCAAGTTTCCTTCCGCTGTGGTCTTCAACGAAACAGCGATTGCCGCCGATGGGAAGATCGTGTTTCGCACCATCGACAAGAGCTACAAATCCATCGGAGGAAATGCCCAATCGTCCCCGGCCTTGGACGGCAAGGGCGGCCTCTATATCGGTGCGTGGGATAAGCTGTTCGCCATCCAGGCTTCCGGTCCGGTCGCGATGGGCGGATGGCCGATGATGGGGCACGATGCGTCACGTGCGGCCAATGCTTCCGCGATTCTGCCTTCGGCTCCCCGGATGTTGACGCAGACCGCGCTACCGACTGGCTTCTCCTTCGAAGTGGGCAGCCCTCTGGGCGGATTCCTGAGAGTGGAACCATCGACCGACCTTGGTGTTTGGACGGTGCTCGGAACCTACCGTTCCTCCGAGGTGTTCCTCGACACCAGCTAGCGGGAGAATAGCCGGTTCTACCGGGTCCGGCCCTTTCATGCGCCTTGAGCCGGGCAGGGGGCTACAAACCGGCGATGGCCAGTCCTTGGATGATTCGGCGGGCGATTTCGTTCCGTCGTGCCGGTGTGACAATGCCTCGGCGACGGCCCAGCTTGGCTTTTTCCAGGGTGAACAAGAGATCGCAGCGGCAGAGGGTCTTGAGATCGAGACCGTCGGCTTCATCCAACAGAACCTCGTTCGCTCTGGGTTCCCGCTCCTGGGCCGGCCGCATGGGACGGCAGCTCAAGACGACAACTTCCGGTTTCGCGTCGATGCGCGGTTGGTTCGAGACCAGCACGCACGGGTGCTCACCGAAAAGGCCGGCGGTGTAGATTTCCCATGCTTTCAATCGGCCTCCGAGTGTTTGAGCGCAGGCAGGAGGATCGCGAGCGTTGGGATCAGATCCTCGTTCTTCATCCTCCAAACGATACGCGGTTCTGGACGAGATTCTTTCAGTCGAATTCCGTGCAGCTCGAATTCAGGACGATGGGCCAACGGGGCTCGGTTTCGGACGGGCACCTGGGAGGCGTCGAAGGATGCGCCTCCGGCCGGGATCTGCTTGGCGCGTGGGTGGGACATCAGGTTCCATGCAGGGATGATGTGGCAATCGTTGCGGTGGGCGGTGGGTATCGCAGTGGCGCTGGTTCCGCTGGCGAGTGCGGCGGCGGATGCGGATGCGGCGCTGCGGGCCTTCTACCAGCGGCGCTTAGACACGTCGTTCCGGTTGGAGCCAACCACGGCCACGCTTCTGGGTGATCATCGATTCGATGACCAATTGGAGGATGTCTCGAAGGCCTCCCGGGCCCGCTGGGTGGCGGAGACGCGGGCCACGCTGAAGGCCTTGCCCAAGGCAGTGGAATATCGGGCTCTCAGCCGGGACAGTCAGATTGATTTCGAGATCTTCCGCCACGATCTCCAAGCGTCGCTGTGGCTCAACGACAACACCCGCCCCTTCGAAGAGGATCCCCGGGTTTACGGCAGCTACGTGAGCGACAGCGTCTATTCGCTGCTGGCCCAATCCACGCGGCCCAAGGAGGACAATATTCGAAATGCCATCGCTCGGATGCGCAAGATCCCCGCCATTCTGGACGAGGCCGAACGCACGTTGAGCCATCCGCCGCGGTCCATTCTTGAGACGGCGATCCGGCAGAACAAGGGGGCCATTGCATTCTACGAGTCGGAGGTCTTGGAACTGGCCGGCGAAACACCGCAACGGGCCGAACTCCAGGCGGCGGCCGCGCCGGTCGTGGCCCGATTGAAGCGGTATCAGGAGTTTCTCGAAAGAGACCTCATGCCCCGGGCCACGGGTGAGTGGCGGTTGGGCCGGAAGCGCTTCGCCCAGAAACTCGAATGGGTGCTCGATGCCGGTGTCGGGGCCGATCAGGTGCTGGCCGATGCCGAATCAGAATTCTCCCGCGTGAACGGTGAGTTGCGGGTCATCTCGCGTCAGTTGTGGAGCCGTTATTTCCCCAAGCAGGCGTTGCCGCCGGATGACACCGAAGGACGCCGACTGCTGGTGGCGCGGGTGATCCAGGCCGTGAGCCAGGAACATGGGGCCGCCGAGACCTTGGTCTCCGATGCGCGCGCCTCGGTGGATCGCATCAAGACGTTCATTCGCGAACGGGACATCTTGCGATTGCCGGATCCGGACCGCTGCCAGGTCATCGAAATGCCTGAGTTCAAGCGCGGCAATTCACTGGCCTACATGGAGTCGGCCCCTCCGTTGGATCCGGCGGCCGTAAGTTTTTATGCGGTCAGCCCGCCGTTGGCCGACTGGGGGCCCGATCGGGTGCGGAGTTTCTTGGAGGAATACAATGAGCACATGCTCCAGATCCTGACGATCCACGAGGCCTACCCGGGGCATTATGTGCAGTTGGAGTATGCCAATCGATCCACCTCACCCATTCGTCGCGTGCTGCAATCGGGGGCCTTCGTCGAGGGTTGGGCGGTGTACACCGAGCAGATGATGCTCGATCAAGGCTATGCCGATGGGGATCTGCGGGTGCGGTTGATGCAGCTGAAATTCTACCTGCGGGCCGTGGTCAATGCGATCCTGGACCACCGGCTCCATTGCAGCGGCATGACCGATGAGGCCGCGATGAAGTTGATGGTGGAGGGTGCCTTTCAGTCGGAGGGCGAGGCCCGTCTTAAACTGATTCGCGCCAAGCAGACCAGCACTCAGCTCAGTACCTATTTCGTGGGTCGGATGGCCCATTATCGGCTCCGGCAGGACATTGAGCGGGAGTTGGGCGAGCGGTTCGAATTGGGGCGTTACCATGAAGCCGTGATCTCGCACGGTTCGGTGCCGACCAAATACCTTCCGGAATTGGTGCGGACTCGATTGAAAGAGTCCCGTTGAGAAGCCGGAGGTCGGCCCAACCGGTGACATTGGGCCCGGTTGTGTTCATCGCATCCAGGAATCACCGCAGCAGCAGGGAGACCCGGGAGTGGGCGAAAACCACATCTGGATCGCGTTGGAAGGCTTCAAAATAGCTGCGGGAGAAGCCATGGCCCTCTTCTGAAGCCACGAGCAATCGCCGGGTCTGCTGGAGCAGCTTCTCCGTTTCAGCAGTCGAGAGGGGAATACGCTGATCCAGGGCCTCGTCGATGGTGACGATCAGGCGCGAAAGTGGTTGCAACCAGGCGAACCACGGATCGCTCGAGAGCAAGCGCAGGAAGTGATTGGGCGAGGGAATGGGACCGACGGTGGCCTCGTAGCCGACACGCTCGGAATCCAAGAGGGTCTTGTGCAAGGTCAGCAGTGCCTCACGCACTTTACGCAGTTGTGTGAGGGGGTCGGAATGTGTCACGCCTCAGGATCCCTCGGAAGTCGTTCTCAAGCAAATCTGACGGTGAATATCCGACGGTGAATACGGCGGTGGATTGGATTTCGTGCGAGGGGTCTGGAATGTCTCTGGAAATCATCCCGGACCGAGTGCGTTTACTTCCGTTTTCTCAGGGGCCCACCGACAGACTTTCCGGTGCCCATTCGAGGGGTGATGCGTTATCGTGTCGGTTCTCCGATGAAGTTTGATTTGATGGTATGTCTGTTGGCCCTGATGGGGTTGCTGGAGGTGGGGTGTTCCCGGGAAGCTGCCTCTTCCCGAGAGGCCAAGCCGGTGTCGGCCGTGCCGGTGACCGCAGCGGCGGTGGCGACGCTGCCGGTGGACCGCACGCTGCCCATTGTCGGAACGCTTTACGCCAAAGACTCGGCCCTGGTTTCCGCCGAGGTGGAGGGCAAGGTGGAGCGCACGCTCGTCGAGTTTGGTGATCGGGTGAAGGCCGGCCAGGAGTTGGCTTGGATTGACACCGATTCGTACACGGCCTTGGCCCATCAGGCCCAGGCCCGTGTGGAGCAATCGAAGGCCTTGGCGCATGGTGCCGAGCAGGATCTCAACCGCCAACAGGCTCTGCGCAAGACGGGCATTGCCGCACCGTCGGATCTGGATGCGGCCGAGGCGCAAGCCGACCAGAGCCGTGCCGCCCTGAAGGCCGCCGAAGCGGCGGCGGCGGTCGCTCAGTTGAATTTGGACCGTAGCCGGATCCGGGCTCCTTTCGATGCGGCGGTGGCCGATCGCATTGCCTCGGCCGGAGACTTCGTTCGCCCGGGTTCGCCCATGTTCCGCATGGTCAATGATGGTGTGCTGAAGTTCATCGCCCAGGCCCCGGAAAGCTTCGCTCCGCAGGTGGTGCGAGACCTTCCGGTGGTGTTCACCGTGGACGCGCATCCGGGAAAGCGGTTTGAAGGGAAGGTTTTCCTCATCAGCCCCCAGATCAATTTGGCCACGCGGATGTTCGATTTCGGTGCCTTGGTGCCCAATGGCGAACGGTTGCTCAAGGCCGGAACCTTTGCGCGCGGCGAATTGGTGCTGGAGCGAGCGGTTCCCACCCGTGTGGTGCCCGTGGCCTCGGTGCTGTCCTCCTCGGGCGTTTCCCGCGTGTTCATTGTCCAAGGGAATTCCGTTCAATCCCGGGTGGTGAAGACGGGGCGGGTGCTGGGGGATCGGATGGAGATCGTGTCGGGTGTTTCCGACGGTGAATCGGTGGTCACCAGCGGCCATGGCAAACTGGCCGATGGCATGGCTGTGGAGGTCCGGAAATGAAGGGGTCCGAAGCCAAGGCTCCATCCCAGTCCCAAGAATCGACCACTGGAGTCGGGCTCGCGGACGTGTGCATCCGGCGGCCCGTCTTCGCCACGATGCTCAACGTGTTGTTGGTCGTCGTGGGTTGGTTTGCGTTCCGCGAGTTGGGCGTAGAGCAAATCCCCAATGTCGAGCTGCCCATCATCACGGTGAGCACGACCTTGCGGGGCGCTTCGCCCGAGGAGATCGAAACCGGCGTCACGCAGCCCATGGAGGAGATCATCAACACCGTCGAGGGCATTGAGGAATTGAGTTCTTCCAGCCGGGAAGGGGTCTCGTCGATCACCGCCCAGTTCTTCCTCGAGCGCAACCGGGACCTCGCTGCCCAGGACGTGCGCGACAAGGTCAATTCGATCCTTTCCCGACTCCCTGCAGGAACCGAGACGCCCATCGTGGACAAGTTCGAGGTCGATGCGACCCCGGTCTTCTCGGTGGCCGTCAGTTCGCCCCGGGATCTCAAGGAATTGACCTTCCTGGTGGACCGCCGCCTTAAGGAGAACTTGGAGACCGTCCAGGATGTCGGAGCGATCCAGTTGATCGGAGCGCGTGTGCGGGCTGTGCAAGTGGCGGTGGACACCGACCGACTGCGCCAGTTCGGTCTCGATATCGGAGATGTCCGCAAGGCCTTGATCGAGCAGAATGTGGAGATTCCCGGAGGACGCCTCCAGCAATCGGGGCGCGAGTGGGTGCTGCGGACACTGGGGCGGATGGAGTCGGTGACGTCCTTTGAACGGCTCATCATCGCTGATCCGGGTGGCCAACCCATTTACCTCGGTCAGGTGGCCAAGATCTCCGATGACATCGAGGAGCCACGGACCTTGTCCCGTCTGAATGGCACCAACTCCATCACCTTGGTGGTCCGCAAACAGAGTGGGTCCAATGCCGTCCGCCTCATCGATGCCCTCAAGGCGCGCATGGACGAGTTAAAATCAGTGCTGCCGCCCGATGTGACGCTGACCGTGATCCGGGATCAGTCGCGCTTCATCCGGCGCAATCTCGGTGAGATTTCCTTCCACCTGGTGTTGGGCATGGTGCTGGTGGCCCTGACGGTGTTCGCCTTCATGCACGACTGGCGCAGCACCGTCATCGCCAGCATTGCCATCCCCACGTCCATTGTTGCGACCTTCGCCCTCATGCGGGTGATGGGCTACACCATCAACAATTCCACCATGTTGGCTCTGACCTTCGCGGTGGGTGTGGTCATCGACGATGCCATTGTGGTCTTGGAGAACATCTACCGGATCATGGAAGAGCAGGGGCTGGGGGCCCTGGAGGCGGCCCGTCAGGGAACTCGCGAAATCGCGCTGGCGGTGTTGGCCACCACGCTCTCATTGGTGGTCATTTTCCTGCCACTGGCCTTCATGAAGGGGCGCACGGGCATGTTCTTCAGCAGCTACGGAGTGACGGTGGCCTTCGCCATCCTCGTGTCGCTCTTCGTGAGTTTCACCCTCACCCCCATGCTGGCGGCGCGATTCCTGCGCCGGTCGAACAATGAAGCCGACCGTCGCAAAAAAGCCCATGGAGGTCCGTGGATGATGTGGATCGGCCACCAGTACCTCACCATCTTGCGGTGGAGTCTGCACCACCGGTGGGTGATCATGGTGTTGAGTCTGGCTTGTGTGATCTCCATTTGGCCGCTGCTCAAGGCCAGCCGGTTCACCTTCATGCCCATGGACGATTCCAGTGAGTTCGAGGTCAACCTCACGCTTCCGGAAGGCAGCGGCTTGGAGCAGACGGCGGCCCTCACCGCCGAGGTGGAAGCCCAGCTCAAGGCGATTCGTATCGGGGACCAGGTGGCCATCACCGATACCTTGGTCACGGTGGGGCCCGTTAGTGGCCGGGTGGGAAAAGGCGAGGGCGATGTGACCCAGGCTAATATCTATTGTCGTCTTCCGGAGTTGGGCGGGTTGATGGAGCAACTTCGCGGGAAGTCCCGAAGCTGGGGACAGTTGGAAGCGATGGGCAAGGCCCGTGGTGTGGTGGCCCGGTATCCGGATGTGCGGTCTTCGGTGGGGGCCATTTCTCCGTTGGGCGGCGGCGGCGGTCGCAACTCTGAGTTGTCGTTCAACCTCGTGGGTCCGGATCTCGAACGACTCACGGCCTATTCCGAAACCTTGGTGAATGAATTGCGCCAGAATCCCGGTCTGGCCGACGTGGATACGACGATGTCCAACCGGAAGCCTGAGCTGCAGGTCCGCATCGATCGGGAGAAGGCCAGCCAGTTCGGTCTGCGCATCACCGACATTGCGGCCACGTTGCGGACCTTGGTGGGCGGAGAAATCATCGGGGTCTTCAAGGAGAACGATGAACAGCATGACGTCTGGCTGCGAGCCGATGCCGCGCATCGGGGCACCGCGGAGGAGTTGCAGCAGGTGTTCGTCCGCACTCGTCCCAGCGGCGCTTCGGGGGGACGGCCCGAGATGGTGCCCTTGGGCAATTTCGTTCGCTTCGAAGAGGCGCGGGGTCCCAACCAAATCGACCGCTTCCAGCGTCAACGCCGCGTGACATTGGTGGCCAATTTGGGAACTTACTCGCTGGGCGAGGCGGTCCAGGAGGTCGAGCGGGTGGTGGCCCGGATGGACCTTCCGCCGGAATATCAGGTGGTGATGGTGGGGCGCGCCAAGCAGTTGAAGGAGACGCTGACCAATTTCCTCATGGCCTTCCTGGTGGCGGTGATTTTCATGTACATGGTCTTGGCGGCCCAATTCGAGCACTTCATCTATCCCATCTCGATCTTGTTGGCCGTGCCGTTGTCATTGCCGTTCGCTCTGGCCTGGATGGTGTTCATCAATGAGCAGCTCAACATCTACGCCATTTTCGGACTCTTCATGCTCGTGGGCATCGTGAAGAAGAACGGCATCATGCAAATCGACTACACCCGGGTGCTGCGGGAGCGCGGGATGCCGCGCGAACAGGCTATTCTGGAGGCCAATCAAGTGCGCCTGCGACCCATCCTCATGACCACCTTGTTGCTGGTGGCGTCGATGGTTCCCATCGCGCTGGGCGTGGGTCCGGGGGCCGCAGGTCGAGCCTCGATGGCCAAGGTGATCATCGGCGGTCAGATGCTCTGCTTGCTGCTCACACTCCTGGTCACTCCGGTGAGTTACGCCATCTTCGACGACTGGGGCCGCCGGCTGTTGCGGCGCGGGCCGGGTGAAGGCTGAGATCAGCGGTTCCAGTGCAGCCGGCCCCACGATTCAGAATAAAGTTATCGGTGGCTGCCGGAACGGGTTTTCTTGGGTTGGGATCGTGGATGCTTGGCGTGCGACCCGTTGGCCGGATTCCAAGTTCAGTGCCCCGCAGACTCGATCAAGGCTCGTTTGAGGTGGCCTGCGTGGGGCGGTTGGATAAAGGGTTGCTCTCGATTTCCCATGCGAGACCTTGCGCCGAATATTTCGAATCCTGAATCCACCAGAGTTTTCCGGGTGGGAGCTGTGCAAATGATCTTTGCCGATTCCATGGCGGCCAATGGGGCGAAGATCGAGCGGGCGGCCACCGCGGCGGCGCGGAAAGGTGTGGATGCGGTCCTGTTCCCGGAATGCGCCACGACCGGTTATGCGATGGATTTCGGGAGCCTCAAGCCGAGTGCGGTGGATCAGGCCTTGAACGCCATTTCCCAACTGGCTGCCGATTTGCGGGTGCAGTTGCTCGTGGGGAGCCCGATCTTCCGCAGCGGACGGCTTTACAACGCCTTGTTGGTGTTCAATCGATCCGGCCGGCTGGTGCATGCGTATTCCAAGTGCCAGTTGACGCCGGCAGACCGTCAGTGGTTTTCAGCCGGTGAAGATATCTCGCTCTTCGAACTCGATGGCATCCCGGCCTCCACCTTCATTTGCCACGAGCGGCGGTACCCCGAATTGCCCCGGATCTCCGCGATGGCCGGTGCCCGCATCTTGTTCCATCCGAATGCCGGGATGGATTCGTTGTCGGTTTCTCGCAAGAAGCGTGGGGGGCGGGATGGCATGGCGGTCCGCGCCTTCGAGAATGCGGTGTTCTATGTCTTTGCCAATTCGGTGGGCCCGCAAGGTCCGGGAAAATGGTCCGCCGGTGACTCGAAGATCGTTCATCCCAGTGGCAAAGTGCTTCGGATCGCCAACAACCAGGACGAAGCCACCTTGATCGCCGATTTGAAAATGGCGGATGCCACCGGCAAGTACGCCTTGGAAAGCCTAGAGCATCCCCGGTGGTTGGCTGCACATTGGAGATCCCTCTTGCCAAAATTATTACGGAAGGCCCGGCGGACGGATGCGCTCTTCGAGAAGCAGTTTCCGGGTCGCCCCACCTGACGGAACGGTCTTGGGTTTTTCGGAAGCATTCTCAGGCAGGAATCGCTTCCGGCCGAAAACACCCTTCCAAAACGCCCCTGTTTCCCGCATTTTTCCGTCCTTGGCTATGTTTACTGGCACTTTCACGGCATTGGTCACCCCGTTTCGCGATGGAGAACTGGACGAAGCGGCCTTTGAGAAATTGGTTCGCTCCCAGATCAAGGGCGGGGTGGATGGGATCGTGCCCATGGGAACCACCGGTGAGTCTCCGACACTCGATTACGACGAACACCTGAAGGTGATCGAGTTGGCCGTGAAGTTTTCGGGCGGCAAGTTGCCGGTGTTGGCGGGCACGGGTGGCAATTCCACGCAAGAGGCCATTTTCCTGACCCAAGAGGCCGAGAAGCTCGGGGCGGATGGTTCGCTTCAGGTAGCCCCGTACTACAACAAGCCCACGCAGGAAGGCGTGTATCAGCACTTCGCGGCCATCGCCCGGTCCACCCGGTTGCCCATCTTGCTTTACAGCATTCCGGGTCGCTGTGGCATCGAGATCGGGATCGACACCGTCAAGCGACTGGCGTCGGAGTTCAAGAATATCGTCGGCATCAAGGAGGCTGGGGGTTCATGCGACCGCGTCAGCCAATTGCGGGCGGCTTGCGGACCGAAGTTTGAGATCGTCAGCGGCGATGATTCGCTGACGCTGCCCTTCATGAGCGTCGGTGCCCAGGGTGTCATCAGCGTGGCCTCCAATGTGGCGCCGCGCGAGGTGTCCAGGATGGTGCGCGCGTTTGCCGCGGGTGATGCCAAGGGGGCGCTGAAGCTGCACACCCGCTTGTACCCGCTCTTCAAGAATCTCTTCGTTGAGACCAACCCCTCGCCGTGCAAGACCGCGTTGGCGATGAAGGGGATGATGGGCGAAGAAGTGCGACTGCCGCTGGTGCCTTCGTCGACGGCCACGCGCGAATTGATCCGCAAGACCTTGACCGAGGCAGACCTACTCTGAGCCCCGGGATCGGAAGCGGCTCAGAGTTGCCTAGACCTGAGCGTGGCTCCGATCCGGACCTGTTCCAACGTGCCAAATCGATGATCATCGCCCCCTCTCTACTGGCCTCGGATTTCGGTCGCTTCGCCCATGAGGCGGCTCGCGTCCAGCGTTCGAGTGCGGAGTGGTTGCATTTGGACATCATGGATGGGCACTTCGTTCCGAACATCTCCTTCGGGCCGGAGGTGGCCAAGTCGGTGCGCAAAGTGTTTCGGCGGCATCTCGACGTTCACCTGATGTGTTCGAAGCCGGAAATTTTGCTCGAGCCGTTCGTGAAGGCCGGGGCGGATTCCATGACCATCCACGTGGAGTTGGGCGACTTGGTCAACCCGCTCCTGTGGCGCATCCGGTCGATGGGCAAGCAGGTGGGGTTGGCGGTGAATCCACCGACGAACATTGCGTCGGTTCGCCCGTATTTGGCCCAGGTGGACCTGGTGCTGGTGATGACGGTCAATCCGGGATTTGGCGGGCAATCGTTCATCGAAGAATGCGTGCCCAAGATCCAGCGGCTCGAGGCCTGGCGTCGTGAGATGGGGTTGAAGTTCCGCATTCAGGTGGATGGCGGCATCAACGACATCACGGGTCGTGAATGTGCCCGGGCGGGTGCGAATGTCTTCGTGGCCGGCACGCATCTCTTTGGCAAACGCAACATGGGGCAGGCGGTTCAGCGCTTGCGGGAGCGGTTGATTCCGGCCGCCCAAGAATTGCTCTGAATCGGTGGAAGACCTGAATCCTTGGCCGGTATTTGACTTCGGTGTCCGGGCTCGGTCTTAGGGGCCGGTG
>Ga0247843_1004242_pt1 | contig 21770 bp, 22 predicted proteins | sample LaCruzMarch2017__FD_192420 | JGI IMG/M metagenome (GOLD analysis project Ga0247843, IMG submission 192420) | Freshwater microbial communities from meromictic Lake La Cruz, Castile-La Mancha, Spain - LaCruzMarch2017_8m | ecosystem: Environmental > Aquatic > Freshwater > Lake | place: Spain...
TTTTCATGGTACATGAAAACTACCATACGGTCATGATGTTAGACGGTAGACAAAGAAGCAGGCGCCACACCAACTGCGTGATCGGCTGGGTACTGCTGTTTTCTCTTGGTCAGACCACGGTGGAGGCAACGAGTGGCAATGATTCGCATCAACGATGGCTCGCTGCATCTTCGACGGTATTATCCTCCCCATTGATGTTGGACAACTTTCCAGAACGAACGACTACGACACGACGCAGTAGTGTCGTCATCGAGTCTGGTGGTGATGATGATGAGAATGAATCGGATTCGACGAGTTTCGTCGTCACATTGAAGAAGAGGAAACGATTGGCCTCCTCGATTGCGATGGAAAGAATATTGTCCATCAATAGAGGAGGATCATCGTCGTCCTCGGGATCATCGTCCTCCACTTCGTCTGATGTCAAATATAGCGCAGCGGCCTCTGCCGCCATCCAATCACTAACATCCTCCAAAAACACAAAAAGTAATAGTAGGCGATCATCATCATCTTCGTCGTCGTCGTCGTCCACACCGTATATACCCACCAATCTACTCTCCGAATCGGCATTAATGGACCGTGAGACGAATGCTATATATTGGCAGGGTGGTGAGACTGACATATTCTCAACATCTGTATCACAACCCTACCTTGCTGAACGTGGGATAAAGCATATTAGAGCGACTGTATTGTCAATAATAATTTGGTTATGGATATGGGGGATTCTATCGAGATGTATAACAGAGAAATTTTCTGTAAAAGATGGTTTCTCATCATTGTCATTCTTATCATCATCGAATGTTGGTCTTGAAAATCATCATGTTATAATACGTAGGATGACATCCATCATACTACCCATTGCACGATTCATACTCCTGCTATTATATTCATTATTATATCTACGATTACCACAATACTCGCCCAAGGTCATTGCTACAACAATAATACTATACCTAATAGAATCTTACTCCTGTAGTACCCGGCGGTATCTATCGCATTCCATGAATGCCCCAACCGAGGTAGAAGCATACCTGGAACGTATACGCAATATCGAACCCAGCGTCATTTGGCGTGTACGATGTTTTCATTACGAGGAACGTGGGGTATGGAAAAGCATAAAAGGTTTGTACAAATTGTTGGATGGCGGATGGAAGTTGGCGACCACCGCCACACGCGGGAAGAAGAAGAAAAAGAAGAGCTCGTCGTCGTTATTGTCCAATCCTTTGGTTGGTTGGAAGAAGCGTAAAAGTTCAAAATCATCATCTGCAACTGCTACCACTACTACCAAGGAGTCGTCATCATCATCGTCATCATCGTCGGCTGTAATGTTTGCCGATCCACCGACAACATTGTCATGGATGGCCAAGAAGGTGGTCACTCATGAGGCCGTTGGTGCGTATAAATTTGGCAATTGGGCAGATTATACATTAGCATCGACGTGGAAACGTGCACAATCATCATCCCACTCGAACGGAGTAGCAGACTCGGCGCCATTTAGTAAAGTGACGTTGTCGAAGCTACTAGTATTGAAAGATAAGGCCACGCGCGAGGATTACTTTGCACAACAGGCGGCATTCGTTATGATGGAGGGACGGAGGGATGTACGTGCCGAGTTTGCCACATCGATTGATGTGGAGGGATTCCGTTCCAAACTTCTTGCTGTTAGACCCGTGATATTACATCATCGTGCCGCATCAACAACAACAACAACGTCGTCGTCGTCGTCGTCGAAGAAACAATTATTTTCTGCGGCAAACATCTTCTTTCGTCAACATATATATCTAGTTGTTACACTCCTGGGTCTGTCATTACCATATCGTATATGGTTTGCGAAGCATTGTGATGAAATACGTGTTACCGTCGTTAAGGAAACCTGTATTGAGGATAGTCGATCATCAACAACAACAGCAACGAGTGAGACGAGTGATAAGTCAATTGACAAGTCATCATCATCGTGGTTTCTTCCAACAACATGGGGTTTTGGTTGGGGATCATCATCGGTTACTGATAGCGTTCGAGCACAGGAATTATTTCGTAAAAGCATGAGTGCATTATCGTTGTATGGGTCATCGTCATCCCCATCTGATGAAGAAGCAACAGCAACAACGACGACAACAACTGAAATTGTAGGAACATACGAGAGTGATCGGGATGAAACAATGACGGACGAATCATCCACGACAATTGTTAGTTCATTACCCGAGGAGTCATCCGTGGCCCGAAATGATTCCATACCAAACTTATCCACTAAGGAGCAACCTTCTCTCGATATATATCCGATCTCTCCTCCGACGAATTGAAATGATTAGTGAAGCCAATATTATAAAACTACTATTAAACAATAATATAACCTCTCTTGTACATTAGCATGTGACGGGAGCAATCCAAAGCAATGGCTTAACCCATAGCTTACACAAAGGCCCGCACATGCAGCAATCAAGCAGCATTAATATCAGCCCTGCTTGATTGTGTTTCGATGTACTCCTTAACCAAGGATTTAGCAGTGAGGGCCAAGAGAGGAGATATATCAAGGCGAAGAAATGATCTGTGGCAAAGAACGCGGTACCTGCCTATGTAGTTCCCCGGCGTGATCGTACAAAGGGGAATAGGGAAGAGAGGGGTGGTCACCATGCCGCCACTTGGACCTATCTTTCAATTTGAGCATACAGAGGAAATTAAAGTGATGCAACCGCCCTTGAAATGCGCATCTATGTTAGGTCATATACTAAGAGTCGTGAAATAAGGATACTAATCAATCAATCAATCAATCAATATAATTTGTTTGTGTTGTTCTTCTGACTTTTTTATTTTTTCAACGCAAGTCAAACATCATCGATACTGGATTTTCAATGTACAATTTAAACGCGTTACTAAATCGTGCCATGGTCGCTCCATCAACGACGCGATGATCTCCACCCCACGATATTGGCATGATACGTACAGATTCCACGACGTCCGACGTATCATTAACGAATCGTGGCACGCGACTTATTTTACCGAACGCGCCAATGGCCACTTGAGGCGGCACGATGATGGGGCTCATGTACGTCCCGCCTATCGAGCCTATATTGCTCAATGTGAATGTGGCATTGCCGATTTCATTTTCCGACAAATTACCCTCGTTGGCAATTGCCAGCAAGCGATGTAATTCGATCGCAATATCGACTATGCTCTTACTTTGACAATCGGTAATAACCGGCACGACCAACCCCCTGGTCGTGTCCACTGCTATTCCTATATTATGAGCCGCATGGTGCGTCATTGTCATTCGTTCGACATCGATGGTCGAATTTAGCATGGGATACTTGTATAATGCCAAACTTGTGGCCTTGATGAAGAAGGGCATGTATGATACCTTCACTCCACCTTCTAGTAGCATTGATTGACGGAGTGCATTACGTGCGGCAGCAAGTAAATTGATATTAATTTCATCGGCATATACCATATGTGGTACCTGTAATGATGATGTCATACTCTTGACCATTAGTCGATGATAGCCACGGATGGGTATTACCTTATCATCGCCGATATCGTCTCCTCCTCTTGCACTACTGGTAGCAGCAACTGTCGCTGTGGTGGCTGCCCCTGTTGACTTTGGTGAAGAAGATGATGGAAATGCTGTCGTTGACGTCGTCGTCGTCGTCGTTGGATACAATGACGGGATGATCGGCAAATTAGGTGTAGTCGACGCGGGATCAATAATCCTTAATAAGTCCGATTTGAGTATCCGTCCATCTGGTCCCGTACCAATAACATTCGATAGATTAATATTATTCTCTTTCCCAATTTTACGTACCGATGGTGAGGTTAGTACCTTGGATGATGGATTACTATTATTTGTCATTGTCGTTGACGTGGTTGATACTGTGGCGTCATACCCAGTATCACTACCAATGGAATACCTTGCACCGACTAGTGGTATACTAAGTCTATCTTGTACATCATCAACATTATTCAATGATGATGATGATGTCGTTTTGGGGGGCGTACTCGTGCTTGACTGGTGCATGACCGGCACAGTAGCATCATCATCACTGCTACTAAATGATGAAGACGATGCATTATTTGAATCAGCATTTGTCGTTGTCGGTGCAATATATAGCAACGGTTGTCCCACACGCATCACATCTCCAACATTCCCACAAAGCAATGACACTATCCCATCATACCTACTTGTTATGTCAACCGATGCCTTATCACTTTGTACCTCACAAACACGATCGAATTGATTTAGCTTGTCACCGGGTGATACGAACCATTGTAATAGTTCAACTTCGGCTATACCCTCGCCAATATCTGCCAAGAGGAAGGGAATTGTTGTTGTTGTTGTTGGAGCGTTGTTGGTGTCATTATTGTTGCTGTAGGACGAGAAGCGAATGATGGTCCCCGACGACGAGATTGGCACGGTTGTGTTTTGTGTTATTATTGGCGTGATGATTGTTCTGGAGACTTCTTCCAATGCTCGTCGTTGTGATGATGATCGGACTATTGCAAACATTGTTCGTCTACGGATCGAAATAACATTGGAGAATTTCGTCACCACGCCACCACGGGGCAACGACGACGGAACAGACCTGATGAACCCTAACATGGAGTATTGGACGTTGTTGATGATTGAGATGTGATGTGATTACGGCTGTTCTTTGCAGAACTGTGGCGACATTGCTATTCCTCATTCACGAAGAACAAAAATGGTGATTTTGTCCGTCAACTTCCCGCTCGACGCGGAACGATCCAGGATGGCGAAGACAATTCTAGCGGGCGGCGATGACAGTCTCCAGTTCTTACGCACTGTAGGGGAAGACCCGACCCTCAACCAATATTGGTACAGCGCACGCACCATCCGTGCCATAATCGACGAACTTGAATCTACTACTATTACTAACAATGCTACGGCCAAGCCATCTGATGATGATGCTGGAGCTCCTCAACTGCGAATTGCCTTCCTTTCGACGCCCAGTCTATACTTCTCATTAACACCGGGAGCAGGGTCGGTACGAGAATCGAGTATAGTATTCGACTTCGATACGCAATGGTCGGACCATCCGAATTATCGGTTCTTCGACTATAATGACGTTATGGGCACGATTGGCGACGAAATGCGTGGGACGTTTGATATGTGCGTCATTGACCCGCCATTCATTACCAAGGATGTTTGGGCCAAGTATGCCACTGCTGCTCAACTATGTTTGCGCGGTCCTTCTTCGTCGTCGTCGTCGTTGGATGATGGTCATGGTGGTGGTAGAGGAGGGAAGGTCATGTGCACGACAGTGGCCGAGAATGAAACATTGCTTAATGCACTGTTTGGCGGTGGGATACGGAGTGTCAAATTCATGCCCTCGATTCCACATTTGCCATACCAATATCGTTTATTCGTCAACTTTGAGCCTACAACATCCTCTAGTCTCAACGATTGGAATGATGAAATACCACGCGAGGATTTTGAAGGGGTATTGTTTAGTAGTCATGACAACAATGACGACGACGACGACGACGAAGAAGTCATTGACAGGGGTGTGGACGCTTTCGTTTGTACGGGTGGTAAAGTCACATTTGAAGAGTTGTTGGAGCGGGAGATAGGAAAGGCAAATGCAAGTATCCAAATAATGAGACCCAGTGTGCAAAATGTCACTGACAGTACCGTTACAGGATGATGCGAAGAAGATGGACGTGATTGATAACGCAAGGAGAAAAGAGGAGGAGGAGGATGCTTTAGACAAGAGCACACTAGAATTCATAATGGGCTATGACTCACATATAAATATGTGATTTTCAAATGCATAACAAAATAATATTATAGATTAACATACGTAATGAGAGATGCTCGTCGAAAAAAATCGCCATTGTAATACACTCGATGATATTGATAATATTGAAATGAAAATGGAAAGAATGATTTACTCCTTCTCCTCCTCGTCGAACTCGCCCTCCTCATCCGCGGATGCGTCCTGGTACTGCTGGTACTCGGAAACAAGATCGTTCATGTTGGACTCGGCCTCAGTGAACTCCATCTCGTCCATACCCTCGCCGGTGTACCAGTGGAGGAAGGCCTTGCGGCGGAACATGACAGAGAACTGCTCAGCGACGCGCTTCCACGTCTCCTGGACGGCCGTGGTGTTACCAACGAAGGTGGTGGCCATCTTGAGACCCTTGGGTGGGATGTCGCAAATAGACGCCTTGACATTGTTGGGGATCCACTCGACGAAGTATGATGAGTTCTTGTTCACAACGTTCAACATCTGTTCATCGACCTCCTTCGAGGACATGCGTCCACGGAAGAGAACCGCGCATGTCAGGTAGCGTCCATGACGAGGGTCGGCGGCGCACATCATGTTCTTGGCATCAAACACCTGCTGTGTTAGCTCGGGTACAGTGAGTGAGCGGTACTGCTGACTTCCACGGCTAGTCAATGGAGCATACCCAACCATGAAGAAATGCAAACGAGGGAACGGGACCATGTTTACGGCAAGCTTTCGTAGATCGCAGTTGAGCTGACCAGGGAAACGCAGACAGCATGTAGTTCCACACATGGCCGCGGCAATGAGGTGGTTCAAGTCACCGTAAGTCGGGGTAGTAAGCTTGAGGGTGCGGAAACAAATGTCGTACAATGCCTCGTTGTCAAGGGCGAAGCATTGATCGGCATTCTCAACGAGCTGGTGCACTGACAGTGTAGCATTGTACGGCTCAACGACTGTATCCGAAACCTTGGGAGATGGAATGACCGAGTATGTCGACATGACACGATCGGGGTACTCCTCTCGGATCTTGGAGATGAGAAGAGTGCCCATACCAGCACCGGTACCTCCTCCCATAGAATGGGTGAGCTGGAACCCCTGCATACAATCGCAACTTTCGGACTCCTTCCGTACAACATCAAGCACCGAATCAATGAGCTCGGCTCCCTCCGTGTAATGACCCTTGGCCCAGTTATTACCGGCACCTAAAAGAATAAGAATGATGAGGGAAATGAGGGAGGGAGGATTAAATGAAGGAGAATAATCATTGCGAAGAGAGTAGTATACAGGTAAATCATCTCCCTCCTTACCGGTCTGCCCAAATACGAAGTTATCAGGTCGGAACAATTGACCAAAGGGACCAGCACGGACGGAGTCCATGGTTCCAGGCTCCAAATCCATGAGAATCGCACGTGGGACGTACCGTCCGCCGGTGGCCTCATTGAAGTAAACATTGATTCGCTCGAGCTGGAGATCCGAATCTCCGTGGTAAGTTCCTGTTGTTAATGTAATGTGGAGGAGAAGAAGCAAAATGAGCGAGAAGAAATGCGGCCGGTTGAATATCATTCGTGCTTTGCTTTGATTCGTCTCCCCGGCTGTTGCAAGATCTCCACCGAGCACGTCCCGTCCGTCCTCGTCACGCGTATAGACACTTACCCGTTGGATCAACCCCATGCTCATCGGACATTACCTACAACAACAGAAGGGAGAGAATGAGGAATGATAGTTTGAGGAACACATTAAGTTGGAATTCATTTTGAATCATAGAGCCTCTGGCATTGGGAAAAGCAACCATCACCATCATCCACGCCACGAGCTCGAAATCGAAAATCAACATTCCACGGAACGAGCAATGCCGCAAGAGCAACATCCGACCGACGACAACGCACCTCCCAAAACTTGGCACCAATTTGGTTGCCGCATTGCCCACCCTGAATGTGGACGATTTCCCTCATGATAAGACGTATCGAAAGCAAAAGATGAGGCTTCGGTTGCTGAGGGTTTTTGTTGTTCGATGGCGCGCGCGAATTTCCCGCTTAAATTATTCACTCACAACATACAACATATGACTACCTCGGCGACGCCGCTACTTTCCTCGCAGCAAACGATCGTCCCTACAGGTCCAGGCAGTGGTAAGGGCATAGATGCTCACCCCTACTCGCGTGGAAGCGTCATAGAGGTACTTTACGTCAAGCGTCCAGCAAAAGATAAGAGAACACATGGCAGTAATGACAAATTACTTCGTTCATCGGAGGATGACGACGTCGATGCTAATACACAAAGAATACCGCATTATGGAGACACGAATCATAGTCGAAAAGTAAACAATCGCGATCACTGGGAGGATGATTCGGACAGTGAAATTTCAGATTGGTTCGCTAGTGACGAAGATGACGACGAAATAATGAAGAAAAGTAACGCTAATAACGATGATGCTTCCGCTGTTCCCAATCACTCCTCCTCATCAAATACAATCAACAACGGCAACGACAATGGCATAAACGTGGATGAGAAGAATGTACATCTCGCCGACGTCATTGATCGTGTAGCACTTCATCCACATCTCGAAAATGCACACCCCCTACAACGTTTTCGATATTACATACATTATCGTGATTTTAATCGACGTATGGATGAATGGATAACAATGGAACGTATCATCTCTCCACCATCCGTGGGGAATTCCAAAGTCCGTGCCATGAAACGTAAGGAGGAACGTAAACGTCGAGAAGAGGAGGAAAGGAAGGAACGAGATCGGATATTAAATGAAGTTGGCTATTTCACATCCTTGAATACTTCTTCCTCCACGTCGTTAGTTGCAACAAGTGGAGGAGGAGTGAGTAGTAGTGCAAATATCGATACTACTGCTGGAGTTGGCCAAGCTTTAGATGCAAGTGTAAGCTCCTCGGTTGACCGACCACTCAAGAGGATACGACGTGCTGCCTCTTCAACGTTTGGAGTAATTGAGAATGGTGGTACCAAGGGAGGCGAAGTTTGGGATGCTACCTCAAGTACAATTATCAAGCAATCATCGTCCATGGGAAGTGAAATGTCTGAGGTCGAGGCGGGGAGGCTGACACGACGTCGGAGCACAGCGGTATGCGTTGCCAGTGAGGTAATGAGCTTTGTCTCCTCTGGAGCGATGACTTCTTCGTCAATGATGGTTGCCGAGGAACACACAGCCGTGGATGTCGTAACAACGATTGCTGCACCAGTCCATGAGGAGGTGACCAAGGTTAAGAATGTCAATACGCTTGAGCTTGGTAAGTTTCGAATGGACACGTGGTACTTCTCACCACTGCCCAAGGAATTACAATGAGGGAGGGATGATTGACGTACTGTATGTGGATGAATTCTCGTTTAATTTCTTTGTGAGGAAAGAGGAGTTGTTACGATTTCAATCTAAGACCTACAATTTGAGTGGCAAAAAGGCGAGTGGATCGACGAGGGATAGGAGACATCCGCCGGGGAATGAGATTTACAAGTGTGGCAATTTGAGCAGTGAGTAAAACGTGCAGACATATATTATTAGTTTTGTCATACTACCCCTCCCTCATTGTCTAATTGTCCTGAACAAAGTGTTCGAGGTGGATGGATTTGAAGAACGGATATACTGCCAGAACCTATGCTACATCGCAAAACTTTTCCTTGATCATAAAACTCTCTATTTTGATGTTGATCCATTCCTTTTTTATGTCTTGTGCGAAGTCGATGAGCGAGGTAAGATCACATGTACCTAAAATTGTTTCATATTCCTTCATATTCCCTATTCTTCGTTTCTCACCACACCCATAATGACACCCAATCATAAGGATATCACCCTGTGGGTTATTTTAGCAAGGAAAAGTATTCCGACGTTGGGTATAATCTAGCATGCATCCTAACCTTTCCATCTCACCAACGCAAGGGCTACGGACGATTCCTGATCGCCTTCTCCTACGAGCTGAGTAAGAAAGAGGAGAAGGTGGGATCCCCAGAGAAACCTATGAGCGACTTAGGTCAACAGGCGTACATACCTTATTGGACATCGACCATTGTCGATTTCCTATTGAATCATTCAGATGATAGTAAGAGCATGAGCATAATGGACATAGCCAAGAAGACTTCAATTATGGCCGAGGATATCATATTTGCATTGAACACGCTTGAGATACTTAAATTTGTTAATGGTGTGTACTTCATTTATGCTGAACGGACACTACTAGCTTCACTGGCGAAGAAACACCCAGTTAAGGAACCATGGGTCGATCCTTATAAGTTACACTGGACACCGTACATTACCGATGTCAAGCGAGACAAGTTTAGCATTAGTAGTAAGAAGGCTTCTTTGGAAGCTGACACCGGTGTCTTCACTGCAAATTAAGGAAACATGTGTAAACCCTTCATATAAGTGCTTGATTCTTGATTGTTATCAACGAAATATCCGTGGCTTTTATTGCTCAACATTTCTTTAAGAATCACGGATGACAGCACAGAGCGGATGCAATGACTCTGTATGTATATTGGATCTAGATGGTAGCCTTCATCATGACCCGACCTTGTCTTCCCCAACTTCTGAGAGTGCACAGTTGAAGAACTTCGGTCTACCATCCATGTCCCGGACGAGCAAGATATTCAACTGAAGCTGTAGAGAGAAAAGCATGGACGTACAAATTTGTGAAAATTTCTCGTTGAAAGACTTTCGATAAATAAAGAGAGCTATTAACACTCACCACATGATCCTTTCGTCGGGTATGCTTCACTCGTCCTGTCCAATGATCTCCGGCAGTATTCTTTGACGATACATCATTCATATTATTCTCGTCTGCTGCACCTCCCGCATCTTCACCATTCGACACTTCCATCCCACTTGATGATTCATCGGCCTCAGAACTCCTCGTTAAGTCACTCTTTCCAATTGAATCCTCAGTAGATGACGATTTTCCACCACCACCACTATCAGTGCCTGATGATTCCAGGGGGTCAAACGACGATTTGGCAACATGAGACATCTCCTCCGGCGCACGTAGCATCCGACTCATGGCCGCATATACTGTTTCCATATCCTCGCCCCCCAGTAGATTAAAGAGTGATAAGTGCTGACGCTTCCGCACACGTATTTCAGGAGGCGGGCGAACGGTATCACCTTCGAGATCACCCACGACAACGTAACGGCTTTCTTTGCTGCCCATTTTTTGAGTGGTGGTGGTTGTTGCGTCCTTAAGTTCAGACGCTGTTACTGTAGTCGTGGACACAGTCAATGCAGGCGCATCCAAAGAACGAGCATGTATACCCGTCTTCATCGTGGTCGACATCATATTTGTCGCCGAAAACTCGGAAGGAGGTAGAGTAGAATCCTGAGGATGAGGTAATACACTATTCCGTCTTTGCCCAGCCCCTAATAACTCCTCACGTGTATAGTCGGTTAAATGTAAAAATTCATCATTACAATCCACAAAACGACCATCGACACTAGCAATCGCAAGTGCTATGGCACTGTTGATAAAGATTTTTCGATAATCAATTCCATGGACAAACTTTAGTAATTCATCATCTGAGGAATTCACGAACGTGGTAGTGGTGGCTGCTGCTACTACTGATGCTGTCATCGTGTCATCCAAATCTCTCGTTGTCTGCTGCTGCTTGACATCGGCACCAACCCCATCCTCAGTCTTTTCTACGGAATCAAGTAACTTTTTATGCTCCTCATCTAAACAAGCACTACGTACCTGTAATGCCTTTACATAGTTGGCAACTGATACTAGTGTGGAGTATCTATCTGGTTTGAAATTCACACCAGCCTCACTTAATACACTTCGGAGTTCAGTTATACGTTCCGTAATTTTATGTGAACGTTCTTGTTCACGACGATTACGTTCCGATTGACGTGATTCAGGTTCATCCACTTCGGAACAGGGTTGTTGTTGTTGTTGTTGTGGCTGGAGAGGAGCACCGCTCATCATTCTAGTTTCGATGCCAGAATAGCTATTATTATCCAAAGACTGACATGATTGAGGAATAATCGTAGGATGAGCAGTCGGTCCAACTGTTGTTTGAAATTGTTGTTCAGGAAGGACAGTATTTACACCACATTGTAGTAATGGTCCATGAACAACATTCCCAGCCCCATGCGTAGTTTGCCAGGTATCATTCAACCTAGATAATGTATTGTTGTTAAATGATGGAGGTACGAGAGGAGGGGGGAATGATGCATTATTTGTAGTAGTAGAAAAATTAATCGCTGACTGTCCTCGTATTGTTGGACCATCCCACGATCGTTGCTGCTGCTGGTGCTGTTGATGATGATGATTCGACATGAGACGGGTAAGACTTCTGGAGGAGGAGGGTTTATCAGTTGTCAACGAATGATAGCGTGATTGTAGAGTTGTTGGTGCTGGTTGTGGTAATGTTGTGGTCAAAGAAGTCGAAGCAACTGGTAAAGACGCTTTAAACTTTCGTTTTCGTCCCCCTCCTCCTGTTCCCCCAGTCATCATCGCGGCGATTGGATCATATGCATTATTATCAACTACTCCTATTAATCCACCAATGACAGTACCAACCTTCGTCGTCGTCGTCGTTGCGAGTGCATCATAACAGTTGGCATCACGTAATAATTCGTCCAAACTTGCATTAAATGCATCATCATCCATAACTGACGGATCACATAGGTTAGTCATGGCGGCTAATGAGTCTATTGTGTCTGATAATTGTTGTTGTCGTTGTTGTTGTTGTGGTTGTTGCTGCTCATCCCCACGTGTTGTCGTCCAACTGGTTGTGGCCGATGTACCGTCGTAATCTCTGTCGAACGATTGCTGCATCGCTTGAACCCCCTCCTTAGCGTCCAGCAATGACGATGATGACGATGACGAATCACTGGGTAGGAGGGTGACCATGTCCAAATCACCAACACTTGCAGTCTTGGCCGAAGGCGAGGAGTATCCTTCCTCCGACTTCGTCATGGTGGATTCGGAGCTATTCGGAGTCACAAAAACAGATGTTGGTCGACTGATGTGGCACAACGACTTCATCAACTCTAATACACATAGTCCTAGAATTGAGCTCAATTGACAAATTCAAATGTAACTTATTCTGAGAAATGTTTACGTGAGTTCTTCTTCTCGCTGTGGTCATGTTACTAAATAAAAATAACGACACTACCATTTTACAATCAAGCTAATGAATTTTACATCAAGACAAGGCTGGCATTACAAACATGCAGAGCCAGAACAATACAAGTTCAGATCTTCCAGCCAATATTCAGGCCCATTGATTTCATCATAAATTCGAACCAGCTGTGGCCGTCATTCCATCTCTGTACAAAATTCATGCTTCCGTTCACGTGATCAATATGATCTGGTTGTTACAATTCAGTTTTGACGACATTTTCTTTCATCACAGTTTCATCTCTCTCCTTCTCCTCCATTTTTGCTGACGCTTTGGGCTTTCGTTTCACCTCAGACTGTAGTGCGTGCTCTGTAAAGAATTTTCGAAGCTCATGCAAATTCCATTTCCCGTCAAACGCTATCAGTTGTTTATTATCCCTACCCTCAGATACATCATCCTCAGTGTTTGAGGTAGCACTTGGAGGTACAACAAGTAGCGCCTGTCCACGTACTCCATATTCAAGAAAAATACTCTTATTCTCTTTTTTTGTGTATGCAATATGGGCAATGAGTACACGTCGACGATATTCGATTGAAAAATATTTCGCCTCATTGTTCATAATACGTCCTTCGCTAAAGAAAAGAAACATTGGCAAACCATATTTTTCTGCCTTGGTCTTGAATTTATCAAACTCTTCCGACCCGTTGATACGCTCCACAAGGGATGGCATTAAATCAAGAGCAAAAGTTGACATGTCATCCGCCTTCCGTTCCATATTGTAATCGACAACATCTTTTTGTTTATTCGTTTTTGCCTTACGCTTGGGTTTTAACAACTTAATCGTGGGAGTGCCCTTAATCTCTCCTAGTATACCCGGTGCCGAGCCAGATTTTTCTGTATCCCAATATGCAATCTTCACGTATCCCTTGACCTTCTTTGCCAACTCTTCCCACTCAGGGTGTAAGAGTTGGCAATAGCCTCATCCTTCTCGACTATAATGTGTGAGGAAAGGATGTATCATCATGAGACAAACAACAAACATCACGTGAGGCGGCATTTGAAATCGATTAGCACATGAGGTCATTATTTTTTTGTGTATGCCCAGTATCACCACCACCAGCTTACCAAACGTTAATAAAGATAGCGTGCCCGGAATCCTCGACCTCTTTACGCCAGTTCCTCGAATTTAGCATGACAACATTTGACGAAAAACTACCTCCCTGTACCAACACCACCGTAGACAGAGATGCACATAGGCCGATGATAAGGGCAACAACTACTCCCATATGTCGGCGTTGGTAAGAAATGTGGCTTTGTCCAGCGTTCCCGCCCGACCTCGTTCCTGTCACCCGCTCTCCTCCTTCTTTCCGGGTGCTCCTCTGACCTGCTGGAATCTGTGCTAGGCCCGTGGATGCTCGGGAAGGTTAGTAGTACTGGTGCGGAGGCTGTCGTTATAACGCAATCACTGGTGTGGGGGTGGTTTATTGAGGTTAATTATATTCAGATCACTTCTGTTCGTCGTTCCAAATGGCGTCATTGTTACTTTTCCGTTGTATCTAGTTCTACGCTGTCACTTCATAAGTGAGGTCTCGCTCATTTTTAACTGAGCTACGGGAAATAGAGGATGCGACAGCATACCATCATTGCATCTTGCAGCACACCGTCGAAGTTCGAAGCTAGAGGTTGTGCATTTTCATAAATGGCATCATCAAATTCTCACTTAGCATATTTGTTTCCAGCATATCTTCATCTTCTCACTACAGGACTTCTGATATCTATATCTGATTCTCATCATGAATGTTGATCCTTCTGCAATGACAGTGAAAAATCTTCGTCAAGAATTGGAATCGCTGGGTATTGACACGCAGTCCTTCCTAGAGAAGAGTGAATTTATCGATGCACTATTGACTGCTAGAAAAGGGGGTAAGCATGGTGGGGGGAGGAATGTTGCGGCCGTGTCCGCTGCAGTCCGCACTCCCAATCAGCGTAGACTGTCAACGCCTGTTGCCATCGATGATGTTCCAGGACTATTCGTACAGACTGAATTCTTTTCTCACGACGTAGAGAATTCGTTGTACAATGACAGATATCTGTTTACCGAAACTCCCGAGCAAATCGTAGGACCAATCGCGTCTCAATTCCGATCGAATAATCTTGGACAGCGATTCCTTCGCCATGGTCAGCCCAAAGCCGGATTTCAAGCGGGAATTGATATGCCTGAGGCACTAGTTAAGACATGCAACGGTATTGTCGAGAGTGGATTGTACAATGACTTTATTGCATGCGACTATTGTCTCCCATGGAGCTATCCAGAAAATGGGAGTTTCAACTATCACTTCGATTCACGTCACCGATGGGGAGAGACCGTGGTAGGCATTTGTCTTGGATGTCCGGGTGTAATGAGCTTCCAACTTGATCCGAAGGTGGCCAAAGGTAAAGGCCAACCCCCACCCCCGAGTACCCGACGTTCTCTAAACTCGGATGGACTTGTGGTGACCGTACGTAAAAATTGGATCGTTGATGTCCACTTACCTCCGCGGAGCCTGTATGTCATGAGCGGTCCTGTTATTCGGTTCGTCAACATCGTCGTCGTCGCTGCTGCCGGTACTACCGCCGTCAAAGCCTGCCAATCCACCCACCTTCTTCTTCTTCTTGCTGTTACTGCTGTTCCGTGAATTGAGGCCGTACGCTAGCTTGTCCCCGTCCTTGCTCATCATTCTGCCCTCTGCCGCCTCATCTCGCGGTCAGCGCCATGCGTATCGTATGTATTGCGGGAACTGTCCCTTCACAAACAAGAATTTTCTGGGCGTATTTAGGTTTGCAAGCTAATCTCTACGGCGTATCATACGATAGCAACTCAGAGCGGCGATGACTACGATATGGCGAGGCAATGATAGATGAGGAGGACGAAGAGATGATGCATCAAGCAATATCGCGCTCGTTACGTCGGGCGGAGCGGGAAAAGTCTACAGAAATTAATGTCACACTCCCTATTGATGCAGCAACTGAAGCTATTATCGAAGAAGATGGGGTTGACAATTCTTCTTCTTCTTCTTCTTCTTCTACTCACGGTTTACCCGCAAACAATTTAGTAGACGAAAAAGACGGTGCTGTTGATAATGTGTCTATAGACGGAATGGAGAACGGCATTGCGAACGGGAATGTCGGCGATGAAGGACGTGATAATAGCTCACTTGATGATGATGATGATGATGACAATCTAAATTCTTCTACAATTAGCAAACCGCAACACGAGGATGGAGCTGTAACTGCATCGAGATTAAAAACCGATGATGCTGAATTATCGGGGAATGATATAGTTCAGGCCGAGTTGACATTATCCAACGATTCAAATATAACTCACCTGCTGGAGGCTGACACAACGATAAAACGACCGACTCCTCTCTCTGGTACCGAGACAACGCCCTCCTCCTCGCTCTTAAGTAGGGGTATGTCACTCTTTTCAAGAGGACCAAAGCAACAGCAGCAACAGCAGCAGCAATCCAATTCGACGGGGATTGAAAGTGATTGCAATAGTAGTGTCGTCTCTGAAATGACACCAGATGTGAAATCAGCTATTACTGTAAAATCCAACAAAATTGTCGATGATGATGAGAATGATGATGATAATATATTGCGTCAGAATTTAGAAGAAGCGGGACTTGTGCTACTTAAACGTTTGATCGAATTTCTATCCGAATGTCCCCCCGCGTCGGACGAGGTTGACACTTATTCGCAATCGCCATTAATGAGTAAGAAGAATACGAAGAAACAACAACAACGTGGATTAACACTCCCAGCATCCGCCATTGGTTGGCTGTCCACACAAATTTATGATGACGATACTACTACCGGATACACAGGTGACTGCACTAGAGTATCCAAGCAACAATTACAATGCATTGCCAGGCTATTTAAACGCGTAACGAGTTTACGCATCTCCGGTGAAGAATGGCCTCCGCCGATGGCTATTCCCGGGAGTAAAAAGACCGCAGCCGTGGCGGGTGGCCTAGTCAATACGGCGAAGAAGTCTATTACGACTAATCTGTTATCCAAATTTTCCACAGATACATCGGTTGATGATGATGTTGTTGATGATGACGCTAGTTGCGGAACTACTACCACATCTACCGACAACACCCATAAGCAGAATGTAACGTCGTTATTTCAACGTTATTATCATGAGCTAAAAACAAATCCTAGAGTGAACATGTCCTTTTTTACAAATGCAACCAAGGTTATTATAAATGGCATCCCTCCAAATTGGGTAACAGAATTAGATTCATTGACTAATCTCGAAATGTTCCAATATGAGAAGGGTTGTATCGTGGACATTAATCAGCTATTCTTCCCACTGAATATGGAGGGATTGGAAAGGATTAATCATATACCAGAAAGTACAAAACCATTCGAATATATGTCACTAACCAAACTGCGATTATCTAATTGTGCCATGGGCGAGACAGCGGGTCTGCGTGGGCGGAGGAGGAGGAGGAAAAGGATGAGGAGTGGAGAGGAAACTACTCTTCCACGTTTGCCTCCATTTTCGAGGTTTCCAAATTTAGTATCACTCAATATATCACACAATGAGTTACACAAGATGAAGACCATACTTGCCGGTTTGTCGTCTTTACCATTACTTTCATCATTAGATCTGTCATACAATCGTTTATCAAGGTATGTGTTCATATATATGTCTTGTTTGCGAATTTTGCTAGAGTTGATACATAATAGGTTCCCGGTCATAAACACAACAACTCTCATCATACTTTTCTTTTACTTCATCAAAAAAAAGCCTCGATAATATATACATGTATTTAGGCAATGTTACCGAGTTATTATTGTCAGGGAATGCAATTACTTCAACTCGTGGACTCGATCGTGTCTTTTCGTTAGAGAGATTGGCACTCGATGAAAACAAAATTTCTCAATTGACACATATTGTAGGTATCGCAAAGCTACCCTTCTTGATGAATCTTGATATGAAAGGAAATCCTTTCGAGATTGACGGTATGAAATTTCTTGATTGATTTTCATTGCTTGATGTTTTGCATCGCTCATATGACTAACTTACTGCTCTCTCCCCCCCCCAACAATTTTCATTTGATCCAGATCCTACATCCTGTCGAGTTAAGGTCTTTAATCTTTTCCGTGAAGTTAGATGCAGTAACTTACCAAAAGATGCAACCTTTCGAGACTTACAACGATTGTTACCTATACTGGACAAAGAGCTTGCTACCAAAGATGAATTAGTCGCATTGAAAAATTTAACCTATCGAACGACTGTGATAACTATGGATACAATAACTACGGATAATAATAAAGACGGGAGTGCTGATGAAACAACACGAATCGACGACAGATCTGAAATCTCTATCCATATGCCCTACCCGAGCGACGGTAGACGGTGTATTGTAAAAACTTCTGAGACAACCTTAGCTCGTCTTGGGATTACTGGTTTATTCTCCATAGATGTGAAGCTGGATGGGCGGTGGTTAGAAGAACGATGCCGTGATGAAGTGGAGAATGAATTGAATGATACTGTTCGGACTCAGTTCAACATGGCCGAACTAATCACATCCATCCGCCCTAAATTTGATATTGGTGATTATATAATTGGAGAAAAAGAAGGAGGTACAAACCGTGGCTTCTTACGAGCTAGATCATCGTCATCAAATAGTGCTGGAGACTACGACAACCTCAACAACGTTGACAAATATTCCCAGAAGTATTTTCATTTCGATCTCCCACCAGCTCTATTGGCCGAAGCAGATGATGGTGCGTGGAATCCAACAACGCTCCTGGATCGTGTCCCGTCTGATATAGTCATGTGGGATATCGAGGACTCGATCGTTCAAGAACAAGATGATATTGATGTTTTACAGCCCAATCTAGCTCCGCTTGATGATGATGGACAAGATCAGAAATCCGAGGAGGAACACGACCTTGCCAATCGAGCAGAAGAGTCCATATTCGATGGCATTTGGGAGCAGGCATATCGCGAAATTGTTGAGAGCACTGCCTCTGATGACATACCTTCCACGGAGAACACACCGTCACCAGAGCTTGATTTCGATGCACTGGAAAATCATTCCCGATTCGATGGCAATTCTGATCTTGGAGCTATGTCTGTGTCTAGCAATCTTGATCTGTACTTTGACTTGTTCATATTTCCCAAAGATACTTCTGAGGATTGTAAACTGGAAGATGATGTACATTCAGGAGTCGGCAAATTAGTGGCGCCTCGAATACAGTTATTCAAATTCGATAGACAAACACTTATCAATAATTACAGGATGAATGCGGTTCATTCATCAGTAATCGATCTTCAAGAACGATACGTTGGAGTATGCAAGGAACACGTGCTGGCGTGTGGAACTCATGCACGAGCGCGAATGTCTCCAGTACAAATCCCTAAAAGAACATTCCATGGAGACACAGTAACACGTGCGGGGAAAGTTGTTATGATAAGCGAGAGTAGAAATTTCATACTGTGCCTCTCAGAAACAGCACTTTATTTCATTACTGATGACAACATAAGTACTTCCCAAAAGTCAAACAGATCAAAAAGACCATTCCCAACGCGAATACCCTCAAATGCTGTAAGTTTATTGGAACTGCAATTTTGTGCATTGATAATATATGCGTCCTTACGTCTTTGTTTTATTTTTTATCACTCTCAAGACATTCAGCGATGCTTACTGGCCCCATGCTCTGATACGCCACCCTCTAGATTGCCTTCGCGGGATCACCATTGGTTTTCAATTTCAGCGGCTCATCCTTAGATTTAGCGTTAGCAGTACTGCAAATTCGTCATCATTGGAATATACGTATGTGATTATTACTGCCAATAAGTTGCAGACAGTGTCTTTGCTTCAGAAAATTGAAGAGCACAATCTTGGAGCTGGTGCGATGATAGATAACGATGATAAGACATTCTTTGATGCATTGGGTATTCCCAAGTCGAACGAAGTAGTCTTGCATTATCAAATACTGCGTCAATTTTGGAAACGAGGAGATAGAGAAACCCCGACGAGATCATTTGTATTAACCGACTCGAAAGTATATCTCATCGATGAGACATATATAGGTGATGGCACGTACAATAATTCAAAAGTTGAAACAACGTTTGATAAGAAACAGAAGCAGAACTTGGGTGATGTATCATTGACAATAATTGATTCTGCTATGTTAAGTCGTGTAACTGAAGTCCGTGCTGCCAATGAGGATCCACGAATGATAACATTGGTAGTACTCTCCCAAAACAAATTGAAACGGTCACATAGATGGAGATTGATGTGTAATGATGGTGAAGGTGCTGAACGTTTAATCGATGCTGTAAGGAAAGCAATAGGTGCCATGGTCTGAACTTCTACGATAAATGAAAATTCTACAGTAGAGCTCTAGAGTACTAGTAGAAATGAAAGTAGGCGACCTATTAGCAGTGTTTGTATATATGTTGGTACCCAAACGCGCACAGGCAATTTGTGCCTGGGGCAGTTGTTAGGGGTTAGGATTAGGGTTAAATCGCCCCGTGCACATAATAGGTGTCCAGTACCCGCACAGATGTTGCGCATATGGGTACTAACATATATATCTTTTGTCTCTTATAGTATCCACATAAGTATAATAACATATTGGCCTAGCCCCTAGTGATCACTCCGAGTCGGCGCCTTCGAGAACCTTCTGACCAAAAAAAGAAAAGATTCAATAACGAAAGTTAATGGCAAGCTCAAGTCGTATTATTTTACAGTTCTACATCTAGTGAGTTATCTAACAATAAACCAACGATTTGGTCACGGGGCAAGAGAAAATCATAATGGTCAAAGGCAGGTGATGTTTGTGAGTAGACAAGCTTTTTGAAGGAATTGAGGATGAGGGTACTGAAGGGGTGAGCAATACCTAATCCGAGTTGTTGGATTGTAGTTATGGAAGGTGTTGGAGCGTAATGGCTTAGTCCGTAGAATTTTGATTATGTTGAGGATGGTCTGCTTGAAGTTGTTTCCATCGCTGATCTGCTTCGATGAAGATGCCGATGGGGGCTGGAAGGGTGGTTGCATGATCGTACATAGCTTTTGCATTAGGTCTATTGGGCTTGAATTGTTTACGTGAGGGTATGGCGGGTGGAGGTGTGCCGTAAAGATTATTCTGACGAGCCATGGGACCGATTCGTCCATGTGCATCAATGGCTACTGGAGTGAGAATCATTTGATTGTGGAGAAGATTACTGATGACGTCATCTCCTGAAATCGGAGGGGTTGTTCTGCGGTTGTTAGATCGGTTAAGTTTATTCTGTTCATGGTCTTGTAGAGAGAGATCTGCGTTGGCAGTGTAATTTGTGATACAATCTATAGACAATGGAAGAACTTGGTTGGGGGGCGGCGGAGGAGTGGCGCTGGTAATTGTGATATCATAACCTATCACTGAGAAGACATTCGATGGGTGGCAGTCACAGTTTGGTTTATAGGATACATCAAAGGAACGTGCAGTAGGGTCGGCAGGAAGGTGTAGATGTGTTTCTTTGTCGAGGTTCGATGTTGGCAAAATGATGTTTGCGGTAGTCAGTAAAGGTGCAAGTGCTTGAGAGAATTTGTTTATAATCATGTTGTGTGGGCGCCCTTTGTGATTCTTAGAGCAATTGAAGGGATGGTCACCATAGATGTCGTAAGTCTTGTTGCACTGACATTTGAATTCGTATGGGAGTATTCCGTAGGTATGATATGGTGGTACAATATGTAGGCCGATCTCTCACCGAAGTCTCTAATAAGACCCGTTCTGTCACAAAATTTTCGTGCAAGATTTCGTGCAAGATTTCTGAGCGGGAAGACAAATCTTGCACAAAATCTTGCAAAATCTTGCTTTGTGACAGAAAGCCATTTGAAGCATGTAAGGATTTTTGTACGTAAATGTACTATATGAGTGACCAACGGCATGGCGGCCTTCAGGGTGGTAGGC
>Ga0247843_1004246_pt1 | contig 21742 bp, 22 predicted proteins | sample LaCruzMarch2017__FD_192420 | JGI IMG/M metagenome (GOLD analysis project Ga0247843, IMG submission 192420) | Freshwater microbial communities from meromictic Lake La Cruz, Castile-La Mancha, Spain - LaCruzMarch2017_8m | ecosystem: Environmental > Aquatic > Freshwater > Lake | place: Spain...
ATTTGAAAGAACAAGCCTTAGCTAAAGTCGAACAAAGCTATCTTGAAACCGCATTAAGGCATCACCAGGGAGATATAAAGAAAATCGCCGAGGACATGCAGATAAGTACCCGTGCGGTTTATGGCAAGTTAAAAAATATGGCATCAAATCGACGGCATACCGGGGGGCTTGAACCATAGAATCTCTCGGCAACTGCTCCATGCGTCTCGACCTCCTGCATCCATGAAGTCGAGCACGAACGGAATCAATTAGTTACCGTTCGGCTTTATGCCCGTGGGTACTTGTCGAAGGCTTTGTTCAGCAATTCCTTATGCCGCCTATGACTGGCAGCTTGATTGCACACCCAGTTTTTTCAGAATCATTTCCAGCGGACAGAATTGGGTGAAACTGCTTTGCAGCAAATTGAAACCGACGAATGCAGTGAACCAGAGCCGATTTTGATGATGGAACAACGGACTACCTTCTACTCCCAAGCCTAAAGACAACAGGATAAAAATCCCCGCTACCATCCGGACAATGCGTTCAATGGTCATGGTGTTTACTCCCAGATAAGGTGTCACAAGATTGGTCTATGCCGTGGGTGTCGATGTCGCACACCGATTCCAGCCACATGGCGTTGATGATGGCGAACGCCGCCGCAAAGCCTACGCCGAGTAGCCAACTGAAATACCACATGGTCGTCTCCTTAATAAAGTGTATGGGTGTCTTGCAAAATAGTTTGTTCGGTGATGTCGCCCCAGATGATTTTGTAAACCCAACGGGTGTACAGTAACACGATGGGCAGAAACACCACGGTGATCCAGAACGCCCACAGCAAGTTGGTGTGGCTGGAGCTGGCATCGTAAAGCGTTAAACTGGAGCGCGGATCGGTTACAGAAATCAGCAGGAATGGGAACAGGCCAAAACCAACCGTCAACAATACGCCTGCCATATCTAAACCACTGCACAGTAAGGCGACAACGCGGTTATCGCCTTTGCCGAACAGCCAAGCCATCATCAAACCGATAAAACCCAACACTGGCGCAACCAGCATCCACGGATGGGCAAGAAAATGCGCCAGCCACGTTGCACCGACTGCAATGACGTTTTTATTCATAGGGTTAGATGGTGCATCGCCCGTTGGCATTTGGGTGATTTCAGGGCGGCCGATGCCGAATAAAGTCCAAACCGTAGCTACCGCCAATAACAGCAACAACACGGGGCCTAATATATTCAATATCACGGTGCTGCGTTGGTAAATTGCGCCTTCGCTACGGCATTTTAAAAACAACGCGCCGTGGAAGGTGGTCAAGGCCAAACCGATAACACCACATAGCAAAGCAAACGGGTTTAGTAAACCCCAGAACGATCCATCATAAAATGCCCGCAAGTCTTGGTCGAGATGGAACGGCAAACCGAGCAGCAAATTGCCGACCAACACCCCGAACATCACGGGTGGCAATGTGCCGCCCAAGAACAAGCACCAATCCCAAGCGTTGCGCCAGCGTGGGTCTGGCAGTTTGCTACGGTAGTCAAAGCCCGCCGGACGGAAGAACAAAGCGAACAGCACTAGCAGCATGGCGACATACAGGCCGGAAAACAGCGTGGCATACACGGCAGGCCAGATCGCAAAGATCGCTCCGCCCAATAAAATCAACCAAACCTGATTGCCTTCCCAAGTTACGCCGACGGTGTTGATGATGACGCGGCGTTCGGTATCGGTTTTGCCGACCAGCGGCAACAAGGTGCAGACACCAAAATCAAAACCTTCGGTGACGGCAAAGGCAATGGCGACAACGCCGATGAATAGCCACCAAATGATACGCATGGTTTCATAATCGATCATAAATTTTTCCTCGATTGTTGGGATGCAAATACCGTTTGTTAATGCTTGGTAGCGGCTTCAAAAAAATACCGCCCAGTATGTAAACTGCTGGGGCCTAAACGCACATACTTGAACATCAAATACAATTCAATCACCAACAACACCGTGTAAAACAACGCGAATCCGGCGATGCTGAACCATAATTGTCCGGTGCTGATGCTGGACACGCTCAGGTGGGTCGGCAACACACCGGAAATGGTCCACGGTTGGCGGCCCACTTCGGCGACAAACCAGCCTGTTTCGGCGGCTATCCAAGGCAAGGGAATGCACCAAACCGCCATGCGTAGTAACCAACGTTTTTGGTCGGCAACTCGGGTGGCGCAGTAGTAAAATGTCATCGCAAAAACAAACAGCATGGTAAAACCACAAGCCACCATGACGCGGAACGTCCAGAACAGCGGCGCGACTTTCGGGATAGTGTCATCGGCGGCCTGTTCGATTTGTGCAGGTGTGGCATCCACGACTTGTTCTGTGTATTTCTTCAACAACAGCCCATAACCTAAATCAGTTTTGTGGGCGTTGAACGCTTGCAGCGTCGCTGCGCTGTGGTCACCGCTACGGAGTTTTTGTAACTGGCCATAGGCCACCATGCCGCTTTTCACCCGAACTAAACTATCTTCGCGCAGTTCTTTTAAACCTTTGACTTCTTCATGAACCGAGCGGGTGGCGATCAAACCCAATAAATACGGGATTTTGATGGCGTAATCGGTGCGCTGTTCAGCTTGGTTGGGGAAACCAATCGCGGTAAAACTGGCGGGGGCGGCTTCGGTTTCCCATTCCGCTTCAATCGCCGCTAGCTTCATTTTTTGCGTTTCGCCTTCGGTGTAACCGCTTTCATCGCCCAAGACGATCACCGATAAAACCGAAGCCAAACCAAACGCCGAGGCTATCGAGAATGAACGCCGCGCAAAGCCAATGTCGCGTTTGTTCAACAAATACCAAGAGCTGATGCCCAACACAAACATGGAGCCAGTGACATATCCCGCTGCGACTGTGTGGACGAATTTGACTTGGGCGACCGGATTTAATATCACGGCGGCAAAACTGGTCATTTCCATACGCAAAGTTTCGTAATTAAACTCGGCACCGACCGGATACTGCATCCAACCGTTGGCAATCAGAATCCATAAAGCTGACAAGCTGGTGCCGACCGCGAGCAGCCACGTCACCACCAAATGCTGGACTTTGGTCAACTTGTCCCACCCAAAGAAAAAAAGGCCAACGAAGGTGGATTCTAAAAAGAATGCCATCCAGCCTTCGCTGGCGAGGAGAGGGCCGAAAATATCGCCAACATAATGGGAGTAATACGCCCAGTTGGTGCCGAATTGGAATTCCAGCGTGATGCCTGTGGTTACGCCCATAGCGAAGTTGATGCCGAACAGCTTGCCCCAATATTTGGTCATGTCCTTATAGACTTCCTTGCCAGTCATCACATATACCGATTCCATGATGCCGAGCAGAAATGTCATGCCCAAAGTCAGCGGCACGAAAAGAAAATGGTACAGCGCGGTCAGGCCAAATTGCAGCCGCGACAGCATGACAATATCGTCACCGATCATGGTGGTTCTCCAGGTTGGATGAGGAAACAGGCAACGCAAAATGCGCGGCAATATCGGGTTTAACAACGGGACGTTCCGGCCAGCGGTGCAGCAAAAACCACAACCCCGTCAGCAAGAGGATTTTTAGCAGCAAAGCCACACCCAGCTCCCAACGTAAGGGTATTTTGTTGCTGGCAACTTTAATTGCCATGATGGTCTCCTGAGGGTATGGGCATAATCGCGTTGGCGGGTGCTGGCATCGTCGCTTTATGCTGGCCTTGATACATGGCTAATCCCCGATTCGCCATCATCAGCCCCATGGCAATGACCAACACGCCGGACACCCGTACCAAATGCCGCATGACTGTTGCTGGCAAAAAGCTGGCAAATGCCCCAAAGCCCAATAATGGCAACAACGTGCCTACGCTAAATAAGGCCAGAATTTTCGCGCCCTGCACCGGGTCACCCGTGCCCGCCGCCATCACATACATGGCCTGCAAGGGACCGCAGCCCAGTAATAGACCCGTCAATAGGCCCGTCACCAACGGACTGCGCCGTTGGCGTAAGGCATTGGTAATCTGCTGGTTGGCTGATTTCGGCAGACGCAAGGTGAAACGCCGCAACACCGTCAACACATTGAGCATTTTTAAGCCATACAGAATCAAAAACACACTGGCAGCGAGGGCCGCGATGCCGCGCATTTGTGGCGTGATGGCAATGCTTGCACCCAAAACACCAAACCCCGCACCGATCACGCTATACGACAGCGTCTTGCCGAAACCATAACCCGCATGTGCGGATAGTTGGCGTAACCAGTGCGCCTGTTTGTCGGTATAAGCTACGATAAACCCGCCGCACATGCCTATGCAGTGGAAACCTGTCAAGAAACCTATCCCTAATAACACCGCATCATCCATATGCGGCCGGATTTGCTGCATCACACCCGGCATCAACGATTTGCCCCAAAATGCCATGCCGCCAACCAAACCTAGCAGCAACAAAAACCACAATGTGCTGGCGAATGCGCTGGGTTTCCCCGCTGTTTTATCGACGATGGGATAGCCTTGGGTCTCAATCGCTGTACGGATTTGCGCCAAGGTGACCTGGTTATCGTCATAATCGACCTTGACCTGTTGACGGACGTAACTAGCCTGTACCGTAGCAATGCCTGGCAACTCCCTCACTGCCGCAGTAATCATGTCTTCGCAGCCAGTGCAAACCATCTGCCCTACCGAAAACTCTACGTGTTTCATGTGTTTCACCATGTCTGCCATGTTCTAGCTATTATCTTCGGTCGGCTTGCGGATGATCCGTGTCGCCAAAGCCAGCAATAAAATCGCCGCTGAAACCAAAATAATATCCAAGCCTACTTCATGATGGGTTTGCACATCAGCAATCAACAGCCTCGACAAGGCCGTGATCGCAACAAAAATCAAACAGCGCACTGGCATGGCATTGGTCTGGAAATAAATACCGACCATCGCCCCTAATTCCAAGTAAATGAACAGCAACAAAATGTCGCCTATCGTCGCATGGCCTTGGGCCACCATGCCCGCATAGGCCACAACCGCTGACCAAACCACGCTCGCGCCGATAACAAACAGCGCCAGATAGTGGAAGGTTTCAATCAACAGCAAACCCAGTTCGTCCATCCGGGCTTTATAGCTTGTACGAAAGTCGCTTAACGGTTGCTGTTTCATTGTGCTATCAATCCAATACTGTCTTATGCCAGTTATTCATAGAAAAGGAATCCAGAGACCCGCCGTTGACAAGATGCCCGCAATTGCAAATACTTCAAGCATCATCTGGTATGTTATCGTTAATTTCTTGTAAAGAATATTATAAAATTCTAATGAAACTAGCAAGCCAAGTTATACTTGGACGATTATTTGATATAAATGTTAGACATTTTCGGCAGCATGGAATCATTTTTAAGAAGATGATTCATCGATAAAATATTTTGAATCATTTTATGTTTCAAATTGATACATATATGAAATACAGTTATACGCCAATTGATATTGCGGAGGTATCCCTATGCCAGTTATTGATGGGTGATAAACTGATATCAGCGTAAAATTACTATCCGGCAGCAAACATGAATCGGATTGACCTTAATTTTAAAGGCAAAAATAAATTGGGAAGAAAAAAGTCCGGTGGGTTGTAAGTACGTATTAATTCGCACTGTACAGATAAATCAGCATCTACAGTGGCGCTTGGCGTTAATCATTACGCCCCCGTTTCTAAGTGAAAACCCGGCTGTGCAATTAATGGTTACAATACGCTTGAGGAAGTAAAACTTGCTTCTTGCAAATAATCGCTTATCAACAGATTGTGTATAAAAAAGGATTATTGAATGATGGTAGTTGAAATGTGGATGGTCTCTGGGTTGGTTCTGGTTACATTAGGAATGTTGGCCAGTAACCGTTTTCCGGCAGATGCCGTGCTGATTTTTGTATTGGCTTTTATCTTGGTGTCGGGCATTTTGTCGCCAGCTGAAGCCTTGGTGGGGTTTTCGGATAAAGGCGTGATGACCATCGCCGTGCTTTACGCGGTCGTTGCCGGTTTGCGTGAAACTGGGGCGGTGGACTGGCTAAGCCGCGTATTATTGGGAAAACCGAAAAGCCCAACAGAAGCCCTGATACGGCTGGTGTTTCCAGCTATGGCGATGAGCGCGTTCATCAACAACAGCCCTATTGTGGCGATGTTTACCGTGGCTATCCAAGACTGGTGCAAGCGTTCCGGCTTTAAGCCTTCCCGGTTTTTAATGCCCCTGAGCTTTGCAGCCATTTTAGGTGGCACGTGTACCTTGATTGGCACCAGTACGAATCTGGTCGTTGATGGCCTAATGCAGAAAGCACAGTTACGGGGGTTGGGTTTGTTTGAACTCGGCTATGTGGGCTTACCCGTAGCGTTGATCGGCTGTATTTACCTCGTGACAATAGGGCAAAAGCTGCTGCCTGACCGGACGGGATCCATAGAACAATTTGATGACGTGCGCGAATACCTGCTGGAAATGCAGGTTGAACAAGGCTGTGAATTGGCAGGACAGTCTGTGGAACAAGCCGGACTTCGGCATTTGCCTGGGTTATATCTGGTGGAGATTGTCCGTAATGGGCAAGTGTTCTCGGTCGTGTCACCCGACACCTTAATATTGGCTGGCGATCTCCTGGTCTTTGCTGGTGCCGTCGAGTCGGTGGTTGAATTACGGCGTATACGCGGTCTGGTGGTCGCCACCAAGCAAACCTTCAAACTGAACAGCCGCCAAAACGAACGGCGTTTGTTTGAAGCCGTCATATCCGCAGAAAGCCCGATGGCCAACAGTAATTTGCGCGAAGCCCGTTTTCGCCATCGCTACAATGCAGTGGTGCTGGCAGTTTCCCGAAACGGTCAGCGTATCAAAGGCAAGCTCGGTGATATTACCTTGTATCCTGGCGATACGCTGTTAATTGAAGCGGAAAAAGGCTTTTTATTCAAATACCGCAACAGCCGCGATTTTCTGCTAATCAGTAAGTTGGAAAACTCTGGACATGTCCGTCATGAACGGGCACCTTGGGCCTTGGCTATCATGGTGATAATGCTGGCTTTGACGGTCTTTGATGTCATGCCGATTTTGCAGGCTTCGATCCTCGCAGTTGCCGCCATGATACTGACAGGCTGTTTGACACTGGAAGGGGCACAAAAGGAGATCGACTTTAACGTGCTTTTGGTGATCGCCTGTGCGTTTGCCTTGGGGGCATCGGTCGAAAAAGTCGGGTTGGCCGATATGATTGCCAAAGAAGCGTTATCTGTAGCCGCCAATGACCCTTGGATTTTGCTGGTGATCGTCTATGTCACAACCGTACTGGTGACCGAAGTCATCACCAATAATGCCGCCGCCATCCTCATGTTCCCTATCGCACTGAGCAGTGCCCATGCGTTGAATGTGAGTGAACTACCGTTTTCTGTGGCGATTATGATCGCAGCTTCCGCCAGTTTTATGACCCCGATTGGTTATCAGACCAACCTAATGGTTTACGGGCCAGGCGGTTATCATTTCGGTGATTATTTTAGGCTGGGCTTACCGTTGACGTTATTGGAAGGGGCTGTGGCCTTATGGATTATTCCGATTGTCTGGCCGTTCTGAAACCATGGGGCCGGCACAATGTAGCCAGCAACGCTTCGGATTGAATTGATTGGTTACAACCGGTTGCAATGCCCCAACATTTGGAGCCAACTAAGCAAACCAAGTGAATCAAAACACATACCGTATTTTTCTAAGTTGAAAAATCAAGACAACTGGTCGTATTATTTCAATGATTAAGGGGTAACTTCACGAAACGGAAAAAATAGTACGCAAAGCTTCGTTTGCTGTTCTTAATGGCCGAAATTTACCTTGTGCGATTTTTTTGTTTTGATGCCAAACGTAATCACCGGTGAGATTAATATGTTCCCATCCTAATGTGCACGGTAGAACTTTTTATATGTTAATGGTCAACAACTCCGCCCACCTAGTCGTATAAGACGGCGACTTAAACTGCTGGCGCATGTGCCAGCGCTGGCTGAGGATTTCACTGGCGTAACTGACAGTGCTTTTGCCATAACGGCGGTTGATTTGGTCTAGGGTTGCCATCAATTGTGATGTTTGGTCGTTGTTGTCTTCTTCATCAAACAATGAACCTTGTCGTGTGCCTGCGGGAAGCAAATCCGGTAATATCACCCCCGCCCTTTGGTAACTGAACCCTGGTTTATAGATACGTTTCAAGCCCTGATGGGCGGCTTGGATCAGGTTGGCGGCATTATCGGTCGGCTGGTCAAAAACGGCGGTGGCGCTGTTGCTGTATTGTGGGTTTTTAGTATCAAACGGGCTAGTGGCGACAAACACGGTGAGCACGGATGTTGCCAGTTGTTGGCGGCGCAGTTTCTCCGCCGAACGGCTGGCAAAATGGCTGACTGCCGCCCGTAGGTCTTCAAACCGGGTGAGCTTTTCGCCAAAACTGCGTGAGGTGAGGATTTGTTTACGGGGTGGTGGCATGGCTTCCAATGGGATACAGGAAATTCCTTGCAGTTCACACACGATGCGTTCCATGACGACTCCCAAATGTTGCCGCAAGCGTTTCGGGTCGGCTTGGCTTAAGTCTAAGGCGTTATGGATGCCCAAGGCTTGTAATTTCACCGCCGTGCGCCGTGAAATGCCCCACAGGTCATCCAGGGCGACGGTTGCCAATACTGTCTCAGGATCAGCGAGTGTCCGCCAATCCAACACTTGCCCGTTTGCCGAATGGCCTTTCTTCGCTAAACGGTTCGCCAATTTGGCGAGGGTCTTGGTCGGGGCGATGCCGATGGAAATGGGGATACCCGTCCACTGTTTGACGGTCTTGCACATCTGCAAGCCATAGTCGGTCAAGTCCTGGGGCAAACCTGTGAAATCCAGAAAACATTCATCAATGGAATACACTTCAATCCGTGGTGCAAAACCGGACAGCACTTGCATCACCCTATGGGACAAGTCACCGTATAGCGCATAATTGCTAGAAAATACCGCAATGCCTTCCTGCTTTACATACGGTTCGATCTTGAAATACGGCGCACCCATCGCCACTTGCAATAATTTAGCCTCGTTGCTTCTCGCAATCACGCAGCCGTCATTATTGGATAAAATGACAATCGGTTGGCCTTCCAAGTGCGGTTGGAATACCCGTTCACACGAGGCGTAGAAGTTATTGCAATCCGCTAAGGCAAACATCGCCGATGATGCCGTTTATAAGGAATGGATAACATGGGCGACCACGCCCCAAATATGCAAGTCCATGCCTTCCTTGATCGCTATCGGCGGGTATTTCACATTTTCCGGCAGCAGCCAAACCTGTTCGCCCTCCAGTGATAGGCGTTTCACGGTCAGGTCACCATTCACCACCGCCACGACAATCGAACCCGATTGCGCCTCCAACGACCTGTCCACGATCAGTGTGTCGCCACTATGGATACCCGCACCCACCATCGAATCGCCTTGTACCTTGACCAAGAACGTCGCCGCCGGATGTTTGATGTAATGTTGGTTTAAATCTATCGTCGCTTCCAGATGGTCATCGGCGGGAGATGGGAAACCCGCAGGCACTTTGCCCCCAAACAACGGCAAGTTGGCCAATGGCATCACTTCGCTGGGCTTTAGGATTGGCAGGGCGATATTGTCCACGCCCGTCCAAACAAGAAATGGAGGTTTTGGAGGTATTGTTGATGGTATGGTTGAGCTTGCGGGGTTCATGGATGCCAAAAACGGAGCGGTGTGGGTAGCGGAAAGCATACACCAAAACCCCTTTTAGTTCTCTTTTTGTTCTCTTCCTGTTTTCTAGCCAATGACAGCCACACAGAATAAAGCACTAGACCCCTGTCAGCGATGGGCATACTATCCGCAATGGAAAACAAATCCTATAACCCAAAACCCAACCATAGGAATATCACGATATGTGCGGGCGTTTTAACCTGATAGCCAAAGCGGATGACATCATCGGGCACTTCCAATTGCAGAAACTGCCGCGCTACCAGCCTAGCTATAACATTGCCCCCAGCCTGAAAATCCTCACCGTGGTCGGATTGGACGACAAATCCTTAAAAGCAGTGAACCTGTTCTGGGGCTTGGTGCCGTCCTGGTCGAAAGACAGCAAAAACAGCCACCACCTGATAAATGCCCGTGCCGAAACCGTCAGTGAAAAGCCGTCGTTCCGGGCGGCGTTCCATAAACGGCGTTGCCTAATTGTCGCCAGCGGCTTTTACGAGTGGGCAACCACCGAATCCGGCAAGCAAGCCTTTAACATCCATCGCCAAGACCAGCAGCCCTTTGCCTTTGCCGGGTTGTGGGAACATTGGGATCATGAACAAGGTACGTTATATTCCTGCACCATCATCACCACCCAAGCCACGGGCATTATGCAACCTATCCATGAACGGATGCCCGTTATCATCCCACCCGAACACTACCCGCAATGGCTTGATAAGGCCACAGACGGGCAACAGGCAATGCAACTGCTCAACAATGATGCGTATGCAAAAATGGCAGCAACCCCGGTCAGTGATTGGGTGAATAATCCTAGGCATGATGATGAACGGTGTTTGCAATAACCCCGTCACTTGGCTTCAGTTACGGACATTCTGCCGAAAATGGCTTTGGGCTGGTTATTGTGGCGGCTAAATTTCCCCAAACGCCTTAAGGAAGTGTTTTGGGTGGACATGGAACGGATATGGCCAGCTGCATTTAGCCGTTTAGAGCGCTCTTGGAAGGCAGGCATAATATAACCCCATTCACCGACACGGGAGAAAAAGACCACATAATCGATTTTTGCCCCCTTCCATTTATTTTCCACTTTTATCGACTCGTCGTTCGATTCAATGGATTTAACTTGGATTCGGTAATAGTTGGTGTCATCGGCGGCAACTAAATCTGTCTTTTTCCCGTGATCTATTGCAGGGATAAGTACTTCCCATCCGTCTCTTGTCAGCCAAGAAGCGACCAGGCTTTCATAGGAAAGTTGTTTGTGGGCGGCAAGGGTTTGTTGTTTAATGTTTGAGTTTTTTATAGGCATAGCATCACCTTAGAGGTTAATGCCGTATGACACCCGTTCTAAGCGGTGGCCCTATATGTATACGGTCCGAGGAGGCCGATAGGCCCATCCTCCAAGTGAACATCACTTACTGAAAAACAGTATTGAGTAGCAGAGGTTGCCACACCTTACAAATCAGGATAAGCCCTATCATTGTATTAAGACGACTCGCAGCGAGAGCTGGCAGGTGATGCGTAAGCCAATAGATTAATTTGGGATACATGGCTTGTCAATCTTTGCTTGGATTGTTCTGTCATATCAGATAACGGCGGCACGGGTATATTGCAGTTTCCCCACTTAATCTTCATCTTTTAAACACGCCAACCTCAACAGCAATGCGCTTTTGCCAATCGTGGAAATGATATATTCTGGCTAATATCGCACTTCGACATAAACCACCTGCTTTAAACAAATGGTTTTTGAATTACGTCCAACGTAAAAGCAAGGGATGAAACATTGCCTGCCCATCCCCAGCTTCTTGATAAGATTCTCAAAAAGACGGCTTCAAAAATTCTGAGAGTTTTGTCTTACACACCTGCTTTGTAAGGTTACCCTCTAATAAACCCAACTCTCAAACGCCAACGGCAGTTTATTGAGTAAATCCCGCCGCTCCCGCCAGTTGGGCATGAGTTTGTCCATATGGGCCCGGAAGCGTCCGTTATGGTTACGCTCCAGCAAGTGGACGAGCTCATGGGCCAGGATATATTCCAAACACTCCGGTGGTTTTTTAGCCAGCTCAAGATTCAGCCAGATGCGTTTAGCGCCTATGTTGCAGCTTCCCCATTTGGTCTTCATCTTTTTAATACGGCAATCGGAAATTTCAACAGCAATGCGTTTTTGCCAACCAGGGATCAGTTGTTCAAGCCGGGCTTTCAGTTGTGCCCGATAAAACTCGGTCAAAACCAAGGCTCGGTTTTCAACGGATGTGCCCGGATTAACAAAAAGCTGGATTTTTCCGCCCGATACTTTCACCTCGTGCCGCCCCAGCCGCTCCACGACATCCAAACGGTGACGATTACCCCAAAAGTAATGGCATTCGCCGCTGACCATTTCCCGGTCAGATTGCCTCGGTTGGGCGGCAAAGTCGCGTTGTTGCTTTTTTATCCAAGGAATGCGGCTTACCACCGCCATACGAATCGCCGTGTCCGTCATCTGTTCCGGTGCGGACACACGGATGCGGCCATCGGGCGGCAACACGCTAATATGCAGGTTTTTGATGGCTTTGCGGTTCAGTTGCAGTGACAACGAACCAATCTGCACCTGTTCCATCAGTGATAATCCTTCTGCGCTTTCGCCAAATCCATAATTTCGGGAATATCAATCTCGTACCCCGCCGTTTCTTCCCGTATGGCATTGGCGATTTCCCGTTCCTTAAAGCGGTCACCCACCCAATCCGCCTTTTTGGTATAACGGATGGCACCATCGATTTTGGTGACCAACACCTCATCCTTGCCAAAATTATCGTAAAACGCCCGCTTGGCTTGGGTATCCATAGAAGGCGGATAATGGGTACTGGTTTGTTCAGGACGGATGACTTTTCGCGATAACTCACGAATGCGCTCAAGATAGTCCTGGTATTCAATCGCCTTTTGCCGACGCAATTCGATCAGTTCATCCAGCAACACGGACATTTGTTCGTAGTATTTAGGATTGACCGGATTTTCATCGACTATCGTCCTGCGTACATTGTTTTCAATGGTTTCCGCCATCGTATCCTGATTATTACGGATACCTTCAGGCAGTGATTCGGTCGCATCAAGCCCTTTTTCGACAATCAACTCGATCAGCCCAAGTTCCTCAAAATCCATCAATTGCTCGCTGTCGTCGGCACGGATATACATATCCAACAAATGCCGCATCGCTGGCTCAAAGCGTTTCATATCCACCAAGTCACGGCTCGCCAGTTTCACTTCATCACGCACTTTTTGATAATGCGCCACTTCTGCACGGATCTTTTCTATGTCTTCCACCGAAAACCCCGCCTCCGGCATTTCATTGGCGATACTGGCAAAAGCCCGAACCAGTTTTGCCACGTTTTGATACAGCGTTAAGCGCAGTGCCTCGTTCTCGCTAAGCGCATCTTGATTTACCCCCGATTCACCACAGAAATAATGGATGTAATCTTGGGTATCGCGGGGAGCTTTAACTGGCTCGCACAGCGCACGTACCATTTCCAGGGCATTTTCCAAATCCAACCGTGCCTGCTCCAGACGGTCTTTCAGCAATCCTGCCACGTCTTCTTTGTCGTAACCTTCAAACGCACCTTGGGTGTAATCGGTAATGGCCTTGTCCAAGGAGCGGAACAAATCTTTGTAATCGACGATATAGCCGTACTCTTTATCGTCACCATCCAGACGGTTCACCCGGCAGATGGCTTGAAACAAATTATGGTCAGCCATTTGCTTATCGATGTACAAATAAGTAGCCGAAGGCGCATCAAAGCCCGTCAGTAATTTATCCACCACAATCAGTAGGCGCATTTGTCCTGGGTCTTTGATAAAGCGCTTTTTCACCTCAGTTTCAAATTCTTCAACGCGGCTGGCGGCGGCATCTTCCGACTGTTCAAAATAATCAGCCAGCATCTTGCGGTAAATGGCGTATTTGAATAACTTCTCGGTCAGCCCTTCGCCGGTTTCCTCGCCCTTGATGCTCGCGGCAGTCGGCTGGAAACTGGTAACAATCGCCACCTTACCCGCCAAATCCGACTGGCTGAACATTTCATACGCCTTGCAAGCCTGATAAACGCTGGTACACACCAACATCGCATTGCCACGCCCGTCCATCAGCCGGGGTTTGGTGTCCATGTCCAGTAGGATGTCGTTGACGATCTGCTGCAAGCGCGACTTGCTGGACAGCACCTTTTGCATCGTGCCCCATTTTTGCTTGAGTTGGGTTTTGGCGATTCTTGATAAGCCACGGGTTTTGGCTTCAAACCATTCATCGATCTTCTTCTGCGAGGTGATGTGCTGGTCAATATCCCGCGCTTCATAGCGCAAATCCAGCACCACCCCGTCAGCCACCGCTTCATCAAACTTATAGGTATGGATATACGGGCCAAAAATTTCCACTGATTTTTTCTTATCTTTTTTCATCAATGGCGTACCGGTAAATCCGATAAACATCGCGTTAGGCAGTATAGACTTCATCGCTTCATGCAATTTGCCGGATTGGGTGCGGTGGCACTCATCGACAAACACAAACAAATCACCTTTGACTTTAAAATCCTTAGGCAAAGATTGTTTTAGCTCTTCAATAAAGGCATCGGTGGCACCCTCATCTTCGCCTTCGGATTGCCGCCCGAATTTATGCACCAAGGAACACACCAGCCAAGGGTTGGGCTGGTTTAACGTAGCAACCAAGTCAGCGCCGCTTTTACTGCGGTAAATGGCTTCTTCGACTCCGGTAAAGACTTTTTCAATTTGCTCGTCCAGCTCAGTACGGTCGGTGACAATCAGCACCCGGCTATCTTGGATATTCTCGCGTATCCATTTGGCTAACCACACCATCGTCAAACTTTTGCCGGAACCCTGCGAGTGCCAAATGATGCCGCCTTCACGCCGTGCGATATGCTGCTTGGCGGCGGCGATGCCAAAAAACTGGTTATGACGGCAAGTTTTCTTTACGCCTGCATCAAACACCATAAAGTCATGGATGATTTGCAAGAAGCGTTGTTTGTTGCAGAGTCGGCTTAAATGGAAATCCAGCTTATGATCATAAGCGTGGGTCACCTCCTCTTTCCATTCCAGATAATACTTTTCCGGGGTTTCAATGGCGCCATAACGCAAACCTTGGGTATCGTTACCCGCCATGATCAGTTGGTTAGTAGTGAAGAAATTGCGGATGAAGTCCTTTTTTTGGTTATCCAAATTTTGGCGCACCCCTTCTGCAACCGACACCGACGAGCGTTTCAACTCCAAGATGCCCAAGGCAATGCCGTTGACATACAACACCAAGTCCGGGCGTTTTTATTTTCGCCTTTAATGGAGACCTCTTCAGCAATGGCAAAATCATTGGCTTCCGGGTTGTTCCAGTCAATCAGCCAGACGGTTTGATTCTGTTCGCCCGCACCTTCCTTATCTTTAACGCCATAACGCAATAAGCTGTACACGTCTTTATTGGCGTAATAGAGTTTTTTACCTTCGCCCAATGCCGCAGCCATATCCAGTTGGCGAATTACACGGGCAATCAACGCATCGCTGATACCGCGTTTTTGTAGCCAAGCGGTCAGTAAGCTGCTCTCAATGTTCTTATTGCCTGCGCGGTCTTGCCAATCGCCCAGATAACGGTAGCCCAATTCGTTTTGAAAAAAGGCAACAATCCGATTGTGTGTGATCCGTTCTCGCTGGCCTACTGTTGACATAATCGACTTCCTTTAAATTACTTTACGTCGTATCACGGCTTTGAAAACATTGCCGTCGCGGTCATCGATAAATTCAATATCTGGATATGCTTTAATGGCACGCAAAATACCGCTGCCCAAACCTCGATAAGGTAAAACGCGCGGCGCAAAAGAAGCCAGAATCGGATTTCTGACATTGGAATTGCCCAACTTGATATTTTCAATCGTCAAATTATTCGGCAAATGGCCTGGGCTAATAATTTCCACCCGATCAGCAAACACCAAAATTCTGATAGGTGCGGAAATAAAATAATCCCGATGAATTAACGCATTGGCAATCAATTCTTCCAACACGATACGCGGAATTTCCGGCTCACCCAAGGAATTAACACTTTGACCGGCTTGGACATGATGAATATTGCCGAGTATAAAACTCAAGGATTTTCGAAATACATCCGTCAAATTGCCATTAATATCCTGGCTATCAAGGTAATTGACATCGGTTATTTCGCGTCCCGGAAAAGCGACGGCTTTAACAATAAACATCGGCAAACGAAACTGCGGCTTTAAACCGAACAATAAGACACCGCAAACATTCAATTGCCCCGCTTTCATGAGGTTCATATTTTCCAACAGCCGATCCGAAGGCAATTCCTGATCTACAAACGCTTCACCGATAAATTGGGCAAAAAACACCTCAAAAAATGCCCTGTCCACATCAGCTATTGACGTGCCTTGAACAGGCATTTCGTCGGCGTGAATAAATGCCGACGCTTGAAACATCCGTTGCAGTTCCTCTCTAGCCGTAACTTTTCTTTTATCAGCTCCATTTTTTACCCAAATAAGCCCCTGATTATCCATATAAGGTTTATTGAAGCCTTGCTCAACCGTGACCACAATCACCCGACCTTCGGGTAAGATAAAATTCTGCGTCATCGGGTTAATGGCGGGTCTGATGTTATGCGTTGCCGCATTAGCAATAAGCTGGTTAATCGGCCTAATATCGTCAGCAGTCAGGCCAGTAATACTGCCGTCGTCATTTACGCCGATCAGAATATACCCGCCGTTGGTATTGCTTAAAGCCGCCATTTCTGCCGCCAAGGCATCCGCGTGTTTTATCGTGGCCTTGAATTGGTGCCGACTATCTTCACCGTTAGCGATTATGGCTAATAATTCATTTGCCTGCATATCCACGCTCCTCTGTCGATGAATGTTGAGCCAGCAACGGGTCGCTCTCAGCACCGATAACCACTGGCTTCCCGTCTTGCCAAATCACCGCGTAATGCCCCAGGCGCTTCTTACGCTCCAGTTCCTCAGTAACGGCAAGACGCAAAATATCCAAGGTTTCCCGTGCTTGTTGACTGGCTGTAATCATAGCTTAGCCTCTTGTAAAAGCTGGTTATAAAGAACTTCATCGATAATGACACGCTCTGCGCCCTGCTGCTCGAAGACCAATTCGGGTTGGTCTCCGGTATTGAGAAAGCACAGGGTTTGATCGACCACATGACTAAAATGGTAAAACAAGTTATGCAAACTGCGTGGAAATCGTCGGGTAATGTCACGCAAAGAAATAGAATGGCCACCGTGCGCAACGCGCTCTGCGACACGTCGGCGAGACATTTCCATAGAAGGCAGCGCCAGATAATACAGCTCAACACGCCAACCCTCAGCCCGCATCCGTTCAATCAATCGCAAATAGGTTCGGCCAGACAACGTGGTTTCAAAGGCAAAATCGCGACGAGCCAGAATATGCTGCTCAATTTCGCCCAGAAACAAACGGCTGGCCGCCATGATTTGCTGCTCTGGAGCCAATGGCGATAAACCGGCAGCAATCAAATCGGCATTGACGAAATTCAGACAATTGGCTTTCGGCAAGAATTTTAGTGCAAAGGTCGTCTTGCCCGCACCATTCGGCCCGGCAATGATTCTGCAAATCGGTGCTGTTAATCCAGTCATAGCAGTCGGATTCTTCCGGTCAGCAATTCTTGCATCATGCCTTGTTTGATTTGGCGGGTTTTGCTGAGGCGTTGTTGCAGGGTTTGGATTTCGGTGTCCATGTCGGACAGGATGGTGGCTATGGCGGTTTGTTCTTTTTCAAGTTTAGGTAAAGGAATTTTGAAGCAACCCATATCCTTATTCGTAATTTGGTTGATGGTTGCTCCCATTATTTCATTGATTTGATTTTGAATAATATCCGACTGAAATTGATAGAAAACAAAACCATAAGACTGGGTGCGAAAGACAGACATGAAAGCGCCAAAAGCCGAGCCTTCAGTTTTAGCATTGATTAAAGCGCACTTCCCAATAAGTTGGCGACTACCATTCCTAACACAAATGAGAATATCGCCATTTTTGACTATAACTCGCTCCGGCAAGTCCATTTGCACATAAACGTTATCTTCGTAGGCTAAGCGATTTCCCTGTACATTAGATGATCGGAGTACCAGTGTTCCGAAATCAGCCACATTGTTTGGCGAATAGGTCAGGCCGATTACACACTGACCAATGTTACCAAGTGAGGCTACCTCCCAATCCTCCGGTATCTCACCCAGCTCACTCTGCTTATAGCCCTTTTTCGTACCATCTTCTCGCAGGGCGAAAAGATTCGTGGTTGTAGGGTGGATAAGCGATAGCGCATCCACCTTTTGCCCGGCGGTTAGGTTGGTGGATGCGCTATCGCTTATCCACCCTACATTTTTTCCGACCGTCGAAGAGTCAGGTTGGTGTGGGATATTTAATTCTTCGCTTGCTTCTTTCCATTTATACCTAAACTCCGGCAGGCGGGTACGACCGCTAAGGAGTTGCTGCATGGTGGCGGTTTTGATGGCCTGTTTTTTGGCAATCAGTTTTTCCAGCTCGTTAATCAGCGCATCGACATCGGACAGGGCATTGGCGATGGCGGTTTGTTCTCCCCTGTTACCCGGAAGACAAACTGGGAGAATTTTAAGCGCTGCTGCGTTGACATTTTTCTGTCCACCACCAATCTGAGCCTGCTCAAAATACTTTTGTCCTTGCGAAGAATTAATGTAACAACATAAATACTCTGGATCCACTAAGCCTATGTTCGGCCTTGTAATCAGTGTTGTAAAACTTTGAGCACCCTCATATTGCGGAGGAACAAGACTCGTCGTACCTGGATAACCAGTTCGCGCTGTAAGAAGGTCATTCGGTTTCAATCGTTTGTTCTTAAAAGATGCTTCGTAACTTTCAGAAATGTAAAGCACATCAGAATCATCAAGAAACCCTGGTTTGATATTTTGGTTGCGGAACATTACAACACCACGATCTCGATAAGCATGAGTTGCCGCGCTGGCAATCCCAACCATGATTTTTTCCGCTAGGTTATGAAGGGGACAAACTGCCCAATCGATCGGTACAATTCCCACTTCCGTCTGCTTATATCCAACAGGCACAGCTTGCCCAGCCGCTTCCGACAAATACTTTACACTCGCCTCAGCAACTTGATTATTGACTGTCATGGCATCCACCCCAAATCCAATTGGGTCGTAGGGTGGATAAGCGCCAGCGCATCCACCATTGACGGCCTAACAATGCACGTTGGCTCGGTGGATGCGCTATCGCTTATCCACCCTACGTTTTTTGTATATATGTTGTGGTTGGAATGGGTCATTCGATCTCCATGTCGCTGATGTGGCTTGGCGGTTGTGCGCCCCAATCGGCATCGTACCAGCCTTTTTTTACGGCACTGGCGAATGATGACCACTGCCAATGACCGGGATGCTGGACTAATCCGTGTTTGACCGGATTGTAATGGATGTAATCCATGTGCCGCCGCCAATCGTCTTCATCGCGTATCGCATGTTCCCAAAATCGACGCTGCCAAACTAATCGCTCGTGGCGGGCGTTGGTGGTGGTATCGATTTGGCGGTAAACGGATTTTTTAATCTCCCGCCATCGTGATGAATAATCCGCATCTCCCTCCGGCATTTGCCAAATACAATGCAGATGATCAGGCAGGACTACAAAGGCATCGATTTGAAAAGGTTTCGTGTCTTTAACCTTGCGTAAGGCATCTCGGAGCAGTTGAACCCGGTGGTTATCGGTAAATATCGGCTTGCGATGCCAAGTAACGACGGTGAAAAAATAGCAGGCACCGGTGATGTGTAGGCGCTGGTAATTGCTCATGAGTTAGTTGGGTTGGATCGGTGTTCGGTGGATACCCACTGGGGCACAAGTGCGCTGGCGCTTATCCACCCTACATTGAAAAATTAGAATGATCGTATTCATTTTGCTTGCTCCACTTTCAACTTTCCACTCAAACGCGCCTGCGCGTCCGCAAGCTCTCTTTCCAATTCACGTTTTAGCTCCTCTTCAGAAGGCAATTCCAACAGATATTTTGAAGCGAAGAGCTGTTTGCTGTCATTGAGCACCGAGTATTTGGCGACCGTATGATTGTGTTCGGTGCATAAAATCAGGCCAATGGTTGGGTTGTCGTCGCAGCGGCGTTTTTGCTCTTCATATAGACGCACGTACATGTCCATTTGACCGACATCTTGATGGCTGAGTTTGTGCATTTTCAGGTCGATGAGTAAAAAGCATTTAAGATGAAAGTTGTAAAACACCAGATCGATATAGAAATCACCATCATCCGTACGAATCCGCTGCTGACGCTCGACGAAAGCAAAACCTTTGCCTAATTCCAGCAGAAACTGTTGCAGCTTGCTGATGATGGCTTGCTCAAGATCGCTTTCTTGGTAAGTTTGGTCTTGCAGGTTGAGAAAATCCAGAATGTAAGGATCGCGCAGGTAGTCTTTGGCGGTTTCGGCGAGTGGTGCGGTGTGTTGGCTTGCCTCTTGTTCAACTGCCGTCTTATCTTTGCTAGCAAGTAGGCGTTCATAATACAGCACGCCAATTTGCCGCTCTAAGGCACGGGCACTCCAGCTTTGGCTGATAGCTTCTTGCTGATACCATTTGCGGGCCGCCGGGTTTTCAATACGGATCAAGCTGCGGTAATGTGTCCACCCCAATTCGAGACGCAGTGCGTCTCGAATTGGAAAAGCCAAATAAAAACGCCGCATATTGCGTAAATTAGTGACATCAAAGCCTTTGCCAAACTGCTCAGTCAGCTGTGTTGAAAGAAATTGTAACTGTTGCTTGCCGTATTCGGCACGAGCTTCGCCGTTCTGTTCATGCTCAACAATCAAACGTCCAATCTGCCAGTAACTATCTACCATCGCGGTGTTAATTGACTGGCGAACCTGCCCACGCGCTCGTTCGATAATCTGGGCAATATCCGTAATTAACGGCTGTAGATTATTGTTTAAATTCATCGAATTAACCCCATCCTTGAATAGGTGCGAAGCCTTCGCACAAATTGCCCAGATTGTAGGATGGGCTAAGCGATAGTGCAGCCCATGCAGCTTTAATGATGGGCATCATAACGACCACTCCAAACCCATCGCCTTCAAATGTCCCGCGACCTTATCGCTCAACACCTCAACCGATTGCGTGATAGCTGGCAATGGCTCGGCATAACGCTCTTCCAGTTCTTTGACCCGATTCGACAGTTGTTGGGTGACGCGCTCGATTTCGGCTTGAATGTGGGTTTGCAAACTGGCTAGCCATTTATCTTCAACAATCAAGGTTTTAATCTCGGCTTCACTCAATGTCGGGTAGTGTTTGAACACCGCCAAATCCAAGGCTTCTTGATGTTCTTTGAGGGATTTTTTGGCCTCTGCTTCGGCATCGAACCATTTTTGCGCCTGTTGCAGCGCGGCTTTTTCGTCTGAGTCGGTGGCGAGTTTTAAACGCGCCTTGACGCTGGCGGCGGTGACTTTGTCTTTGTCATTGAGGGCATCGCTGAGCAAGCCATCGTCACTGCTATGTTCTTCGAGATAGCTTTCCAGTTCTTGGCTGGCGGTATCCAGATCGGTCTGGATTTGTCCGATGCGGGTTTGTTGGGTTTGGAAATAACGGGCGACCAGTAAGGCGGGCGGTATCAGTTCGGCTTTGTATTTGGTTTTGTTGATAATCAGGTCGGGCGTTTCTTTGAGTTTTTCGCCTTTCTGCGCCACCAGTTCGCGTAGGGTTTTACCCGCTTGCCAGCCGTCTTGTACTAACACATAAACATCGTCCTGCAGGACTTCAACCCAGTAATCCATGAGGATTTGGTAAACGTCGTATTTATTCAGCAAGGCGCTGTCGGCATAAGACTGTAACAGGTCTTCGCTGATGCGTTGGATGATGAGTTTAGGAAGCTGACCGATTTGTATGGCTTGCAGGGCTGCGCGATCACGCCAATTGGTAAACGGCTGTAGGCTTTGCTGGGCAAAGGCGATGAATTCGGGGTGGTTCAAGATGGTGGGTTTGACTTGCGCGGTCGAGATCAATGCTTTGCTGTAGCCAGGGCGGTCTTCGGCAAACAGGCTGTTACGCAGGCTGGGGAATACTTGCCAATAAGCTT
>Ga0247843_1004247_pt1 | contig 21741 bp, 18 predicted proteins | sample LaCruzMarch2017__FD_192420 | JGI IMG/M metagenome (GOLD analysis project Ga0247843, IMG submission 192420) | Freshwater microbial communities from meromictic Lake La Cruz, Castile-La Mancha, Spain - LaCruzMarch2017_8m | ecosystem: Environmental > Aquatic > Freshwater > Lake | place: Spain...
TGTCGAGAGTGGTCCCTTAGTTCGGTCTTCCTATCACGCGGAAAAACATATTTTGTAAAAAATGAACAGAAGATTTAATTTTGTGTTTATAGTAAATTGAATAATCATTATATTGGCAGTCTAAAAATTAGAAGTAAAAGTCTATTTCTCATGAATAAAAAAATATATCTTATTGGTTCACTGATTGTTGCATCGGTAATTGTCGGTTTAGGCCTGAATGAATTGCGTAAAGAAAGCCTCGGCACGTACAATGAAAACACCCTAGCTTTGTTTGGATCAACGCCAAACGAAACGAAAGGTGCAGATGAAGCACTAGCGTGGTTGAAAGCTCGCTATGTAGACGTTCAAACCGGAGCACAAGTTTCTGACTCGAAGTTGCAGGAAATCCGCAAGCGTGTTTTGCAAATGGACCGTTCCAAGAATATTACCTTTACGGAAGAAGGTCCAGATAATATTGGTGGACGAACACGTGCAATACAAGTGGATCGAACCAATATCAACCGTGTTTGGGCTGGAGGCGTATCAGGCGGTCTGTTTGTATCTCAAAACAAAGGAAATACATGGAACCGCGTGGAAGAATATTTTAATGCGTTAGCCAATCCGTTCATTTCATCCATGACGCAAACGATTGATGGCGTGTTGTATGTTGCAACAGGGTCAAATCAAGAGCCTTGGGGTGGAAATGGGGTTTGGTATTCAACAGATTTCGGTGCAACGTGGGACAATGTTCCAAACACGACCAACTGTACACAAATCGTAAGCTCCGATGTGGACAATTACGTATTTATGGCAACTACCGGAGGCTTGAAAAAGTGGAAACTCGGAGATGCAACAATGACTTCAGTACCTGTAACCGCTGGCTCATGTACCGCTTTGGAAATGTCCAAAGACGGCCAGGTGATTATTTGTGCCTTTGGTGCCAACACTACCTATGTTTCGACCGATGGTGGCGCGAATTTCTCTAACAAATCAGGAACTGCAGCAAACAATTTAGTGCCGTCAAATGCACCTCGAATCGAGTTTGCGGTTTCAGCGATAAAAAATAGTACTAATCGTCATTCGCTTTATGCGGTAAGAACGAATTCCAACCTATTAAGTATGCACGTTTCGCATGATGATGGGGCAACATGGACACAATTCGTAGGCGCTTCAGGGCCTCCAAGTGAATTTGATGTTTTCCGCGATCAAGGAACCTATAATTCAATTGTTACTGTAGTTCCAAACGACCCTGAGCAAATTTTAATTGGTGGTATTGATATTTGGAGATGGAAGCAAACGGTTAATAATCCACCATCCGGAGGGTTCCAAAAAATCTCTTTATGGTCTGTTCCACAAAATGCGTCGATTTATGTGCATGCTGATAACCATGAAATGAAATGGGATAGCAATAACCGTTTTTATGCTGGAAATGATGGGGGAGTAAGCATTACAACTGATTACGGTAACACATGGTTTGTCGCAAACAGGGGATACAACGTAACACAGTTTTACGGAATCGCATTTGACCGAGACGGTGCAGTAATGGGAGGAACACAAGATAATGGTACCTTGTATAATAATCATACCTTATCTACGTACAAAGAATTCAGAGAAGTAGGTGGTGGTGATGGTTTTGAGTGCGAAATTTCTTATTTCAACCCTGCGGTAATGATTTCCACTATTTATTACAACAATATTTTTAGATCAGGCGATAAAGGAAATACATGGAGTACCTTTGAACCACTTTTACCTGGATCATATGATCCACCGGGAACAGATGGCAGCCCGAACCACCCGTTCCATACGGAAGTTTTCTTAGCGGAGTATTTCGATCCAAATTCAGAAGATTCAGTAACTTTTGTTTCTACCAAGAATTATGACTCGGGCGATTTGATTAGAATTCCAAGTTTATCCTCAGGAGATTCAATCAACTACTTTGCTGCAACAGACTTGTATTTTGATGATACCTTGTTATACAATCCTGCTTTAACTGCCAATGGAATTAATTATGGTCAAAATTTGGCAACGGGTGAATTGGTTGAAATGGGAAGTGATACTGTTGTATACAACGTAGCTTGGGATACCTTGAAAGTAGCTGACCCATTCCAATCTTGGTTTTTAGTGTATGTGAATGCGAATGGCGGAGAGTTATGGGGAACACGTAACGCATTGCGTTTAGCAGTAACAAATGCGCAATGGGTTTGCGTTGCTAGAGGCATTGGAAATACAGGGGGCTATTCTAACGTAAATGGATCTTTTGATATCGAATTCTCTAAAGATTTAGAGCATTGCTATCTGGTTGCCGGAAACGGGGTTTGGAGAATTAATGGCCTAGGTAGTGTGTATTCAAGCGATCCTAATTTCACATCGAAGGTAGCCTTCGTGGGAACGGGAGCGCAAGCAACTACTCCTTCCTATACTACAGCAACAAAAATTTCAGCTACGAACTATGAAGGCATCGCTGTTAATCCATCTGATAAAAATGATATCGTGCTGTTTGCTGGATTTAGCGGAACCAATAGAAGGTCTTTAAATGCCACTGCTGCTGCGCCAACGTTCACTGCACTCGGAAGTATTATTCCCGGATCTCAACCTGGATGCTATGATGGTATTATTGATCGCGATGATCCAAATATTATCGTGGTAGGTACTTCGGAAGGAGCTTTCGTTACTGAAAATGGTGGTGCTTCTTGGGAAAATGCTTCTGCTGGATTTGAAGGTACGCCTGTGTTTGAAGTACGTCAGAGTTGGAGAACTTTTCAAGAGGGAAATAACCGACCTGGAGAAATCTATATTGGAACATACGGGCGTGGTATATGGAAAACAGAGGCATACCTCGGAATTGGTGAACATGGTTCAAATAATAACCCATCAATGGAGGCTAAGTTGCTAACCTATCCGAATCCGTCGAATGCAAATACCACCCTTTCGTTCGAATTGAACAAAGGAGGGGCAGTAGAGGTTTCAGTTTATTCAATTACCGGACGATTGGTTAAGCAAATTAAAAAATCAAACATGCCTTCTGGTGAAAATGAGGTGTTTATCAATTCGGAGGATTTACCAAATGGTACGTACATCATCAAATTGGTTTCTGGAAAACAAAATCAGTCTGTGAAATTCATGAAATTGTAACAGTATAATATAGGTTACGAAAGGCGGCTTAGTCCGCCTTTTTTTGTGTTTCATTCTTTTTGCCATTGCAACATTCTATCGAGGGCTTTCCATGCATGGGGGATAATTCTACTTTTGGACTTAGGTAGGGAATCCCTAGATTTAAACCTCGAATAATTATCATTAGTGCTACTAATGAAAGTATCCATGGTTGGAATTTTCTAGTGTTTTCTGAAGATGAGAGTTTAAGACCAATTCCTTTTAATATTATAAAAACTGGAAGCGTACCAACACCAAATCCAATCATCGAGAGTATTGAATTACTCAAGGTTTGGGTACTCAATGCATTTAATATTGCAAAATACACGAGTCCACAGGGTAATAGTCCATTAAGAAGACCCATATTAAAAATCAAAAGATAGGATGGATTGATGCGCATTGATTGGAAGGATGAACTCATCCATTGATGAATTTTGATCATAATCCAGGCTTTAACTTTATTGGGGTTATTCAAGCCAATCCATGCCATAATGAGCATGATTATTCCCAGGATAATACTGGTCCACTGAAAGGATTGAAATAGGAAGAGTTGTAGACCAAGAAATCCGCTGATTACACCTATACTGATATAAAGCATTAATCTTCCGCTATGATAAGTAATAAACTCTTTTATTCCTGCTTTTTTTCCTTTATCCATGGAGGGTACAAGCAATTGTAATGGTCCACACATACCAACGCAGTGAATGGATCCAGCAATTCCAATTAATAATCCGCTAAACAGCGAGGAAATCATTTAATTCGTAGTGGAATATCTTGTTGACAACTATCTCTGCCTATGGAATACCGAGCATCAACTTGATAATTCCCATATTCAAAAAAAGATTTGGGTAACGAAGCATTTTTCTTGTTGCCAAAATTAATTTCAAAAGTTTTGTCTAACGCTTTGTTGTTTGGTCTCATGAAATACAAAGAAATTACGCTAGGAGTTGAGTTTTCGCTCCAACTAAATATTAAACTATCCTTAGTTTGACTAATCTTGAATGGATTTTTAAAATGCTCTGCATTTTGAATTGCTTTCAATTCATTTTGGTATCCCCGGTCGTGCGCATAATAATCATCAGAGACTAAATCTGATCCTTCACGTTGCATCAATATTCCTAGGGTAACAATAAATGTGATAAACAATATCATGAATATGATGATGCCGTTTCTGAATTTCATAATTTAAATAAATGGGCCAATAATTTTGGTCTGTTTTGTTTCTATTAATTTACTGTTTCCGAATACTTGTATTTTTACTTTTAATTCACCATTTGTGAATTCATTATTCGCAACTTTTATTAAAATACGTTCCTCTAGATGTTGTCCTGATTTCAATGTAATGTTTTTATTTACCGTCTTTATAATTACTCCCGGTTCATCGCATTTCAGTGTAAGCGTGAAATTATAATGGGTTTTATTAAGAATACTCAAATCAAATATATTCGTGATAAGACCATCTGATGTTATGGTATAGGTCGACCCTCGTTGACGCATGATTTCAGTTTCAAAATCCTTACGAGTCACCAATAGTGTAGAAAGAACAGCAAGCAATGCAATAAGCAGCAGCGTATAGGCTTTAACTCGAGGTGTCCATTGAAATCCTGTTTTCTGTTCGATGCTGTCAATGCATTTATACCCAATTAGATCTGTTGGTAAACCTACAGCTAACATCATCTCATCGCATGCATCTATGCATGCAGTGCAATTCGTGCATTCCATCTGTGTGCCGTTTCGGATATCAATACCCGTCGGGCATACTTGAACGCAGTGGTTACAATCAATGCAGTCTCCTTTCCCGGCAGCTAATCGGTCTTCATTTTTATGTATTTTGTCACGAGATTCTCCACGTAAATGATCATATCCAACTACCATTGAATTTCGATCTAATAATACCCCTTGGAGCCTTCCATACGGGCAAATAGTAGTACAAACTTGTTCTCTTAACCAAGCGAATACACCGTAAAAGACAATAGAAAAAATTGAAATGGAAATAAATCCTCCCAAATGATGCTTTATGTTACTAGTTTGTATTGACCATAAATGTTCACTACCTATTATATAAGCGAGAAATGTGTTGGCAATAAGAAAGGAAATGAGTAAAAATGCACTGTGTTTTGCCACACGTTTAGCTACTTTAATGGTGCTCCAGGGGGCATTTTTAAGACGGATTTGTTCTTTGTTATCTCCGTCAATCCAATATTCAAGGCTACGGAACACCATTTCCATAAAAATGGTTTGTGGGCAGGCCCATCCACAAAATAATCTACCGAAAATAATAGTGAATACGATGATGAATACGATAAATAGAATGAAACTTAATGCCAACAGATACATATCCTGCGGCCAAAAGATGTTTCCGAATATTACAAACTTTTGATCAATAATATTAAATAATAAAAGGGGTTCATTATTTAAACGGATATGAGGTGCTGCAAATAGAAAGGTTAATAGAAAGTAACTTACAATCTTACGTTTATTATAATAACTTCCTTTTGGACGTTTGGGAAAAATCCATACCCGTTTTCCTTCTTCGTTAACGGTGGAAATGTGATCTCGAAAGTCTTCTTTTCCCATGATATTGATTATTCTATAATGGTTCCTTGTTCAGGTTTAGTCCCTTTGGTATATGGTAGATTAATTACGTACGATGCAACTTGTTGAATTTGAACCGGATTTAGTTTTGATGTATGTTCAGGCATTCCTGCTGGTCGTCCTTTTTTAATTGAGGCAAATACCTCTTTAATATCAAAACCATAAATCCATGATTTATCAGTTAAATTAGGTCCAACATCTCCTTCTCCTTTACTTTTATGGCAGGTTACACAGTGTGTGGTAAATAAATTTTTACCTTCTGATAAATCTTTGCTTTCAGTAAGTAAGGTGGCATTTGTTTCATCAACATTCATTGCCTGTGCAGATAGGTACGCTGTAACTTCTTTATCAGCCTGAACCATTTCTTTTTCATAAGCCTTTATTTGTAAATCTGAATAACCTACAATATGGTAGTTTACCATATAAATTATTGCAAATACTATCGTGGCATAGAAGCCCCAAACCCACCAAGGTGGAAGATTATTGTCTAACTCACGAATTCCGTCATATTCATGGTCCATCATGATTTCGTGTTCGCGTTCTATGGGAACAGCATCCGTCAGTAAAACACTCAATTTATTTAAATTAGGTACTTCCTCCAATGCGATTGTGTCCTTTGATTTAGTCATAGCGGCCAATCGATTGAATATATTTCGTAGATAAAGAAATATTGCAATCAGTAGGATATCTATAAAAAGAAGCAAATAGAGATCTGAATTTTCAACCAACAACCATGGCATTTTTTCAGTTGCTTCTCCGTAGGATATAAAATTTAAAGCTAAACTTTGAGAATTGTAGCCGATATACCCGAAACTTAAGATGAGGATTGTTACTGGCATTATGCCTTGTTTTGTTGCTCTGGATTTGAAATAATCTGATTTAACATAAGTGACGATGGAGTATCCCATTACTAATATTCCGATTGCGATAATCAAACCAATAAAAAGTAACCCATAAAACAAATTTAGATTTTCTGAGTAATTAGGTTTTCCCACCAAAGCAGCACTGGTTGCGGTAGAATCTCCAACCGATGCTGATTTTTTTGCCGTAGCGGGTTCATACGAATCAACATATGCAAGTATGGCATCAACTTCCTCTTTTGATACTGTTTGAGCAGGCATTTCTGTTGGGCTATATCCTTGAATTTCTTTTGCTCTGGTGCTTTTTCCCGTTTTAATTAAGCTTGCCGAATTTTCAACCCATTGATAAATTTGTTTACCCTCTCCGGCACTTTCCCATAAAGCCTTCGCTCCTTTTAGTTTAGGACCAGTGCTATTTTTGTCCTCCATGTGACAACTATTGCATCGAGATTTAAACAATTGTTTCCCATCTTGAGCAAAAAAAGTACTCAAACTAATCACTATGGCAAGTATTATTGAAACACCACGATTCGTATTCATAAGGTTAAATGTTTTGGTTATCCTTGGATTGATCAATAAATGGTAAATTACTCATTTCAGTCACTGAACTTTTCGACATCTTAATCACTCGAATTACCACGAGTAAAAAAAACAGGCTAAAGAGGACTAAAGAAATGATTGGGAAATACTCCACATTACCAATAGTTGTTAAATTATGTTTAATGAAGCGCAACATGAGATTATTTTTTAATGGTTTTAATGTCTGTTCCTAGGCGTTGTAAGTAGGCAATCAATGCTATTATTTTTTTATTTTCTAGTTCTTTAACTATGGCTTCTTTACTAATTCCTTTGAGCGCTTCCTTGGGCGAAGTTTCAACAATATCCATAGCTATAAGCGTAGCTTGTTTTTTCAAATCGGCAATGGCTACTTTATCATATCCTTTCTTGTAAGGCACACCCAATGTTTGCATCGCTCTGATTTTCTTCGGGATCATGTCATAATCTATTTTATATCGATCACTTTTTAGCCAAGCATAGGCGGGCATGATTGATCCAGGCGAAACCACTTTGGGACGAATCAAATGTTGGTAATGCCAAAGATTTCCACGAACACCACCTTCTCGTGCTAAGTCGGGTCCAGTACGTTTTGACCCCCATTGGAATGGGTGGTCATATACAAATTCCCCCGATTTAGAGTATTCTCCGTAGCGTACGGTTTCAAAACGAAGAGGGCGAATGAGTTGAGAGTGACAATTATAACAACCTTCTGAAATATATACATCTCGGCCTTCAAGTTCCAATGGAGTATATGGTTTAACTTCTTTGATCGTTGCGATATTACTTTTAACAATCATAGTAGGTATTATTTCTATAATTCCACCAATGGAAACTACTACTAAACTTAAAATCATAAATTGAACAGGTTTACGCTCAATGGCTCGGTGCCAATATTCGCCTTCGTGAATTTTTGTCTCCTTAACAAGGGCAGGTGCTTCCGCTTCTTCATTGGCAAGAAAACTACCTGCTTTTGCTGTTTTAATTAAATTATAAAACATCATTATTGCTCCAATTAAATAAAGTAACCCTCCTATTGTTCTTAAATAGTAAAAGTTTTTCATTTCAATGGATGTTCGGATAAAGTCTGCATTAACTAATGTCCCGTCCGGATTAAATTTTTGCCACATTAATCCTTGCATAAATCCGGCAATGTACATGGGGATCGCGTATAAAATTATTCCAAGTGTAGCAATCCAAAAATGCTGATTTGCCATCCGTTTAGAATATAATTCCGTACGGTACATTTTAGGGAAAAGCCAATATAATACACCGAAGGTTAACATCCCATTCCAACCTAAGCCTCCAATGTGAACGTGTGCAATGATCCAATCTGTAAAATGTGAAATCACATTGATGTTCTTCAGCGATAGCATTGGTCCTTCGAAGGTTGACATTCCATAGGCTGTTAATGCAACTACCATAAATTTCAACATCACATCATCACGCACTTTATCCCATACGCCTCGTAGTGTTAGTAGTCCATTTAGCATACCTCCCCAAGAAGGCGCAATTAACATTACCGAGAATACAACGCCTAAACTTTGAGCCCAATCTGGAAGGGTGGAATATAATAAATGGTGAGGCCCAGCCCAGATATACATGAAAATCAGGGACCAAAAGTGAATAATTGACAATCTATATGAATAAACAGGTCGATTGGCAGCTTTAGGTATGAAATAATACATTAATCCTAAATAGGGAGTGGTTAAAAAGAAAGCAACCGCGTTGTGACCATACCACCATTGAACCAATGCGTCTTGTACTCCAGCATACCACGAATAACTTTTAAGAAATGAAATCGGTAGCTCAAAAGAATTAAATATGTGCAACATGGCAACTGTTACAAACGTTGCAATGTAAAACCAAATGGCAACGTACAAATGTTTTACCCGTCGATTAAGAATGGTGGCAAACATATTCCATCCCCAGACCACCCATATACCTGCAATTAAAATATCAATCCACCATTCTAGTTCAGCATATTCTTTTCCCGTGGTATAACCTAAGGGTAGGGTTACTACCGCGCAGATAATGATAAACTGCCACATCCAAAAATGAAAAGTGCTAAGTTTATCGCTCCACATTCGCGCTTTTAGTAGGCGCTGTAAAGAATAATACACTCCCATAAAAATTCCATTCCCTACAAAAGCAAAGATTACAGCATTCGTATGCAATGGACGAATCCTACCGAAACTTAAAAAATCTAACGCCAGGTAATCATTAAAGAATTCAGGAAATGCTAATTGTAATGCGGCAATTAATCCGACAAGCATACCTGTAATTCCCCAGATAACTGTCGCATAAGCGAATCTTTTAACTATTGTATTATCGTAACTAAATTTCTGGATTTCCATGGTTTTCTTTTTGTTTATGTTCGTCTTCAAATAGCATTCTCACAGAAGGAGTATAATCATCATCAAATTGTCCGCTACGTGTTGCCCAAATAAACATGACTAAGAAGAATAATGCAATGATCAAACTAACCACCAGCATAATGTATATTACTCCCATGCGACAAAATTCTGAACTTTAGAATTTTTAAAGAATGACGATTGTCTTGTCAAAAACTGATCTATGTCAGTTTTTTAATCGTAAGTACCTAAAGTAAATCAGGAAGGTACTCAACCCAACAATGGTAATTGAGCTCATAGGCATTAGAATGGCTGCGACAAGCGGGGTGAGTTTTGCAGTAACTGCAAATAAAATCCCAACAATGTTATAAGTAATGGAAAATGCTAAGCAAACTCTTAATACCACCTTCGCAAATTTTGAAATGCCTATGAAATTTGGAATATTTTTAAGTTGATGAGCATCAAGAATGGCATCTGAGGAAGGAGTAAATTTAAACATGTCTTCTGAAATGGCTATTCCAACATTGGCTTGTGCTAATGCGGGGGCATCGTTTAACCCATCACCAACCATCATAACTCGTTTTCCCTTGTTTTGTAGGAATTCAATGAAGTCTAATTTAGATTGTGGTGTTTGGTTGAAAAAAATATTTTGTTCATTAAAACCGAGGTCAATTAGTGCCGATAGCTCCTTGTTATTGTCTCCAGAGAGGACATAAATTTCGTGGTTTAATTTGATTTGATTGAGAAGAGAGCTTAACCCTTCACGGAAAGTACTTTGAACTATAAAGAAGGTAATTAATACATCGTTTTTTGTGAAAAATACACCTTTCACACCCATATTTTGATTCGTGAAGCTAGCACTTCCTAATTTAAAAACATCGCTATTGATTGTTGCTATTAGGCCATTACCTACACGTTCATCAAATGAATCAAAATGTACGGTTTTTTTGTTTTCATGGTTTGAGGTGAGATGAGCATAAATAGCGGATGAAATAGGATGCGTGGAGGATTCAACCATAGAGATGAATATGGATAAATCAGATGATTTTTCTATAGTTCTAACTTGTTTTACTTCAGTTAATCGGGTGTCGGTTAATGTACCCGTCTTATCTAACACGATAACATCTATTTCCGCCAATTTTTCAACAACATCTGAATTTTTAAGGTAAAGGCCTAATTGGCCCATCTTTCTCATGGCATTTCCAAAAGCAAAGGGAGTGGATAACGCAAGGGCACAAGGACATGCAACAATCAAAACTGAAACCACCACTTTCATTATTAATGCAGGGGCAATTATTAAATAGCATAGCATACTGATTACGCAAATAATTAGTACGGCCCATAGAAAGTAAGCAGCGACTCGGTCTTGATATCGCTGATATGTTGAAGTTTTTTTCTTGTCAAGTTGTTCATTCCATAGTTGCGTCAGATAAGAACGGTCCGTAATTTCTTTCACCTCCACGGTAATCGAAGCGTTTAATAGTTTGCCTCCTGCATAAAGCATGGAGTTTTTTACTACAGAAACGCCTACTGATTCGCCTGTAACAAAGCTATAATCAATCTCAGCCTTGTCATCCATTAAAATGGAATCACATGGAATCACTTCCTGATTCCTTATTTTGAGTAAATCGTCTATCTCGATAGTCTCTATTGGAATTATCTCTTCTGTATTTTCTTTGATTTTTCTTACTGCTAGGGGGAAATACGAGGTATAGTCTCTATCGAAAGATAAGGATTGATAGGTACGGTTCTGAAACCATTTTCCAATTAATAAGAAAAAAATAAAACCGGCAAAACTATCCATGTAGCCTGGTCCTTCATAATGGATGATTGAATACACGCTTTGTGCATACAAGGCAAGGATGCCGAGTGTAATAGGGATGTCTAAGTTTAAGTGTTTAGCACGTAATGATTTATAGGCAGAAATATAGTACTCACTGGCTGAATATAATAAAACAGGCAGGGAAACTAGAAATGCTAACCATGAAGTAAAATATCTAAATGAATTGTCTTCAGCACCATTTCTTGTATACTCAGGAAAACTCCACAACATAATTGAACCAAAGGCAAATCCAGCCAATCCGAGTTTTAATATAAAAGATTTATTCGTTTCTAAAGTTTCTTTTTTCTGTTGAAAATTTGGAGGATAACCAATTCGATCGAAGAATAGCGCGAGTTCACTCAATTGCATTTCCTTGGTTAAAAAGGTAATACTGGCCAATTTTTTTGTGAAATTCACTTGAGAATGAATGATCTTTGAATTGGCTTTATGGGCATTTTCTAACAGAAAGATGCAAGAGGAACAATGAATGTTAGGTAAACTTAAAGATACCTTGGCGATTCGGTCATCTTCGAATCTAATAAAACGTTGTCGAATTTCAGGTAAATCCAAGAATGCATATTTATCTTGTGAAGAGGTTAGAGGTTTTAGCCCAGGATTTGATTCGTAGCTATAAAAATCGGTTAAATGATTTTCTTTTAATAAAAGATAAACTCCTTTGCATCCAATGCAACAAAAGTACTTATCGTCGAATTGTAAGGGTTTTTTACCTAAATTGTCTCCGCAATGAAAGCAAATCCGTTCCATTAAATTGTTTTTGAAAACGTATTTTCTTTTCTTGGTTGATTAAAAAGGTGTTCATCAAAGCACATACAGACATTCCGGACAAATCCTCGAAATTCTGGTTGAATCGTAACTTGATCCTTGTTTATCTCAATGATTCCGTCTGTTTCAAGTGGAGCTAAACGTTCAACTATTTGTATACGATGATTTTCATTATTGGGTAATGTGGTTTGAAATTTACACATTAACTCCAGAATTTTTGTTCTTATTTCCAGGTCTTTATCGGTTAATAAATGGCCTCTAAAAATTGGGATTTCACCTCGATTAATAGATGATAAATAGGATTCAACGTGCTTGCTGTTTTGTGCAAATCCGCACCAAGCATCGGAAATAGCAGACATTCCAAGGCCAATTATACGCGTAGATTTTTGAATGGTATATCCCATGAAATTGCGGTGAAGGGTTCCATTGTTAACTGCTATAGAAAGTTCATCATGTGGAAGTGCAAAGTGATCCATGCCAATGGAAAGATATCCTTGTTTAATAAGAAAATGGGAAGCATATTCATAGCTTTCCGATTTAATAGTTTCATTGGGTAAATCTGCTTCATTATATCCGCGTTGTCCCGTACCTTTTATCCAAGGAACATGGGCGTAACTGTAAAGTGCGATTCGGTCTGGACGCATTTCGACCGTGATGTTTAAGGTTGAAATCAATGCGTTAAGATCTTGGAATGGAAGTCCATATATTAAATCGTGGTTTATTGAGTAACCTATTTCTTTCGCCTTGTTATGAATGTTAAGTACTTGATGAACGGTTTGAATTCTATGAATTGCGGTTTGTACTTGGAGGTTGTAATCTTGAATTCCTAAACTGATTCTTCGAAATCCCAGTTTAAAAAGGGTTTCTAGATGTTCTTCTGTAGTGTTATTCGGATGTGCTTCAAATCCCATCCGGCACTCCGAAATATTAATGCCGTCGGTGATTCCTAAAATAAGTCTATGCAATTCGTTTGGAGAAAAAAATGTTGGTGTACCTCCGCCTAAATGAATTTCTGTTAAGGTTAAATCTGCTGGTAAAAGTTTTTTGTAAATGAACCATTCCTTTAATACGGCATTGATGTATGGTTCTTCTATCGCATGATTTTTCGTTATGCGTTTGTGACAGCCACAAAAGGTACACAATTGCTCACAAAACGGGAGATGAATATATATAGAAATAGTATTTCCTTTTGTTTTTTTTAGCACCTTTAGCCAATCCTTCCCCGTTAAATGCTCATTTTTCCAATAAGGTACGGTTGGGTATGATGTATACCTTGGCCCTGGTACATTGTATTTTTTTACAAGTGTTTTACTTTCCACACACAAAACTAATGTTGGTATTAATTGTAAAAAATGATCATTATCAATATTTTAGTTAATCTTTGATTTTTTATCTTTGTTTTATTCCATTTATTATGCTAGAAAAGGATTCCCGAAATATTTCTTGTAGTACCTGTTTGCGTCGAAAAGAGAATTTACTTAGCGGAATAATAGGGGAGGAAGTAGAACATTTGGAGGACCATAAATCCTGTAATTATTATAAAAAAAATCAATACCTATTTGTTGAAGGCTCATTCCCAAGAGGGGTGTTCTGTATAAATGAGGGAAAGGTTAAGATTTTCAAACGGGGAGATGGGGGTAAAGAACAAATCATTCAAATCGCCAAAGGAGGAGATTTAGTAGGATTTCGTGCTATGTTTACAGAAGATGCCTACAAAGTATCGGCGGAGTCCTTAGAGGAATGCAATATATGCTTTATCCGTAAAGAAGACTTTTTACCGATGTTAGATACTAATCCGATGTTGCGAAATGGAATATTAAAAGAACTTTCTCGTGAACTTGCCGATCGGGCAGATTTCATTACCAATTTGGCTCAAAAATCTGTTCGTCAGCGTTTAGCAATTAGCCTGTTACTTTTAATGGAAATTTATAAAGATGAACCCATCAATATCTCTAGAGAAGATATGGCTAATTTCGTTGGAACGGCAACAGAAACCTTAATTCGCTTATTAAAAGATTTTAAAGAGGAAGGGATAATAGAAATTAATATACGTAAAATAAGCGTATTGGATTCTAAAAAAATGCTTTACGTTTCAGGTCATTAACACCCTTCAATAAAGTTTTCAAGTAATATATGTCCGAAATTCCCTGAAGATTCGGGATGGAACTGCACGCCATAGATTTTCTTGGATTCATGTTGCATGACCTCGTTAATACATTCATCGGAATTAGCAACTAATTCAAATTCTTGAGGTATAGATATGCTTTCACAATGGTCTTCTTGCATTTCAAAAATATTCGGTAAACGATTCAGTAGGGGACAATCCACGAATTGTTCAATTTCGTTCATAGAACGGCAATCTTTCATTCGTGAACCAAAAGCCTCATAACATAAGCCGATAAGTTGATGACCGAAACAAATTCCTAGAATTGGTTTTACCGTAGTTTTTATCCAAGACGCTTGTGTTAGGTATGGCTCCATATCTTCTTCAGTAATGAGAATAGGGGATCCTGAAATAATTATACCATCAAAGGAATCAGTGGTTTCTTGGGTAACTTCAAAAAATGAATATGTTTCATAATCCGCAGATTCGAAAACCATTTCTTCTAATAGAGGAACCTTACTGCTTCCGCAATCAATAATCAAAATCCGTTTCATTTACGGATGCAAGAAATTAATGGAACAGCTGATTGGACGGTGATCTGAATAATCAACGTCATGGGTCTTGAAATTAGAACAAGATAACTCATCCGTATGGAATACATAATCGATTCTTCCTGCGGGAATACGTCCAATATAACTTGCTCCCAACCCAAGGCTCGAAGCCAGAAATCCATCGGTCATTTTTTTATAAAATTGATGGTGGGTATAGGACATCGGGGTATCATTAAAATCTCCACATACAACGATTGGATAGGGGGAGGTTTCCATATGCTCAATGACTCTACGCGCTTGATCAGCGCGTTTCACATACGCTATGTTCATTTTTTTCATGCCTGTTTTTAACAGGGCAAGCCTACCTTGTTCTTGTGTTTTTCCAGGTTCATGGAGTCGAATAGACTGAAGGTGTACATTATAGATCCTGAACGTATCGGTTTTACATACAATATCAGCGAAAATACAATAATTAAAATCCATGGTGCCTTGACTTTCAAACATAACATCACCACGAGCAATCATGGGGTATTTTGAAAAAATAGCAATGCCAAAATTGCGTTTTCCTCGTTCATTGTGAGCACTTCGTTCGTGGTAATCAATCGACTGCATAATGTTGCGTATAGAATCATACGTTTCAAACGAGGTGGGCTTGTCTTGGCGATAATACTCCTGAAAACAGGCTACATCTGGGCCCTCTTTTCGGATTAAATTGAAAATTTGATTTCGGCTTTCAAAAGTACCCTCGTCATATAAACCAAAGAGTCGAACATTATAGGTCAATAAACGAATGGAGTCTTCTGAGGCGGGGTTATCGGTAAAATTGAATGCAATTAAACGTACATGAAACGAAAATCCAATGAATAGAACAAAAACACCAATAAACTTGAATGGTAATTTACGCAGAAAAGCAAAGCCTGTGATTATCACACAAGTGAAAACCCAAATGGGGTAAAGTAATCCAAAATATGGTAACCACGGAATACTGTCGGGATGGAAAAAGGGACTTGCATATGAAACGAGCAGTACCGCAGAACTTGCCCAAAGAGCCAACGCAAGGATTCGGTCTATCCACTTCATGAGTTGCCTTGATTGAATAAAAAATCTTTCTCCTCACGAGTCAAGGATTCATACCCGGATTTCGAGATTTTATCTAAAATCGTATCTATCCGTTCTTGCTTGACTTTTTTCTCAGCATTGTATACCTCATCCGGTTTAAATCGTCTATTTTTAGCAGAATCAGCGCGCTGTTTCTTATGGAATAGGCCATTTAATTGATTTAATATATTGGAATTGCTATGGATCTGTTGAACGGTTAAAAATCCAAAAAAAGCACCTCCTAAATGTGCGAAATGAGCAATTTCATCGGAGGCACCAATGCCAATTAAATCTTTTGCTAAGAAAAACAACGCAAGCACATATATTGGGATCGCAACTATCCCAAACAAATAAATCGGAGTCTGTGGTCGATATACGGCGATGGCTGTGAAGATAGCCATAATTGCTCCGCTCGCTCCTAGCACATAGTGGGGTGCGGAAAAGTCTGGAATTAGTAAGGTTGCTAATAATTCAAACAGATTGCCAATGATGCCCCCCGCGAGGTAGGTAATGAGTAACTTTTTGGATCCGAATATCTGTTCATACATAGCTCCGGCAAAGAACAAAAATAACATATTAAAAAAAAGATGCCCCAAAGATACATGGGCAAAAATACTCGTAATAAGCGTCCACGGATTGACTAAAAACTCGAAAAGACCGGTCGGAAAGGTGAAAAAACGAAGACTCCACAAGGTATTTCCAAATAATCCTTCTACAAAGCCGATGAGGTGAATGGCGGCAAAAATGAAAACATTTACAATGATTAAACGGACGGTCATTTTGCCGTTTCGCAATTGAAATTTTATCTCATCAACAATCGTTCGCTGTTCCATTTGATATCAATAAAAATTTGCGCGGTCTTTTTTTCTCCAATATAAAACAATGATTGCACCAGCAATTGCCCCACCTACATGTGCCAAATGCGCCACTTGGTCATTAGGGTTGTTTTGATATGCTTGATACACTTCGTATATAAAATAAGCACCCACTAAAAATTTTGCTTTAACAGGAATCGCAAAATACAGCATGAACTCTTGGTTTGGAAATAAAATTGCAAAGGCGGCCAATACCCCGAACACCGCACCTGAAGCGCCGAGCATGGAAGAATTAGAGACCATTACATAGTCAATGATAAGGGTGGCTTGTGCTTCGGAAAATTTTCCAATTTGATTAATTTCTGATAAGCTTTCCTGAATAGTTGAGGATTTAGAAATGTAATAATTAATAGTACTTAGATCAACCCCTGATGCTGAAATCTGCGATTTTAAATCAAAAAGCTGGTAGGCACTCATCGCGTTTTGAAGTAAGAAGGCGCCAAATCCGCAAAGCAGAAAAAAGATAAAGAACCGCTTCGGCCCCCATAAGCGTTCTAAGTATCCCCCAAGCATCACAAATAGCCACATGTTCATTAACAAATGAAAAAATCCAGCATGTGCAAACATATGGGTAACCACTTGGTAGGGCTTAAATAACGGAGAACCGATGGCATGAGTGCTTAATAATTGATTCAAATCCACTCCCTTGCTCCCAAGAATGAGGGTAAGAATGAAAACAAAGACGTTCAAGAGTAATAAATTCTTTGTAACCTGAGGTATGTTGTTTAACATGTAGTTATTTTATCAATTGGTTTAATTGCTCAAACGTGAGAATCTGTAAAATGGGTTCATTTGATGGACTCAATGTGTGGGAGGTACAGCTAAACAACCGTTGTATTTGTAATTCCGCTTCTTGCTTATTTCCAATGCGGTGGTATTTCGCAGCGTTGTTCACCATTTGTACAACCAGCGCATGTGCCACATCCTCCTTATGTTGTTCACTGTAGCTTACTCGTTCCATCAATTCATCGACACATTGGACGACACCGTTTTCATGTAATATTTCTGGTGCACCCATAATGCGTAATATCGAATCTTCTAGGACCAAGTTGAATCCAAGCTGTTCAAAGGTCTTTAAATGGTTTGTCATGATCCGCAGTTCTTGTTTTTCCAAGGGTTTTTCTATCGGAAACAAAAGCATCTGTTGATTCAGTGGGTGCTTTACAAAGGCTTCAATGCATTCATCATACAAGATGCGTTCCATGGCTCGTTTAGAATCAATCACCATAACCCCAGTTTTTATTGGGGTAAAGATGTAACGACCAATCAGTAGAAGGTCTGCGCTAGTGCTTATACCCCCAATTCCGGGCAATTCTTGTTGTATATTCTCTGGAGTTTCCTGGATCAAATAAAAGGATTTCCAATCTTCCTCTGTGGATTTAGATGCTCCAAAGCCCTGCTCGTGAATTCCCTTTGAAAATCCATTCGATTTACTACCTTGCTGTTGTGGTTTGAATGGGTTAAAATTTGGATCTACTTGAATCGTGGGCTCAACGATGGGCTGTTTTCTAAAGCCCGCGGGAAGATCAAATGCGGTTTCTAGTTCAAAATCCAAACTGGGCATGAGGTTGAACATTCCGAGAGATTGACGAATGGTACTAAGTAAAATGGAATAAATGAACCGCTCTTCTTCAAATTTTATTTCTGTTTTCGAGGGATGAATATTCACATCAATTTTCGCCGGGTCCACCTCCAATAAAATAAAATAGGTTGGATGTGTTTTCTCTGGAATCAAACCTTCAAACGCTTTCAAAACGGCATGATTAAAATATGAACTTTTAAAAAACCGTTGGTTTACAAAAAAGAATTGGCTTCCTCGGGTTTTTTTTGCGGTTTCAGGTTTCCCAATAAATCCAGTTACTTTAACAATATCCGTTTCTGACGCTATGGGGAATACACGGTCGCCCGCATTTTTTCCAAGAACATCCGTGACACGGCGTTTTAAATTAGCCGCACTGAGGTTGTAAATAGCTTGATTGTTATGATGCAAAATGAAATTAACTTCGGGATGAGCAATTGCTACATAAAGAAAGGCATCTTCGATGTGGTTAAATTCAATGCTGTCTGATTTTAAAAAGTTACGTCGGGCTGGGACATTGAAAAATAAATTTTTCACTTCGATTAATGTACCCTTTGAGCAAACTACCTCCTCGTTTTGTACAAAGGTTCCCCCCTCTATTCTGATATGAAAACCCGTAATGTCTTCAGCTCTTTTTGTTTTTAAAGAAACATGGGCAACCGCAGCAATCGAAGCCAATGCTTCGCCCCGAAATCCCATGGTAATTAAATTGAACAGGTCGTTAATGGCATTGATTTTACTGGTCGCATGCCGCTCAAAACACAAAAGCGCATCTTGGTGATTCATACCACTTCCATTATCTTGTATGGATATGAGGGTTCGTCCCCCATCTTTAATCGTCAATGAAATCTCAGTAGCTCCGGCATCAATTGAATTTTCCATGAGTTCCTTCACCACCGAAGCTGGACGTTGAACCACTTCACCTGCGGCTATTTGATTGGCTAATTGAGTTGGAAGGCGTTTAATCACTTGCATATTGAATCTCGCCAAGGCGATTAAACAAAAATAAGGATTATCCCTAAGAATAATCCTTACTTAACATTTCTTTACTTTATTTATTACATCCGCACCACCGTGCCCATGTACTCTGATTTTTCTCCCACCTTTGGTTCTGATAAAGTTACTTTCCAAACATAGGCTTTATTGGTATCCCCCATTCTTCCAAATCGACGATCAATCCCATCCCACGGTAAGGTAACATCAGTGCTTTCAAACACAATACCTCCATCGTTTGGATCTAAAATAATCATACGAAAGGATGCTGCTCGCCGCGTTAGCGCATACGGGATAAATGTGTTTTTACGGGAGTCTTGAGAAGTAGGCTCAAACGCATTAACTGCTAGTAGATTATATTCCTCAGACACATGAATCATGCCTTGGATTTCCGAAGTACAACCGCGGTCATCCGCTAAGGCTATTTGCACCGAGGTTGATCCCTTTTCGAATACATGCAAGGTAAAATCTTTATTGGATAATTCGCTGCGCTGTTTTCCATAGGTTACAGACCGCACATTGGCATCAGACTTCACATGAATTCCTTGAACAGGTATGCCGTTTTCATAAATCATCTCATCGATAACAAGGTCTCCTTTGGGTCCGGTAATCACATTCGACTGAAGAATTACACCAGTTGCTGGGTCTATAATTTCGATGTTTCCTGCACCCAATTCAACGTTTACGGAGGAGTTTGGTGCGATTGAACGTGTCACCTGATCGTTTTTCAAGGTAACCTCAAACCCGTTGGTGTTTTTCAATTCCGAGGAGATACCGGCACAGATTGGAAGAACAATTGGGTTAAATGTGAAAAGTTCTTTTGGTTTTTGGTGATCAATAGGTTCCAGCGATTTGGATTGGAGCTCCGTAACGGGCGCTTCCTTCAAAGAAGGGATTTCCTGTACAGCAACGCGTTCTTCCGTATCGGTAATAATCAACTCATTCGGTGTAGGAAGAGGGGTGTTTGTTTCCTGATACAATGCAATCTTGGGTTGATCTTCTCTGTTTGTGGCAGGGGTTTCTTTGGGGCTTAGTTCTTTTTCGGATGGTTCCACTGTAGCAGCCTTAGGAGAAATAGGAGCAGATACAGGATTGGAAGAATACATAGAATACCATGTTGCAAGAGAGATTCCAATCACCAAAGCGGCGCCCGGAAGGCCCCATTTTTTGAATGGATTGGACTTAGGAGGGAGCTGCTTGTCGAGGCGTTTCGAAAGTGACTCCCAAGCCGCAGGATCATAGGGTTCAACCTGTGAATCCATAGCGTTTTTGAATATTTGATCTAATTTGTCCATCACTGTGCGATCTTTTTATACGTTGTTTCTAACATTTTTTGAACATTCATTCTGGCTTTAGCTAAATTGGATTTTGACGTTCCTTCACTGATTCCAAGGATTTCTGCGATTTCTTTGTGAGAATATTCCTCGAACACGTACAGGTTGAATACCGTTCGGTAGGCTGGTGACAGTCGATTAATGCAGTCTAGCGCAACCGAGTATTTCACCTGTAATTCTTCTAAGGATTCTCGCTCCTCCATGGTGTTTTCTGCAGGCATCTTAAAGTCGTTGTCTTGGTCAGACAAAAACGGACTCCGTTTCGCTTTGCGAATGGCATCAATTGCAGTATTCGAAAAAATTCGCCGCATCCATCCTTCGATTGAGCCCCGAAAGTCAAATAATTCCAATTTATCAAAGACCTTAATAAAACCATCTTGAACCACTTCTTGCGCACTGTCTCGATCTTTAATGTATCGAAGACAAACAGAAAACATTTTTCCATAATACGCCTTAAAGAATTGTTGTTGAGCTTTTCGCTCTTTTCGTACACATGCCGCAACCAATGCTTTAAGTTCTACAGTATCCAATGACTTTTATTGTTTAACGTATTTGTTTTCAAGGGCGTTGCCTCCATTTACGAATTTGGCAAACATTTTTTGATTTGGAACGCTTAATTTAATGCAGTTATCGTAAATTCGCAATGTAAAATTACAAATCTTTAATTAGAAAAATTATGAAAGTTACTGTAGTAGGTGCCGGAAATGTGGGAGCAACGTGTGCGGATGTATTAGCTTCACGTGAAATTGCCAATGAAATTATCTTATTGGATATAAAAGAGGGCTTTGCGGAAGGTAAAGCACTTGATATTTGGCAAACTGCGCCAATTAATCTGTATGATTCAAGAACCATTGGTTCTACGAATGATTATGCAATGACCAAGGATTCTGATGTAGTGGTTATCACTTCGGGCTTACCGCGTAAACCAGGAATGTCTCGTGATGATTTAATCGCTACCAATGCAGGAATCGTAAAAACGGTGACGGAGAATGTGATTAAATATTCACCAAATGCAATCATCGTGGTAGTTTCCAATCCCTTAGATGTAATGACTTATTGTGCCTATCTAAATGCCAAAACAGATTCAAAGAAAGTATTTGGAATGGCCG
>Ga0247843_1004248_pt1 | contig 21740 bp, 17 predicted proteins | sample LaCruzMarch2017__FD_192420 | JGI IMG/M metagenome (GOLD analysis project Ga0247843, IMG submission 192420) | Freshwater microbial communities from meromictic Lake La Cruz, Castile-La Mancha, Spain - LaCruzMarch2017_8m | ecosystem: Environmental > Aquatic > Freshwater > Lake | place: Spain...
TGTTCGACGTCAACAACCTAGCCGTGCCCTATTGGATGATGAATCTCGCCGAACATTGCGAAATTTTCGTCACTTCCGATGGCGACGACAGGCAAACAGATTACGATATTCTCGCCAAATGCCTTCGCCAAGCGCGGTCAAAAAACCGGATTGCCGAGACGATTGGCAAGCTGACGGTTGACGCCCCTATTCCCTACCTCCTGTCCGATTTAACGAACATCATTCAAAATGAAATGGGACGGCTCGACAAGGCGACATCGTCTGCTCCATTCATGCGGTTGAAGAACAAAATTGACGAGTTAAAGCCAGACCCGCGTTACAATTTCATGTTCTCAGGCATGCTTGTTGGGGATACGATGGCAGAGTTTGTCGGCAAGATTTTCCGGCCGCCTTCATATGGCAAGCCCATTTCCATCATCGACGTTTCGGGCGTGCCGTCGGACATCACCTCGACAGTTGTTGCTGTGCTCTCGCGCCTCGTATTTGACTATGCCCTGTGGTCACGCAACGAACCGCAAAGGCCCATCTTACTCGTTTGTGAAGAGGCGCACAGATATATCCCGTCGGAACATCTGTCGAAAGACAGCGCCGTGCGCTCCATCCTTGAAAGAATTGCCAAGGAAGGCCGTAAATATGGCGTATCGCTGGGCCTGATTACGCAGCGGCCCTCAGATTTGGCAGAAGGCGTGCTGTCGCAATGCGGCACAATCATTTCGATGCGTTTGAATAACGAGCGCGACCAAGCCTTTGTTCGCGCCGCAATGCCCGAAGGCGCGCGAGGCTTCCTCGACTCTATCCCCGCGCTGCGAAACCGCGAATGCATTATCTGCGGCGAAGGCGTCAGCATTCCCATCCGCGTTGCGCTCGATACTCTCGAAGAAGAAAAGCGCCCTGCTTCGGACGATCCGCTGTTTAGCCAGTTGTGGCAGGAAACGGGCGGAGAGGCCGAGATGCTGCAACGCGTGGTCAGAAGGTGGCGCGCGCAAGGCCGGTAAGGCCTGCCTCGCTTTTGCAGTGTAGAGATTGCCGAGAGGCCTTCAGTTGGATACGCGCGCCCTGCCCAGAAAGGACAGCGCGAAAGGCAATAATGCCCGATGTCTGCACGGCGCATTGGCGGAAAGCGAGTAGTGTAAAGCGGGGTTTCTAAAACCAAGACCATCCTTATTCGTTAAGGTTGGGCCTTAGATATTGCCGTGCACGATCCATATCCAACCCACGGCGCGCCGCATAATCCAACACCTGATCATCACCAATACGCGCAACGCCAAAATATTCAGATTGCGGGTGGCCAAAATACAGCCCGCTCACCGCGGCGGTCGGTAACATGGCAAAGCTTTCAGTCAACGTGATGCCAGTTGCATGCGTCGCATCCAGCAGGTCAAACAATGTCGGCTTCAGGCTGTGGTCTGGACAGGCGGGATAGCCCGGGGCTGGCCGAATGCCGCGATATTCCTCGCGGTTCAGAGCCTCGGGCGTGAATTGTTCTTCAGGGGCATAGCCCCACAGATCCTTGCGAACATGTTCGTGCATCCGCTCGGCAAAGGCCTCCGCCAACCGGTCGGCCAACGCCTTGAGCATGATGTCCGAATAATCGTCGATATTGGCTTTGAACTGCGCCAAATGCGTCTCAATGCCGTGGCCAGTGGTCACCGCAAAGCCGCCAATCCAGTCGCCATCGCGGCTGATGAAATCGGCAAGGCACATGTTCGCTTTGCCTGCGCGCTTGGTAATTTGTTGTCGCAAGAACGGCAGGCGCACATGCGCCTCAGTCTGTTCGCAATAGACAAGCACATCATCGCCATCACGCCGACAGGGCCAAAGGCCCGCAACGCCCTTTGCGCGCAGCCATTTTTCGTTGATGATCTTGTCGAGCATCGCATTGGCATCGGCAAATAGGCTGGTTGCGCTTTGGCCCACAATTTCATCGGTCAAAATCGCCGGAAAATTGCCATGCAATTCCCACGCACGGAAAAACGGGGTCCAGTCGATATAGTTGCGCAGGTCGGCCAAGTCCCAGTCATCATAGACATGGACACCGGGCTTTTGCGGCGCGGCTGGATTCATGCTTTCGTCGATTTCAAATGCGTTCGCGCGGGCTTCTTCCAGCGTGGCGAGTGGCTTTGCGGTCTTACCAGCGCGCGCTTCGCGGATCTGGCTGTATTCGGCGCGGGTGTCGGCAACAAACTTGTCCGCCATCGTATCGCTAACCAATGTGCCCGCAACACCGACAGCGCGCGACGCGTCGAGCACATGGATGACGGGACCGGAATAGACAGGCTCAATACGTAAGGCCGTGTGTGTTTTCGACGTCGTTGCGCCGCCAATCATCAGCGGCATTGACATGCCTGCTTTTTCCATTTCCTCGGCAACGGTCACCATTTCGTCAAGCGAAGGGGTGATAAGGCCCGACAGCCCGATTATATCGGCATCATGTTCGACCGCCGCTTGCAAAATTGTCGGCCACGGGACCATGACGCCCAGATCAACAATCTCAAAGCCATTACATTGCAGGACAACGCCGACAATGTTCTTGCCAATATCATGCACGTCGCCCTTCACGGTCGCCATGATGATCTTGCCCTTGCCCTTGGCGCCCGCCTCTTTTTCCGCCTCAATATATGGGAAGAGATGCGCGACTGCTTTCTTCATGACGCGCGCGGACTTCACCACTTGCGGCAGGAACATGCGGCCCGACCCGAACAGGTCGCCAACGACGTTCATACCGTCCATCAACGGTCCTTCGATCACTTCGATGGGGCGACCGCCTGCTTCCTTGATCGCAAGCCGTGCTTCTTCGGTGTCATCGACGATATGCGCGTCAATGCCTTTGACCAAGGCATGCTCCAACCTTTTGGTCACGGGCCAGCCCCGCCATTCAGCCTCGGCCTTTTCCTGTGCCACGTCAGTCCCGCGATATTTCTCGGCAAGCGCAATCAGGCGCTCAGTCGCATCGGGGTCGCGATTGAGGATCACATCTTCGCAGGCGACACGCAGTTCCGTGTCAATATCATCATAGATATCAAGCTGCCCTGCATTGACGATGGCCATATCAAGCCCTGCAGGGATGGCGTGATAGAGAAAGATCGAGTGCATCGCGCGGCGCACGGGTTCATTGCCACGGAAACTGAACGACAGGTTGGAAAGCCCGCCCGAATAATGCGCGTGCGGGCACAAGACGCGCAGTTCCTTTATCGCCTCGATAAAGTCGACGCCGTAATTATTATGCTCCTCAATGCCCGTGGCCACCGCAAAGATGTTGGGGTCGAAAATTATGTCCTCGGGCGGAAAACCGATACCAATCAGCAAGTCATACGCTCGTTTGCAAATCTGCACCTTGCGTGCTTGCGTGTCGGCTTGGCCAGTTTCATCGAAAGCCATGACAACGACCGCAGCGCCATAAGCCATGCACAAGCGCGCGTGGTGCAAAAACGCCTCTTCGCCTTCTTTCATCGAAATCGAATTCACGATGGGCTTGCCCGAAACGCATTTCAGCCCAGCCTCAATCACGCTCCATTTGGAACTGTCGATCATTAACGGCACGCGGGCGATGTCGGGTTCTGCCGCGATGCGCTTGATGAAAGTGGTCATCGCTTCATGCGCGTCCAGCAGGCCTTCATCCATGTTGATGTCGATAATCTGCGCGCCATTTTCGACTTGGTCGCGCGCAACCTCAACGGCAGCTTCATAATCGCCAGCAAGGATCAGTTTTTTGAACTTGGCACTGCCAGTGACATTGGTGCGCTCGCCGATATTGACGAAGCGGGAAGAGGAAATAATGGGGGACATTTTTGTTCTGCTTTATAAGGCTTAGGCGGCCATGATGAAGGGTTCGAGCCCCGCTAGCCGTGTCACTATATCCGCCTTGGGAATGGCACGTGGCGCACGGTCCGCAGCCGCCTTGGCGATTGCGGCGATATGCGCAGGCGTGGTGCCACAACAGCCGCCGACGATATTCACCAGCCCATCGTCAAGCCATTGGCCAATCAATTGCGCCGTGGTCTCAGGCAGTTCATCATATTCGGCAAGATCATTAGGCAGGCCTGCGTTCGGATATGCCATGACCAGCGTATCGGCTTGCTTGGACAATGCGGCCAGATGCGGACGCAGCAGATCTGCACCGAACGAACAATTCAACCCGATTGTCAGTGGTTTGACATGCCGGATCGCAGCCCAGAATGCTTCTACCGTATGGCCGGACAGATTACGGCCGGCCATGTCAGTGATGGTCATCGATATCATCAACGGCACATCGCGCCCGCAGGCCGCAGCAGCCTCTTGCGCAGCCATCGCAGCACATTTGGCGTTGAGCGTGTCGAAGATGGTTTCGATCAACAGGAAATCGACGCCGCCTTCGATCAGCGCGTCGCATTGTTCGCGATAGACTTCTTTCAGATAGTCGAAGTCTATTTCACGATAGCCCGGATCGTTGACGTCGGGCGACAAGGACAAGGTTTTATTGGTTGGGCCAACCGATCCAGCGACGAACCGCTTTATGCCATCCTTCGCCTCCACAGCCTCGCAACACGCGCGGGCGAGCTTCGCCGACTCTATGTTGAGCTGCCGCACCAAATGTTCGCAGCCATAATCGGCCATGCTGATCTTGGTTGCGCTGAAGGTGTTGGTCTCGATCATATCAGCACCCGCCTCCAGATAGGCGCTATGGATTGCGCCAACGACATCAGGACGGGTGATAGACAACAGGTCGTTATTGCCCTTTTGATCATGCGTCAGCTCAAGGTCGCCGCGATAATCAGCCTCAGACAATTTATAACCTTGGATCGCAGTGCCATAGCCACCGTCGAAAACGAGTATCTGTTGTGCCGCACGGGCGACAAAGGTTTCTCGCGCGCTCATGCTGCTGCCTTTTGTGCTACAGTGGCTGGCCGCTTGCCCAGTAAATGGCAAATCGCGTAGGACAATTCCGCGCGGTTCAGGGTGTAGAAATGAAATTCCCGGACGCCGCCTGCATATAATTTCCCGCACATTTCTGCCGAGACAGTGGCGGCCACCAATTGCCGTGCGGACGGATGGTCATCCAATCCATTGAACACATCCGCCATCCAGTTGGGAATAGCTGTGCCCGTCAACTGCGACATGCGCGTAATCGCCGCAAAGTTCGACACTGGCATAATACCCGGCACGATCTCCGCATCGATGCCGGCCGCAGCAGCCGCATCGCGGAAACGGAAGAAAGTTTCGGGTTCAAAAAAGAATTGCGTAATCGCGCGGCTGGCACCGGAGCCCAGCTTGCGCTTCAAAAAATCAATGTCTGACGCAGCAGACAAGGCCTCTGGATGGGTTTCGGGATAGGCGCTGACCGATATTTCAAACGGGTGCAGTTTGCGCAAACCTTCGACCAGTTCCGCAGCGCTGGCATAGCCGTCGGGATGCGGCACAAATTGTCCGTCGGAGCCTGGCGCGTCCCCGCGCAGCGCGACGATATGGCGGACCCCTGCTTCCCAATAGGCGTTGGCGACATCGGCAATTTCGCCCTTGGATGCCTCGACGCAGGTTAAATGCGCGGCCGCCGGAATATCGGTCTCGCGGGCAATGCGCGCCACTGTGTTATGTGTGCGTTGGCGGGTTGTGCCGCCTGCACCATAAGTGACCGAAACAAAGCGTGGACCCAACGGTGAGAGAGTGACGACCGATTCCCATAATTGCTCTTCCATCTTTTCCGTTTTGGGCGGGAAGAATTCGAAACTGATCTCGCAATTACCGGCAAGCTCAGCAAAAAGGGGGGAGGCAACAGCTCGGCTTGCCTCCTGCATCTGTGCAAGGGGAAGAATCATGCGACAATCCTTAAATTGTTTTTTGGGCTGATATTATCTGCCGGACGCGGCTGCAAGGCAGACAGCTTTTCGCCCATCCAGACTTTAACCACCAGTTCGCCAGCCTCAAGCGCAGTTTGGTGCACCATCTGCAGGCCGTGACTGATAAATGCTTTTCGCATGAAATCATCGGAAAAGCCTAGCCGGGCATGGGCATGTACCGTGCGTAACTCCTCCAGATCGTGCGCTGCAAAATCAACGATGACGAGCCGGCCACCCGGCGCAAGCGTGCGGATCGCTTCGGCGATAACGGCTTCGGGGTGCTGCGCATAATGCAGGACCTGGTGGAAGATGACGGTGTCGAATTCACCATCCCCCAGTGGCAACATGTTAAAGTCGCCAAGCTTTATGTCGATTTTACTCGCGGTCTCCGGGTGTAAGTTGGCAATTTTTGCGCGTGCAAGCCGAAGCATTTCTGGGCTGCTATCGATCGCCACAAGTCGGCTGGAATCCGCCGCAAACAATTCGACAATGCGCCCCGTGCCCGTGCCGACATCAAGGACTTGGCCTAATGGTGCACTGTGCAGAACTTGCGCCAAGCGTGCTTCAACTTCCGAATCGGCAATGTGCAATGATCTGAGCGAGTCCCACTCTTCCGCATGCGCCGCAAAATAATGTGCCGCCATGTCCGTGCGCGCGTTGCGGACTTCATCAAGTCGAAGCAGGTCCCGCTGGAACGCCTTTGCCTGCGACACATCCGCCTCTGCCAATAATGATGAAAGCGGGCCGTTCGTTAACAGGCCGCTTGGCCTCAGGAATACCCAGCTTCCCTCCTTACGACGCTCCAAAAGCCCAGATTCATCCAAAATCCGGATATGCCGGGAAACGCGCGGCTGACTCTGGTCGAGTATCTGGACCAACTCGCCCACAGACAGCTCCAGCCGAAGCACCAGAAACACGATTCGTAACCGCGTAGGATCGGCTAAAGCCCGCATGATATTTAACAAACTGATCATTTGAAATAGATATAAAGAATTCTTTATATAAAGTCAACCCGCACAAATTAGCCATATTTTCTACTGTTATAGTAGACATAAGCCCCAAACAGCTATGCAACATATTGTCAGAATGAAAAAGCGCATTGCCAGCGAATTATGAACGGGCTAGAGGGCTTTTCGCAGGCAAGCTGCAAGTATTGTAGCGTGCCTGTCAGGTTTTCATAAGTTTTGCTAGGGGGTTTCCCATATGAAGAAAATTGCTGTATCTCTCGTTCTTGCCGCTTCGCTCGGTTTGGCCGCTTGCTCAGGTGCTGAAGAAGCAACCACAGAAGCAACCACAGAAGCAACCACAGAAGCTGCTGATGCCGCTGTTGAAGGCGCTGAAGTAGCTACCGATGCTGCTGCTGCAACTGAAGCCGCTGCAACCGACGCTGCTGCAACTGACGCTGCTGCACCTGCCGATGCGGCCGCTGCTGCTGGTGCACCTGCAGAAGCTGCGAAAGAAGCTGCGAAGTAATATTCGCGCTTTCTAAGCGAAAGCATTTTGAAAAGGGCTGTCCTGTTTACAGGGCGGCCCTTTTCTTTGTCTGCGGCAATTTCTATGTCGGGGGCCCTTTTCCTTATCGGCGGTAACGGGCTGGACCATGTCTTTGGCAACCCGAATGCGCGGCTATGATTATTGTCCGTGATATGTGGCGATCGTACGCGACACGAACTGCATGAATGACATGCGTTGCGGAATAGGCGCGGTTGTGCTGCCCATCATAACGGCCACGGCATAGCGCGTGCCGTCAGGCGCCGTCATTATCCCGATATCATTATAGCCCGTTGAAACCGGAGGCAGAATTTGCCCTGTCCCCGTCTTGTGTACAAACTGCCAACCTGCTGGCACACCAGCCCTCAACCGGTTTGGACCGCTGGATGTGCGTGACATTATCCCCAAAATTAGGCGCGTCGATGAAGCAGAGAGCAGCTCGCCTTTAGCCAATTTCGCAAGCGCACGGACTATCGCCTCGGGACTTGCGCCGTCGACGGGATCAGCAAGATAGCGATCTAACGCTGCTTTGCGCGTCGCCGCTGGAACCTCTGCACGCGCAGCGTAAAAGCGGCGTCCAATGGCATATTCTTGACGCCACTCCAGCCCGGCTATCGCGCTTTGCATCAAACGCTCACCAGGACCAAAACGGATGGCACCCAGTTTTTTGCGCAGCAGGAAATTCTGCACAGCCTGCGGACCACCTGCTGTACGCAACAGAGAATCATTGGCGGTGTTGTCGCTGCCGATAATCGCTTGTTCGAGCAGCGAGAGCACCGTCACTTCGATCTCGCCATTGGCGATAACGCGATCGCGAATGGGTTGATGAAAGACCGCAAGGTCATCGCGCGTAATACGTACTTTTTGGTCCAGCCGAAGCTTATTTTGGTCGACCAAGTCCAAAATCGTCAGCGCCACCCATGTTTTGGATACGCTTTGCTGGGGAAATAGCGCGTCAACGCGTTTGCCGGTTAGCCATTCGCCACCATCGATACGCATAATAGCTACGCCTGTGCGGCCTGGGAAAATACGCCATTGGTCGTTCAGCAGATTTTCAAGTCCCAAAGGTGCGCGGACCACCGCTGGGCGGACTTGAGCGGCTGGTGCAGCTTGCTTTTGCGCGGGCAGCGCGATTGGCGCTGGCTGTGTTCGTGATGGTGCGCGCTCTGCAGCGACACATGCCGACAGCACGGACAGCATAGCCAATGAGATTATGCTTTTGCGACGCGCGCCTTGAACGCATGTTTCCCAAGTTTTTGCTATTTGCACCATGCAGAAGTGATAAAGCAGCCCCTGGGTGGAGAACAGCGATTACAGATATATTGCGACGAACGATTCTTCAGCGTCGACGAAATGAGGAAGTATGGCCCAGCAGGGTTGAAATTGGTTACTATTGACGCAAAATTGGTCGGGCCGATTAAATAGCCTATCCGCGACCGCGATAGGGCTGAACACCTTGGTCGGGCAACCACAGACCCTTGGGCGGTTCGCCGGATTGCCAGAACACATCAATCGGGATGCCGCCGCGCGGATACCAATAGCCACCAATGCGTAACCAATGCGGTTTCATCTCCGAGAAAAGACGCTGGCCGATGCCAACGGTGCAATCTTCATGGAAAGCAGCGTGGTTACGGAATGAACCCAAAAACAGCTTCAACGATTTCGATTCGACGATCGTCACATTTGGCGCATAATCGATGACCAAATGCGCAAAGTCCGGCTGCGCCGTAACCGGGCAAAGCGACGTGAATTCAGGCACGGCAAAGCGCGCAAGATACAGCGTGTCCGGGCGCGGATTAGGAACATAATCAAGTTGCGCCTCTTCAGGCGTTTGGGGAAGCGCGCTTTGCGCACCAAGAAATTTGGGCTTTAATGTGTCAGTCATGATCGCGCATTTAGCGGTTTCGCCGCGCGAAGCAAACGAGTGATGTCAGATATCGCCAATGGATTGGGAATAAATAGGTCCTGACCCTAAGCCCCGTCTTTCTTGAAACCCTGTATCGCCCTTGCATGCGCGCCGCGCTATAGCCCCGCTATGACCATTCTCATTCCCATATTTGGTGACCAGCTAAGCCATGGCCTGTCTTCTTTGGCTGGGCAGGACAAAAAAGCATGCGTCATCTTGATGGCGGAGGTGGACGAAGAAACTGAATATGTGCCGCACCATAAATCCAAAATGGCGTATATTCTGTCCGCCATGCGCCACCATGCTGAGGATCTGCGCAGCGCAGGTTGGACCGTCGATTACGTAAAACTGACCGAGGCCGAAAACAGCGGTAGCTTCACCGGCGAAGTTGCGCGCGCAATTGAGCGGCACAAAGTCTCCACACTGCGCGTGACTGAGGCGGGCGAATGGCGCGTAAAGGCCATGCTCGATAGCTGGCCCGACCGTTTTGATATTCCGGTGACAATCCTGCCCGACGACCGGTTTTTGTGCACGCATGGCGAATTTGAAAACTGGGCCAAAGACCGCAAGCAGTTGCGCATGGAGTATTTTTATCGCGATATGCGCCGCAAGTCCGGCCTGCTCATGAACGGAGATGCGCCCGAAGGTGGGCAATGGAATTTTGACGCAGAGAACCGCAAGCCCGCCAAGCGCGATCTGACGATGCCAAAGCCCCTGCATTTTGCGCCCAATGTCGTGACGCAAGACGTCATCGAGATGGTAGAGAGCCGTTATGGCGACAATATCGGACAGACGGCCAATTTTGGCTTTGCCGTGACCCGTGAAGATGCGTTGAAGCAGCAAAAGCATTTCCTGGCGCATGCTTTGCCGAATTTTGGCGATTATCAGGACGCGATGCTTACTGGCGAGCCGTTTTTATGGCACTCGATCCTCTCGCCTTATATCAATTCCGGCTTGCTTGACCCACTTGAGCTGTGCCGCGCGGTTGAGGTGCAATATCAGGCGGGAAAGGTTCCGATCAACGCCGCCGAGGGCTTTATTCGCCAAGTCATTGGCTGGCGCGAATATGTACGCGGAATTTATTGGTATGCTGGCCCCGAATATGTCGAGAGCAACGCCCTTGACGCAACGCGGCTACTGCCCGAATTTTACTGGACGGGCAAAACCGACATGCTTTGCCTGTCGCAAGCCATTGGCCAGACAATCGCGCATAGCTACGCGCATCATATCCAGCGACTGATGATCACCGGCAACTTCGCTCTGCTGGCAGGGCTTAACCCCAAGCAAGTGCATTTATGGTATCTCGCGGTCTATGCCGATGCCTATGAATGGGTGGAATTGCCCAACAGCCTTGGGATGAGCCAGTTTGCCGATGGCGGCATGTTGGCGTCAAAACCTTATGCGGCAAGCGGTGCCTATATCAACCGCATGTCCGATTATTGCACAAATTGCCGTTATGACGTCAAGCAACGCGTTGGACCAAAAGCGTGCCCGTTCAACGCGTTATACTGGGAATTCATCGCCCGGAACGCAGGCAAGCTGTGCAAAAACCCACGCATGGCGATGCCATACAAAAATTGGGAGCGGATGGCGGACGCAGATAAAGTAAAGCTTCGCAGCCATGCGCAGCAGTTTCTGGAAACACTTGGATAGTTTGAAAAAGCAGCTTATCCCCTCGCAACAAGAATCACAAATACGGGCAAGGACTAAATCATGGAATTGTTAGTAAGCACCGATTGGTTAGCGAGCGAAATCGGCGCGTCCGACCTTCGCGTGGTCGATGCAACATGGTTCATGCCCGATGCGGGCCGCAATGCGCAGGCCGAATATGAAGGTGGGCATATTCCATCGGCCGTGTTCATGGACCTAGAGGAACTCGCTGACGCAAATAGCAGCCTGCCAAACACTTTGCCGCCGCCTGAAAAATTCGCAAGCCGCATGCAATCGCTCGGGCTTGGGGACGGCAGCCGTATCGTGGTGTATGATGACAGCCCTTTCAAGTCTGCCGCCCGCGCTCGTTGGATGCTCACGCTTTTCGGCGCACATGCTGTGGCAATCCTCGATGGCGGCATTGCCAAATGGAAAGCGGAAGGTCGCCCGCTCGAAACCGGCAAACCCACTTTGCGCCATCGCCACTTTACCGTGTGGAAAGATGACAAGGCCGTGCGTAGCAAGGCTGACCTGCTGGCAAATTTGCATAGCAAGGACGCAGATGTCGTCGATGCGCGCGGTGCTGGCCGCTTTACCGGCGAAGAGGCCGAGCCACGGCCTGAAATGGCGTCCGGGCATATTCCGGGCAGCCGCAACCTGCCTTTTGGGAAGCTATTCAATGCAGATGGCACATGGAAGCGCGGTGATGAACTTGCCCAAGCATATGCCGATGCAGGCGTTGACCTCAGCAAGCCGATGATCACCACCTGCGGTTCAGGCATGACCGCAGCGGTAATCCTGTTCGGCGCGCAGATGACCGGCAAGACGGACGTCGCATTATATGACGGCAGCTGGTCCGAATGGGGCCTCGATAAGGACACCCCAAAAGCGCAGGGTGCGGCTTGAGTTCTGACAAGCCCCAGAAGCCAGCTACCAAAACAGTCACTGCAGGGCGAAGCAGCTCGTTAACCGGCCCAGTCGTCAACGTGCCTGTCTGGCGCGCCAGCACGCATTTATATGAGAACGTAGCTGCGTTGGAGGCAGGCAAGACGGGCAATCAAGACGGCCGCTTTTTCTATGGCCGCCGTGGCTCGCCAACGCAATGGTCGCTGGCCGAAGCGCTCACCGAAATGGAACCCGGCGCGCATGGTACGATGCTATATCCATCGGGTGTAGCCGCCATTGCTTGCGCGTTACTGTCCGTTTTGAAGAGCGGTGACGTCCTGTTAATGACCGACAATGCTTATGACCCAAGCCGTTCGTTGGCGGACGGTTTTTTGAAGCGTTTCGGTGTGGAAACACGCTATTTCGATCCGCTTACCGCTGATTATGACACGCTGTTTTGTGGTCGCACCAAAGCGACCTTGTTGGAGTCGCCGGGAAGCCTGACCTTTGAGGTTCAAGACATTCCCGCCATTTGCGCAGCGGCCAAAAAACACAATATTGTCACTTTGCTCGATAACACTTGGGCGACATCTTATTTCCACACTGCGCTCGACAAGGGCGTTGATATGGCGATCCTATCGTGCACCAAATATATTGTGGGCCATAGCGACGTCATGATGGGCAGCGTCACCACGCATGCAAAATATTGGCCGCGATTGCGCCAAACCGCGCAGCAACTTGGCCAGACAGTGTCACCCGACGATGCCTATCTCGCCAGTCGCGGCCTGCGGACATTGTCGGTGCGGATGAAGGCACATGAGGCCTCCGCACTAAAGATCGCCACATGGTTACATACACAGCCAGATGTTGCGGGGGTATTCCACCCCGCGCTGCCCGACTGTCCGGGGCATAACATTTGGAAGCGCGACTTTACTGGCGCGTCGGGCCTGTTCTCGTTCATCTATAAAGGTGACGCCGCAACCGCAGCCACCTTTGTAGATGCACTCGGCCTATTCGGCATTGGCTATAGCTGGGGCGGCTTTGAAAGCCTTGCTTTGCCCGTCTACCCGGAAAAATACCGGTCAGCAGTGCCTTGGGACAAGGAAGGCACCCTCATCCGCTTGCAAATCGGGCTGGAAGATACCGACGATTTGATAGCTGATCTTGCGGCAGCCTTTATTGCGGCACGCCTTGCGTAAGCCTCAGCGTGTCGGCACGGGCACGTCCCCAGAATAATCGTAAAATCCGCGCTTCACCTTGCGGCCATACCATCCGGCCTCAACATATTTTTGCAGCAAGGGCGCAGGACGGAACTTTGGGTCGCCCGTCGATTGAAACAGCACATTGGTGATTTCAAGACAGGTATCGAGCCCGATAAAATCCGCCAAGGTCAACGGCCCCATGGGGTGATTGAGGCCAAGCTGGCAGGCGGTATCAATATCGCACATGTTGGCAACGCCTTCGCCAAGCGCAAAGATGGCTTCGTTGATCATAGGCATCAACACGCGGTTGACGATAAAGCCCGGCGCATCATTGGCAAAAACCAATTGCTTGCCAAGCGCTTCGCCATATTGGCGCACAACGTCGACGGTGGCGTCCGTCGTCGCAAGCCCACGGATGATTTCAATCAGGCCCATGACGGGCACGGGATTGAAGAAATGGACGCCAATAAAGCGTTTCGGGTCAGGCGACGCCTGCGCCAAACGGGTAATCGGGATGGACGATGTGTTCGATGCCAATACAGCCTGATGGCCAAGGATTTTGCCCACAGCCTCAAATATCTTGCGCTTGATGTCCTCGCGCTCCGTCGCCGCTTCGATGATCAGCCCAGCATCTGCCATCGGTTCATAGCTGGCGACAGGCTCAATCCGCGACAACATTGTGTCGGCCTCGACCTGCCCCATTTTCTCTTTGGCGACCAAACGGGCCAAGGCGCTAGCAATGCTGGCTTTGCCAGCTTCGGCCTTGGCCAGATCAAGGTCGGACAGATAGACATGGTAGCCAGCAGCAGCGCTCACTTGCGATATGCCTGCACCCATTTGACCCGCCCCGATAACACCAACTGCACGCATTTTTTCACTCCGATTTTGCATATCTCCGGGCTCTAGCGAACCCCAGGCCCAAGCGCCAGCCTTGCGCTTGTCTTATGCCTTTGGCACGCGCACCGGCAAGGGCATCGCAAGCTTGGGCTAGCGTTTCCATCGAATTCCACTTAAGCACGGCGTAAATCCTCCAGAATCAAGGCAGAAAGTCGTTTAGCCATGTCCACACCCGTTCGTCATGCACCGCTTAAAGTGGGCCTCGCTGGACTTGGAACCGTGGGCAGTGGTGTCATTCGCCTGATTGAAGAAAATGCGGCGCTTATTGCACGCAGGGCCGGCCGCGAGATTAAGATTGTAGCTATCACCGCGCGTGACCGGACACGGGATCGCGGCGTTGATCTGTCGCCTTATCGCTGGGTCGACGACATGGGTGCGCTTGCGACCGCGGAAGATATTGACGTTGTGGTTGAGCTCGTCGGGGGATCCGATGGTCCTGCCCTGACCTTGGCCCGTGAAACTTTGTCCAACGGACGCGCTTTGGTGACCGCCAACAAGGCGATGATCGCGCATCATGGTTTCGAGCTTGCGGCATTGGCGGAGAACAAGCAGGCGGCGCTGAAATTTGAAGCGGCTGTTGCCGGAGGTATTCCTGTCATTCAAGGTCTGCGCGATGGTGCAGCCGCCAACCGCATTGACCGAGTCTATGGCATTCTCAATGGCACATGTAATTTCATCCTGTCCAGTATGGAGCGCGACGGGCTGGATTTTGCGCAGGTTCTTGCCGATGCGCAGGCCAAGGGCTTTGCCGAAGCCGATCCGTCGTTCGACATTGACGGGATCGATGCTGCGCATAAGCTTTCCATTCTTGCGTCGTTAAGCTTTGGCTCTGTCATCGACTTTGGCGGAGTTGAGGCGCGCGGCGTGCGCAAAATCCTAGCGGCCGACATCGCGCAGGCCAAAACCTTGGGCTATCGTATACGGCTGATTGGCCTTGCTGAAATTGACGGCGACAATGGATCGTCGACTATTTTTCAGCGTGTTGAGCCGTGCCTTGTGCCTTTAAGCCACCCGCTCGCAGTTGTCACAGGCGCAACCAACGCCGTCGTCGCAGAGGGCAATTTCTCGGGCCGTTTGCTGTTCCAAGGCGCAGGTGCAGGCGACAAGCCAACAGCATCAGCGGTCGTTGCCGATTTGGTCGATATTGCGCGCAAGGAAACCGGCCCTGCATTCTCCATGCCGTCGGCTGAACTTGAAAAGCTGCCGCGCGCAGCCTCGGCGCACCGGATCAGCAAAACCTATTTGCGCATGTTGGTGGCCGACCGGGTCGGTGTGCTCGCAGAAATCACTGCAGCGATGCGCGATGCGGGGCTGTCGATTGAAAGCCTTATCCAAACCGAGGCAAGTGACGATGGTTCGGCGTTGATTGCCATGGTCACGCATGCCGGGCCAGAACAAGCCATCAGCGATACCATTGGTGCTTTGGCAACCTCGGACAGCTTGCTTGGCGAGCCGATGGTTATGCACATTTTGGGCGAATGATCAGGGCGGGGCGTTCTCGCCGTTGGTGACAATCATATCAGGTTCAGGCAGTCCTTTGAGGACCTCCTCAAGCGGAATGGCGACTATTGGGACATAGCCGAAACTCGCGCTAGCGCCCTTCATGTAAATCTTGCAGTTAGTATCACCGCGCAAACATGCCGGAGGTAGAAAGTACCACGGCAGCAACAAGTAATCTCGACATTTGGCTACACCTTCCCTATCGGAACCGCAGTGCCGACCTAAACGCCCCAGATGCCGAAATTTCTTTCCCCAGAAACCCGATATTTCAAATAGCTAGGAAATTCAGATGACTACCGCAAGCCAAATCCTCGACCGCGTCCTTGTTTTGGAAATGGTGCGCGTGACTGAGGCTGCAGCTATCGCAGCGGCGAAGCTTATTGGTCGCGGCGATGAGAAGGCAGCTGATGCCGCCGCCGTCGAAGCGATGCGCGCCGCCCTGAACGAATTATATATGGATGGAACCGTCGTCATCGGTGAAGGCGAGCGGGACGAAGCGCCGATGTTGTTCATTGGTGAAAAGGTTGGATCGGCGATTGGCACTGGCCCCAAAATTGACATCGCCCTGGATCCTTTGGAGGGCACAACCATCACCGCAAAGGCCGGCCCGAACGCACTGGCCGTTCTGGCTGTGGCCGAAGAGGGCAATCTGTTGAACGCGCCTGATGTCTACATGGACAAGATCGCAATTGGCCCCGGCTATTCCCCCAACATCGTCAACCTCGACAAAACGGTTGCTGAAAATGTGAATGCAGTTGCCAAGGAAAAGGGCGTAGCTCCAGACGAACTTATCGTTTGCGTACTCGACCGCCCCCGCCATGAAAAGCTGATCGCCGAGCTGCGGGCGCTTGGCTGTGGCGTGATGCTGATCCCCGATGGCGACGTTGCGGGTGTCATAGCAACAACCAATCCCGATACCACCGTCGACATCTATATGGGCAGCGGTGGTGCGCCAGAAGGTGTGCTGGCGGCAGCGGCCCTGCGCTGTGTCGGCGGCCAGTTCAAGGGCCGCCTGCTGTTCCGCAACGACGATGAACGGTCGCGCGCGCGCAAATGGGGAATTGAGGATCTCGACAAGATTTACGATCTGGAAGAGCTCGCAAAAGGTGACTGCATTTTTGCAGCGACTGGTGTCACCGACGGTTCGTTGCTCGCTGGCGTCAAAACTTTACGCGATGGCCGGGTCACTACAGAAACCGTCGTGATGCGCGCCTCATCGGGCACCGTCCGCTGGGTCAAGAGCGAGCATCGGAAAGCAGACCATCTCGGCTGATATTCAGTAAATACCCATTTGCAGACCCGTCGCGATTTGCGCGCCCATGTCCGCTGCCGCCGATAGATCCGCAACATCAATAGTTTTGGGCGATAATATCGCCGCTTGCGTCTGGGCATGCGTGCAGACAATCACACTTGGCAGTATTTGTCGCAGCCGCCAGCCCGTCGCGATCCGCTCGGCCTGCGCAACAGCATTGCGTCCGTCGGACCCGGCACACACGATCATCGCATAAGCCCGCCCGTTCAATGCGCCAAGGCACGGATTATAGCATCGGTCGAAAAAGCTTTTCATGCCCCCGCTGATCGCCGCCAGATTTTCCGGGAACAGGAATAGATAGCCGTCCGCCGCCAACATATGTTCAGGGCCAGCCTCTGCTGCGTTCAGCATCAGCACATCCGTGCCCTGCGCCCGCCGCGCGCCATCATAGGCGGCCTGCGCCAGGGCTTCAGACCCACCCGTCATACTGTGCCAGATTATTGCCAATTGCCGCATCCCCCCTTGCTAGCACCAGCAGCGGGCCATAGGGAAGTATGATGAAGCCAGTCCTCGACATTAATCACTCCATCCTTGAACAAGCGTGGCATTGGCGGGGCAGCGGCACCGATGGCCGTGACCCGGACTTTCAGCCCGATGATCTGGTTACTCAGTTGCTGATGGCGCGCGGGGTCGCGCGCGATGATATTGAGCGGCACCGCAACCCGACCATCCGCAACTTCATGCCCGACCCGTCGATCTTTCAGGATATGGAGAATGCGGCGCTTCGGCTCGCACAGGCAGTTGAGGAAAAGGAGCAAATCACCGTCTATGGTGATTATGACGTCGATGGCGCGACCAGCGCGGCTTTGCTCATCCGCTTGCTGCGCAATTTGGGGCTGAACGCAGGCTATTATATCCCGGACCGCTTGATGGAGGGCTATGGCCCCTCCGGCGAAGCCTTGGTCCGTATTGGCGACGGCGGCAGCCGCTTAATCGTCACCGTCGATTGCGGAGCGATGGCCTATGACGCCTTGTCGCAGGCCAAAGCTGCAGGGCTTGAGGTCATCGTCGTCGACCATCATAAATGCGCCTCAGAGCTTCCTGAGGCCTTTGCCTTGGTAAACCCCAACCGCCTCGACGAAACCGACGCGGCGGCGTCCCACGGGCATCTGGCAGCGGTTGGGGTGGCGTTCCTTTTGGGGGCGGCGTTGATCCGCACGCTGCGCACCCGTGGCTATTTTGCCACTCGGCCCGAACCCAAAATCATGGAGCTACTCGATATCGTAGCCTTGGGCACCGTGGCCGATGTGGCGCAGCTGCGCGGGCTGAACCGCGCATTTGTTGCGCAAGGGCTGAAGGTCATGGCCGCGCGCCGCAACATAGGTCTGTCTGCGCTCATTCAAGCGAGCCGTCTAACTCGCGCCCCGATATGCTCTGACCTTGGCTTTGCCTTGGGTCCACGCATAAATGCCGGCGGCCGCGTCGGCAAATCTGACCTTGGCGTGCGCTTGCTGATCACTGAAGATGCGGTCGAGGCACAAGACATCGCGATGGAGCTTGACCGCCTGAATGAAGAACGCCGCGCGATTGAATCGGTGGTGCAGGAGCAGGCCGAGGCCATGTTGGCCGGACAACATAACCGCGCGGTGGCGTTGTTATCGGGCGAAGGCTGGCATCCCGGTGTCATTGGCATCGTTGCTGGCCGCATCAAGGAAAAGACGGGCAAGCCATCGATCGTCATTGCCGTCGACGAAAATGGTGTTGGCAAAGGATCGGGTCGGTCTATCGCAGGCGTTGACCTAGGCGCGGCCATCATTGCGGCGCGCGAGGCTGGATTGCTCGTCGCAGGCGGTGGCCACGCCATGGCGGCGGGCCTAACAGTCGCACGCGACAAAATTGATGCCTTGGCCGATTGGCTCGACGCGCGACTGGCAACAGATGTCGCCAACGCATCGGGGGCCAAGGCGTTGCTGATCGACGCCATTGTCGCGCCGCGCGGCCTGAACCCCATTTTTGTCGACGCCATGGAGTCCGCTGGACCTTATGGCATGGGCTGGCCCGGGCCGCGGGTGGTCACTGGGCCATTGCGGATTATCAAATGCGATATTGTCGGCAAGGACCATGTCCGCGCCATCGTTGCAGGCGACGATGGCCAGTCGTTCAAAGCCATGGCATTTCGTCAGGGCGAAACCGTTCTTGGCCAGACCATGCTCCATGCCGATCGCGGTCGCCGCTACTGGTTCGCCGGCCGCGCCAAGACCGATGACTGGGGCGCAACGCCAAAAGCCGAGCTGCATGTCGACGACATTGCCTTTGCCGACTGAACTTGCGCCAACTTGGCCTTGACGAGTGCGGCACGAATCCGTAAAGGCGCGGCTCGCCAAGCGATTGGCCCCTTCGTCTAGCGGTTAGGACGCGGCCCTTTCACGGCTGAAACACGGGTTCGATTCCCGTAGGGGTCACCAAGTCCAAAGTATTAATGACTTAGGGTGGCAGAACGCACCATTTTATCACAGCAGCGTTATCACGCATTTCTAGCGATTGTTTCACAGTAAGATAACAGATGCAGGTGGCGGGGTCACTCCGACTGAAATCGCACACAGCTCGTCGAGCGACGATTTGAAAAGCAATCAGTCGATAGAGTTATTAAAAGCGGCCAATAACTGAACACAATTGCCAGCCCCTCGCATTAGCTCGCTAAGGCGCTCCTGAGGCTTGATAGGGGGCATTTGGTTAGTGACTTATTCAATTAACCGGCGCGGTTGTAACGAGCTTAAAGAGCGTTAGCTGATGTGGCAGCGCGTTCGTAAGAATGGCGCCGCTACTGGGAATCCTGCCTCCCCGACCATTTTCTTCAATTACTGAAGCTTTGTATTATCCTTATTTTTGATCGGGCATATTTTTCAGCAAGCACATAGCAAGCACCAATAGGAATGCGGTGGGCGCGTCTTGCGCCGAATTCGCATTGGTACCAGGATGGAATTGTTATGACACTAGGCTGTTTGGAACTGCGGTCACTTTGATGTGACTAAATACAAAAATTGTTGCTGTAGTTGTCGGACCCCCCGGTGTGTAGGGCCAAGAGCCCTGTGATTGTCACGGGCTACTTCCGTGAGAAATTTTATACTGCGAGCTGTCGGGCACGTTCCAGCCACTTAAAGGTGCAGGCTCTGAACTTGGCTCGGCGGCAGCACCAAAGCGGTGGTCCTGCGGCCCGCCAGCGGGCACAACGCGTACCAACGCTCCCCTGCATATGGCAAGGATATGCGGGTGATGCCATGATAACACCCTTTGCTATTCGATCTGCTCAACGCTCTCCAAAAGACTGATCGACCGTCTTGATGATTGGCTTCAGCAAGTGTCCGTCGTCAGAACATTTGGCACTGATGGCTGCGTAAATTAACGGAGCATTGGCCTCATCAGTTGGGTTGATATTAAGCGGCCAGCTTGCGGTGTTGCAAGCGCCGATATTCGATGGTCTGTCGTTTTGTCCTTTCGCGTTGTTGGATGATGGCTTGCGCCCTGCCGAAGTAGGCATCGGCAGGTGTGACGTTGTTCAGGCTCTCGTGATAGCGCTGATGGTTGTAATGCTCGACGAACGCTTCGATCTGTTGCTCAAGGTCGCCTGGCAGGAAGTAGTTTTCGAGTAGGATGCGGTTCTTGAGTGTCTGGTGCCAGCGTTCGATCTTGCCCTGTGTTTGCGGATGCATCGGTGCGCCGCGCACATGGCTCATCTTGTTGGCTTCGATATACTCCGCCAGTTCGCCCGCGATATAGCTGGGACCATTATCGCTGAGCAACCGCGGCTTGTGCTGAACCGTCGCATGATCGCAGCCCGATGCTGCCAGGGCCATGTCCAGCGTGTCGGTGACATCCTCGGCCCGCATATTGCTGCACAGCCTCCATGCGATGATATAGCGCGAGAAGTCGTCGAGTACGGTCGACAGGTACATCCAGCCCCAGCCAATGATCTTGAAGTAGGTGAAGTCTGTCTGCCACATCTCGTTGGGACGGGCGGTCTTTGTGTGGAACTCATTGGCTGCCTTCACAACAACATAGGCCGGACTGGTAATCAGGTCATGAGCCTTTAAAAGCCTGTAAACCGTCGCTTCTGACACGAAGTAACGCCGTTCGTCGGTGAACCGCCACGCCAGTTCACGCGGTGACAGCTCTGACTGCTCCAGGGCCAGATCGATGATCTGGTCATGGATTACCTTCGGGATACGGTTCCACACACGGGCCGGGCTTGATGGCTTATCGGCCAACGCTTCAGGCCCGCCTTCGAGATAGCGGTCATACCAGCGGTAGAAGGTCCGGCGGGCGACGCCCAGTTTATCGAGGGTCTGCTTGGCAGGCAGATGCGACTGCTCGACGATCCTGATGATCTCGAGCTTCTCAGGGGCGGGATACCTCATTCGTCGTCTCCCCCATCCGCTATCATGCTTTTTTTAAGCAGCCGGTTCTCAAGGGTCAGATCAGCCACGCACTCCTTCAGGGCACGCGCTTCACGGCGCAGGTCCTGCACTTCACCACTGGTCGCTGCACGGGCAGTATCACCCGCCAGACGCCGCTTGCCAGCTTCCATGAACTCCTTGGACCATGTGTAATATAGGCTCTGCGCGATACCTTCCTTGCGGCACAGCTCGGCTATGCTGTCATCACCGCGCAAGCCCTCAAGCACGATCCTGATCTTATCTTCGGCAGAAAAATGCCGACGGGTTGCACGCCGAATATCCTTCACGACACGTTCGGCAGAGGCCTTGGGTTGGCCAGAGTGTTTTGGTACCATCTATAATAGCCGCACCCCCATGGCCCACTTGCGCCATATTAACATCCATGGCAGTAAACCTTAATCGCGCAATTAAACAGGAATGAGACCCATGGCCCTTGCCCATAGCGAAGCTGCCAACCCGCATTGGGTGCCACGTACAAAGATTGGCGACCTGTCGCATATCCCGGGCGAAAATGGTCCGCCGATCGTTGGCACCACGTTTCGCGTGCTGCGCGATCCGCCCGGCTATGGCGCGCGCATGGTCAAAACCTATGGCAAGGTATTCCGCACCAACGCCTTTGGTAATCCGACGGTGTCGCTGGTCGGGGCAGAGGCCAATGAGCTGTTGCTGTTTGACCGCGAAAAACTGTTT
>Ga0247843_1004250_pt1 | contig 21729 bp, 15 predicted proteins | sample LaCruzMarch2017__FD_192420 | JGI IMG/M metagenome (GOLD analysis project Ga0247843, IMG submission 192420) | Freshwater microbial communities from meromictic Lake La Cruz, Castile-La Mancha, Spain - LaCruzMarch2017_8m | ecosystem: Environmental > Aquatic > Freshwater > Lake | place: Spain...
TTCGTCGGTGAACTGACGGGCCGCATCGCCAAAGGCTTCCAGAGCCAGACGATCTTCCTGCTCAACATCGACCGGTTCAAGCTGGTCAACGAGACGCTCGGGCACGAGGCCGGCGACGACCTGATCCGCAAGATCGGCGTGGCGCTGGGCGCCACCGTCCCGGGCGGCGGCCTGCTGGCGCGGCTGGGCGGCGACGAGTTCGGCATTGTCACCGAGTCGCTCGGCGATCGGGGCGTCGCCGAATTCTGCGCCCAGCTGCTGCGGGTCTGCGCCCAGAGCCGCCGGGTCTATGGCCACGAGGTCCAGGTCAGCGCCTGTATCGGCGTCTGCCGGCAGAAGGCCGACCAGGACAGCAGCGACCTGCTGCGCCAGGCCGACCTGGCCCTGCGGACCGCCAAGCGGGAAGGGCGCAACCGCTACCGCCTGCATGACGAGGAGAGCGCCCGCTCGTCGCGCCGCCGCCTCTCGCTGGAGGCCGGGCTCGAGCGCGCCCTGCGGGCCGGTGAATTCACCATGGCCTACCAGCCGATCGTCGATGCGCGATCGTGCGAGACCCTGGGCTACGAGGCCCTGATCCGCTGGACCAGCGACCGCTTCGGGGCCGTCTCGCCGGCCGACTTCATTCCGGTCGCCGAAGACACGGGCCTGATCCTGGAACTGGGTGACTGGATCCTGCGCCAGGCGATGAGGGACTGCCGCCGCTGGGGCGGGCCCTACGTCTCGATCAACCTCTCGGCGCGGCAGTTCCTTTACCAGAACATCGCCGAGCGCATCCTGCAGTACGCGAAGGACAGAGTCCTGCCCCCCGAACGCATCCAGGTCGAGCTGACCGAGACGGCGATCATCGACGACGTCGAGCGGGCGCGGGACAATCTGCGGGTGATGCGGGCGGCGGGCGTGCGCATCGCTCTGGACGATTTCGGCACCGGCTATTCGAGCCTGACCTACCTGCACCGCTTCGACATCGACTGCATCAAGATCGACAAATCCTTCGTAGACGCCGTGACCCGCGACCGCCAGGCGGCGATGATCGTCGCCTCGGTGACCAGACTGGCCCGGACGCTGGGTATGAAGGTCGTGGCCGAGGGGGTCGAGAGCGAGTCCCAGCGCGAGGTCCTGCTGGCCGCCGGCTGCGACTACCTGCAGGGCTTCCATTTCGGCCGCCCCGTCGCGCCCGGCGCCCTCATCGCCGCACTCAACGGCCCCGACCTGCCTTGAGGCCATCGCCCCGAGCCGCTATGACGCCTCTCGCGCGGCCGTAGTTCAGAGGTAGAACGTCAGCTTCCCAAGCTGAATGTCGGGGGTTCGATTCCCCCCGGCCGCTCCATAATTTCAATGACTTAGAGTCCCGAAAGTTGACCGGTTTCGGTCATTTGGGAGTTATTTGGGAGTTTTCGTTCCCGAACCGTTCGCCTGGATCCGTCTCATATCGCGTTCGCCACGCGTCTCTTGCGTCCGAAACTGACGCAGGCGAACCCTATCGTCTTGATGGACGCCAGCGAGTCCTAGAGCCGAAGATGCCGTTCGCCGAGCACCAGCTCTCCTTCCGCCAGCGCCGCCGCCTTCGGACGGCCGACTGGTCGCTGGCATCTTGATGCGATGGTGGACAGAATTTCGGGTAGGCGGTTGTATCTCTGGCGCGCGGTCGATGACGAAGGCGAGGTGCTGGACGTCCTGGTCCAGAAGCGTCACAACAAAAGCGCGGCGCTGAAGCTGTTGCCGAAACTGCTCTGAAACCAGAGTGTCCTCCATGAGGCGATAACCACGGACAAGCTGGCGTCATACCGGGCCGTGGCCCGTGATCCAAGCCTGAGGAGCCACTATCGGCCGGGCGGGATACACGAGAATAACCGGGTCGAGTACTCCCACTTGGTCATCCGCCGACGAGAACGAAAGCAGCGGAAGTTCACATCCCAGCGCTGAGATCAGAGGTTCCGCGCCAGCCACTCCGCTGTCTCCGACACGTTCAGTCTGCAAGCCCATCTGATTCGGAGACCCAGTCTCCGGATCCTGCGCGCCAAAGCAGACCGGGCGTGGGAAGCCGCGACCGTCGCCGCCTGGTCCAGGGGTAGGGAAGGGGCGCTTCCGGCCGGGCAGACTTAACGTGTCAGCACCGAAGAAACCGACGGGAGCCGGACGGCGATGGGATCGGTGATCCATCGCCGCCCTTGCTCATCAATTGAAGCGGTACTGGAGCTGCAATCCGACCGTGCGGGGCGGCGTGATGCCGTAGACCACTCCAAAAGTGTCCGCGGCCGCAGGCGGGGATGCCATGCGGCGGCCATCGGCGTTATCGTAGCCCTCTTCGTCGAAGGCGTTTCGAACAAAGGCGATGACCCTGTATCGGTCGTTGGCCTCGGTCCACACTGCGCGCAGGTCAACCCGATCGAAAGCCGGGGCCAGGGTGTACTCACGATTGAAAACGCCCTGGTAGGTGTCGTCACGCCAGATATAGTTGCCCGACAGGGTCAAGGTGCCAGCCGAGAAGTCGATGTCATAACTGGCGCTGAGGGCGACCTTGTTCTGGGGCGTCTGGGGCAATTGCTGTCCCTTCAGGCTCTGGGGCTGCTGGCCGCCGACAAGCGGTCCAACAGGATTTGCGCCCGGCTCGTTGGCGTTGGGGTCGACCCCGTCGATGAAGCAGCAGGCTTCGTTGATCTCTGACTGGGCGTAGCCATAGCTGAGGGACAGGCGCAGCGGATCTATCGGACGCCAGATGGCCTCGACTTCAGCGCCGTAGGATGTCGACTCCTCAAGGTTGAAGAACTGAGTCAGAGCGATGCCTGCGGATGTCGTCACCGTCAGGGGGATCTGAAGGCCGTCATATTTGTAGCTGTACAGCGCCGCGTTGACCTGCAGGCGTGAGCCGAAGTTGCGCTTGTAGCCAAGTTCGAAGGCGTCGACGTACTCAGGATTCGTCTGCGGCAGGGGCGTGATGCCGCCAGCGTTGAAACCACCCGACTTGTAGCCACGGCTGACCTTGATGAAGGCGAGCGTATCGCTATCGGGTGTCCATTCGAGGCCAACCGCGCCGGTCGTCGCCTTCCATTCTCCGGAGAGACCTCGCCGGGCCATGCCGGTCGCCGGGTCTGTGGTCACAGCCGAGGAAACGCCCGGGGCTGGTGTAATTGAGACGGTTGAAGCGGTCACATCCAGCGCTGGCGTCGACGTGCCGTACTGGTCTGGTGAAAATCCACCGCAGCCGAAGCAGACGACCCGCAGGGCCTCGAAGCCCGACTTTTCGTCACGTGTATATCGCAAGCCCGCCGTGACCTTGAGGGTATCACTGAGGATCCAGTCGACCTGGCCGAACACCGCCGCTGATCGAGTCTCGAGGGTCGAAAGTGCGGTCACGAAATCACCACTAGGATTGGCGGGACCGTTGGAGGGTGTTCGCAACTGGAGGAGATCTGGCGCCTGGAAACGGGATTTCTGCTCCAGTTCCTCAGCGTAGTAATAGACGCCCGCGATCCATTGGAGCGCTCCATTGTCATTGGAGCTGATATTTATCTCACTACTGCCGAAGGACTTGTCCTCGAGGTAACCGAAGGCTTGCGAAGGTGAGATCGTTGTCGCGGTACAACCGGGGATGAAGAAGGCGCAGACGGAGAACCCTGGAGCCAGCGGGACCGTGTATGATTTCATGCTTGTATCATCTAGGTCGCTCAAGCTGGTGAAGACATAGGTCTGGTATCCACCGATGTATCGCACATCAACGCCGGGCAGCGACCAGACAATGTCCGAGGAGAAGCCGACATTGTCGCTCAGCTCCTGGTGGTTGGTCGTGTTGGTGTTGATGCTTCTAACGTCTTTGTTGGCCGGATTGGTTGCTGGACCGCTCGCCACGAAACCGACTGTCGTATAGCCGAACGCCGATCCGGGAATGATCGAGTTGGGGGGATAGAGCGCCGCGTCATAGTTGCCGACATAGTTGGTCCCGCGGTCGTTTGTGTCGGCGGCTCCGGTGAAGATTTTCAACCAGGCAGTGAGGTCCGGGCCAAGATCAGCCTCGAGCTGAAGTTCGGCATAGGTCCGCTCGCCAACGCCGCCCTCGTCGGGACCGCCTGACGCATTGGTGAAGTAGCCCTCATCCTGATTGTAACGCGCCACAGCGAGACGTGCGCGCAGACCGTCCTCCAATGGGCCCGAGACCGCAGCTTCCAGATTGAGGACCCCGTAGTCGCCGGCTGTCGCGCGGATCTCACCGGAAAAGCTGTCTGTGGGACGCTTTGAGATGGCGTTGATGGCGCCGCCGATGGAATTGCGACCGTAGAGCGTGCCCTGGGGCCCGCGGAGGATTTCAACGCGCTCGACGAAGAAGTCGGAAGCGCTCACCGATCGCGTTGAAGCGTCATAGACGCCGTCGGTATAGGTCGCCACGCCGGGATCGCTGCCGTTGGTGTTGGTCTGGCGGCCGACGCCGCGAATGAACACCCTGTCCTGGGACCCGGAGAAGCTCAGCCCCGGTGTGAAGTTCGCCAGATCCTGTATCGTGGAGATGCCGATGAGCTGCCGGGTTTCCGCTGTGTAGGCCGATACGGCGACCGGCACGTCCTGGAGGCTTTCACTCCGCTTCTCGGCGGTTACGATCACTTCATCAACCGTGGTTTCCCCGGTCTTCGTCTGCGTTTGCGCGTGAGCCCCGCCAGCGAGCGCCATAAGCCCCGCGGACATCATCAGTATGTACCTGGTACGCATGATTGATCCCTCCCTGCCGGTCATTGCGCCGGTTTGATTATTCGGTCTCGCCGCGCCCTGAAAAGGTACGGTAAGCCTATGTGACAGTAGTATTGGATATAATTCTATGTCACTAGAAAAATCATTGAAAAAGGGGGATGCGAGCCGTCTGGGGATGGAGGCATCTGAGCATTCAAGAATCCGGCGGTAAGCTGGGCATCAGGGGCGAAGCGTTGAGGCGCCACCATGAAGGCTGAAAAAGGGGCTTTGGAAGAAGGGCCCAACCTGGCTGTGCGCACAGCGTTCGGGATGGGCGCCTTGTCTGCGGGCGTCCTGACCCAGGCGCTGAGCACACTAGCGCTGCTCTTCTACAATCAGGTGATCGGGATGAGCCCCGCGACGGTCGGCCTTGCGCTGATGATCTCACTGATCGTCGACGCCTTCTTGGATCCGGCGATCGGCCTGTGGTCGGACAACACGCGGTCTCGGATCGGACGACGGCACCCGTTTATGTACGCCGCCATCGTCCCGACCGGTGTCGCTTTCTGGCTGCTCTGGAGCCCACCGGTAGGGCTTTCTGAAGCCGGTAACTTCGCCTGGCTGTTGGGCACACTTCTGGCGGTGCGCTTCTTCAGTAGCCTCTACGAGGTGCCCAGCACCGCCCTCGCTCCAGAGCTCGCGCCCGGCTACAACGCTCGCACCAGTCTGCTGGGGCTTCGCTACTTCTGGGGTGTTCTGGGGGCGGTTCTGACCAGTGTTCTGGCTTTCCAGATCTTCCTGAGCGAACGCAATGGCGGTCTGACAAGTCGCGAAGGGTTCGCCGCAAATGGTGTTGCAGGCGCAATCATCATCAGCATCACATTGCTGATCTCTTGCCTCGGTACTCACCGGGCAGCCGGGCGCTTTACGCCGCCCCCTGAGGCGCCTCGTCACCCTTCTGCGCTGCTTGGCGAAATCTGGTCGGCGCTGACCAACCGGAACTTCTCGGCGATCATGATCGCCGGCCTGTTCGCCGGCACCGCCTCTGGCCTGACCTCCGGTCTGTCGATGTACTTCAATCTCTATTTCTGGAGCCTGTCGACGGACGACCTCACCCTGCTCACCATGGCCGGGCTATCAGCCTCGGTGATCGGCGTCTTCCTCGCCCCGGCCGTCGCGCGGCGATGGGGCAAGAAGCAGGTCGCGCTGACGCTCTTCGGACTGTCGGTTGTCACGGCCGTCATGCCCATGGCCCTGCGGCTGCTGGGCGTCCTGCCCGGAAACGACTGGCCAGGCCTGCTGCCCCTTCTGTTCGTCGAGACGCTGATCGCCGCCACCATGGGTCTGATGTGGATGATCATCGTTACGTCGATGCTGGCTGACGTGGTCGAGGACAATGCTGTCCGCACGGGCCGTCGGTCCGAGGGCCTGTTTTTCGCCGCCAACTCCATCCTCGCCAAGAGCGTCACGGGTGTCGGCACACTCGGAGCGGGCCTGATGCTGACGGCCGTCAACTTCCCTCGCCAGGCCGCGCCGGGCCAGGTCAGCCAGGAGATGATCCATGCGCTGGGCTTTATCTACCTGCCGGTGGCCCTGGTCCTGTCGGCCCTCGCTTTGGCCTCACTGGTCTTTTTCCGCATTGACCAGGCCAAGCATGAGGAAAATCTCTCCCTCCTGCGCAGCGCAGCTCTCGCTGATGAGACCATCGGCGAACCCCATGTTTCACTGCGTGACGGGCGTTAGCGCCGCAGAACCTCTTGAGGCGCTGCAGCCTGCGGGTCCTGTCGTTGTGTAACTCAGGGTTGGCCTGTGGTCGTGCCGAGCTTTGGAAAATCAATGAACGGGTCTTGAAGCGATGCGGTGTTTGAGAATGGGCCTGATCGGCGGGGGCGTCGGTTCACTGATTGGACCGGTCCACCGCATTGCGGCGGAGCTCGACGGTCGGATGGCCCTGGTGGCGGGGACGTTCAGCAGCGATCCGCAAAGATCGGTTCAATCCGGCGAGAGCTATGGGGTTGATCCGGCCCGAGCCTATGCTTCCGTTGACGCCATGCTGGCAGGGGAAGCCGGGCGGCCGGATGGTATCGAACTGGTGGCGATTGCAACCCCGAACCACCTGCACCTTTCCGCAGCCCAGGCCGCCCTTGCTGCCGGCCTGGCCGTGATCTCCGAAAAGCCGGCCACGGCCACCCTGGCCGAGGCGGAGGCGCTTTCGCGATCCGTCCAGCAGTCTGGCAGACCCTATGCGCTGGCCTATACCTATACCGGCTTTCCGATGGTCCGGGAGGCGCGCAGGCGGGTGGCCGCTGGTGCGATCGGCCGCGTCCGGAAGGTCGTGGTGGAGTTTTCCCAAGGCTGGCTGGCGGTCGCGATGGAGGCCCTGGGCAGCAAACAGGCCGGCTGGCGCGTAGATCCGGAAAAATCGGGGATCGGCGGCTGCATCGCCGACCTTGGCACCCATGCCTTCAATCTGGCCGAGTTTGTGACCGGAGAGGAGGTTGTCCAGGTCATGGCTGACCTGGGAAGTGTCGTCGACGGACGCCGACTGGACGACGATGCAGCGGTCCTGCTGCGATTTTCCAACGGCGCGCGGGGCGTTCTTATCGCGTCACAGATCGCGACAGGAGAAGCAAGCAGCGTGCAACTGCGGGTCTACGGGGACGCGGGCGCGTTGGACTGGAACCTCAAGACACCTGATCAACTTCTGCTTAGCCGACTGGACGGCGCCGCCGAGGTGCTGTGCGAAGACGAAGAGAAGATCGCAAGGACGGCTCAGCGCGCCGCTGGGCTGCCAAGCATGTTTGCGCCCTTGATCCTTGCCTTTGCCGACATCTATCGGGATTTCGCGGACGTCCTCGTCGACGACGGAGACGGAACCTATCTTCAAGGCATGGATGCGGGCGTTCGAGGGATGGCCTTTGTAGAGCGGTCGGTCCTGGCCAGCCGCGAACAGCGCGGTTGGACCGACCTGTCCGTGTGAGGCTCAGGATGTCGAGGAGAGCGACTTGGCAGCCTACAGGCCCGCCAGGACGCCGCCGTCTACATACAGGACCTGACCGTGGACGAAGCTGGCTGCGTCCGATGCCAGGAATACTGCGGCGCCCACCAGTTCATCGACCTCGCCCCAACGGCCGGCTGGCGTGCGCCCGCGGATCCAGGCGTCAAACCGGGTATCGGCAACCAGATCCGCATTGAGCTCCGTTGCGAAATAGCCTGGTCCGATCGCATTGACGTTGATCCCCAGGGGCGCCCACTCGACGCACATCGCCCTGGTCAGCATCTTCACGCCCCCCTTCGCTGCAGCATAGGGGGCGACACCGGGACGAGCGACCTCACTCATGAGCGAGGCAATATTGATGATCTTGCCCCTTCCGCGGGGCGCCATCCGCCGGGCAGCCTCACGTCCCACCCGAAAGACAGCGGTGAGGTTTGTGTCGAGCACCGCGGCCCAGGTCTCTTCGGGCATGTCCAGCAGGGGGCCGCGGCGCTGGATGCCGGCGTTGTTGATCAGAATGTCGAGCGGACCCATTCGCTCTTCGCAGTCCGCCAGTCCGTCGGCGACCTGCTGTGGGTCCGTAACGTCAAACGCGCAGGCCTGGGCGTCAAAGCCATCGTCCCGCAGCGCCTTTGCCGCCGCCGCCGTTCGCTCCGCGTCCCGCGCGTTCAGCGTCACCCTGGCCCCCGCCTCGCAGAGCCCGCGGGCCAGGGTCATCCCGATCCCTCGAGAAGAACCGGTCACGAGCGCGTTTCGGCCGGACAGGTCAAATCTTCGCAGGGACATTGGCGTGCTCCAGTTGTTTTGCACGCGACCTGCCTCGCAGACGCCGTGTCGAAGTCAATTTGGACGGGGCGGGGCGGCTTCGAGGCGCGCCAGCTCCGTGGCGCTCAAGTCGACAATCGTCCCCTTCACAAGCTCGAGCTCAAGCGCAGTCTCCCGGGTCCCGAACGCAAAACTGATCCTGCCCGAAGCCTGGGGGGCCAAGGTGACGCGGGTCAATCTGCCAGCCTCGATCGCCGCTGACACCAGAACCGCCCCATCGGCGCGCAATCCGTCAAAGGAGGCGTCGCTCCAGGCATCCGGAAGGGCAGGGAACAGACGAATGCGGCCAGACGTACTCTGCAACAACATGGTCTGGATGGCGTCCGAAGCCCCCATGGCGCCCTCTATCGAGAAGGCCCCGAAAGGCGCCTTTCCGCGCCCCAAACCCTGCCAGTCACCGTTTGCATGGAAGCCATTGGGAAACACAAAGGCCTCGGCATAGTCGAGCAGTCGTCTGCGTGCCGCTTCCCCATCCCCCACCCTTGCGGCGATAGCGGCCGCCCAAGCATGACTGTAACCCATCCAGAAATCACCGGACGCCGAGTTGATATCCTGGAACGTGCCCAGGGCGATCGTCTGGTCCTCTGCCGAGCCTTCAAGGCCACCATACAGGCCAAGGGGGTGCACGCCGACGGCATGAGAGAAGTGGCGGTGGTGCCCGGGATAAGCGAGGCCGGGGGCGACCAGGAGGGCTCTGCTATCCGACAGGCGGGCCTCGGGAAGCTCGCTGAGCACCCGGCGCCAGTGATCCGCCTCAGCCGGTAGTGACAAATCCTGCGCCATTTCCGCAGTCGCACCCAGGACCCAGCGAAACAGGGTCAGGTCATAGTTGGTCCAGCTCGAGAACCAGGCCTGTGGCTGGTTGTCACCGACTTCGGGAGACGACGACAAGGCCACGGAGCGAAACCCCTTTGCATCGCGCTTTTCGCTGATGGCTTCGACAAACCGGCAGACGGCGTTCAGGTAGGGATAGGCCCGGTCCGCCAGGAACTGGCGGTCCTGGCTGTAGCGCCAGTGCTGACAAAAGTGGTGGGCGAGCCATGCGCTGGTCGAGACCGAATGTGTATACTGGCGCCACCCCCCGATCTGACGGTTGGCGATATCGGCTGTCATCGGGACATTGAGACCGTCCACGCCAAAGAACCGGAGCGTCCAGGCTTGGCAGGCTTCGCGCGTCTCCCACAGCCAGTCCAGAAAACCCAATCCGCCTTCAAGCTGGTCGCCCGCATAGGCCGGCCAATAGGTCATCTGCGTGTTCAGGTCGTGATGGTAGTCGCCCTTCCAGGGGGGGAGGCGGCCTGAATCACTCGTCCAGACCCCCTGTAGCGACACGGGGGGGCGATCGCGACGAGCGGCGGCGCCAAATTGCGACATGCCTGCATAGTAGGTCCGCTCTACCGGGGCTTCGGGAAGGCAGACTCGACCCCTTGACCAATAGTCCGCCCACCAATCCGCCAGGGCGAAGGCGTCATTGTCAAAATCATGAGCCAGGGCGGATCGGGCGGTTGCGATCTTGTTCCTCAAGAAATCAACGTCCGAGGATGTTCCGGCGTCAATGCACCATACCCCGTTCCAGGTCTCTCCCGTGGACTCTGTAGCCAGGACGGCGGTGAAGGCGAAGTCGCCAAAGCCTTGCTGAAGAAAACCCTCCAGCCTGTCTTCGGACACAGTTTGCGGCGGCGGGTAACCCAGGTCCCAGGCATTATGCTGACTTAGGTTGAAGCCGCTCGGAGGGGGCAACCCCTCCGGCGGGCCGCCGAACGGGGGTGTGATCAGCCGCGCGACAGGCGCCTGGCCCGTGACCTTCAGGCGGCCAAGGCTGCCGTTTGCAGGGATCAGCGCCTGCAGAACCGTGCCGTTGGGAAAATCAATACGGGCCAGACCGGTGGCCCTCTCCAGACGCCACCGTACGGGAGGTGACTCGAAGGTCAATTCCAGCCGGCCCGCAGAGAGTCGCGTCGGGCCTGCCCGATCATAGGGGGCCTCCAGCAGGGTCTTGAGCTTGTCATGCTCACCGGCATGGTGTGCCGCGGCGACATAGTCCCACCTGTAGTCCTGGCCTTCGTATTCAGGGATTGGCCGAAGGTCCCAAAGATCGGACCGGTCAAGGGACAGATAAACGCAAACGCCTTTGCCCCAAATGCTGGCCCCAACCAGGCCGTTGCCAATCGGTAGCCCCTGATCTGACGACACCGGCGCTTCGTCAAATTCGATGGGATGTCGCCAGACGGGATGCGTTGGGTCGAGCATGGTGGCCGGCCGACTATCTATCGCGGCCACAGCCTTGGATTCAGCGGCCCGTCAGCAAGCTCGCCCGGCGGGATGGCATTGAGCCAGAACTGGTGATCCATCGCCCGCATACCTGTCAGGTCGGAGCTGACCTTTGTACCGTCTGCATACCAGATCACGGTCATGACGGAGCGCACGAGGTCTGTCGGATTGGCGGGCGCCCGATGCAGGGTCCAACCTCGATGGAAAGTCGCGTCGCCTGCCTTCATCGCGCCGTGCGTTGAGGTCGAAAAGCCTTCACGCTCGACCATCTCCGAGAAGGCCGCTTCGCTTTCATCCCCGATCACCCAGGGGCCAAGGTCGCGCCGGATGTGGCTCTGGTCGGCAAAAGTCATCGAACCCACGTCTGCAGGCACATCAACAAGCGGCATCCACATGGTGATCGTGTCATCGGTGTCCAGCGGCCAGTAGGTCTGGTCCTGATGCCAGGGCGTGTGTCCGCCACCCGGCTCCTTGGTCAGCGATTGGTCATGATAGAGGCGAACGCCCGGCACCCCCATGAGGTCGGCCGCGGCCTTGGCGAAGCGGGCGGAAAACACGAAGGGCTTGATCGTCGGATCGCGCATCCAGAGATTATGGCCCTGCAGAAACGCCTTGAAATAGGTCGATCGTTCCTCGAGAGGCGGAGCCTTTGCCGCCAGAGCGCGCTCCTGGGCCAGAATGGGCGGAGCGAACTCGGCGATCTCTTCAGCGCTGGCCAACCCCCGCACGACGGCATGACCGTTCTTGCGGAAGCCTTCGACCGTCGCATCGTCCACTGTGAAGGGTGCGTCTATGCCGGAAAGGGCCGGGAGTTCAGATGACAGGGTCATTCACAAGCTCACTGTACGATGGGTATCAGGCCTGAGACCGGCCGATCGGCGCCAGCCCGTTCAGGCAGGCGCATGGCGATGCTGCCCTCAGCGCCCTGCACCCTTGAGGATGCATCTGCGATGTCAAAGAAGGCATCGGCGTCAAACAGGCGCGGGTGGTCGGCTTGATGATGCTTGCGATCCATCTCCGCCAGGGTTTCCCGCCAGCCTTCGCGCCCGTAGGAGGGCCATTGGACACCGTGCTGCACGAAGGCGATATCGATGAAATAACGCTTGCGATCGCCGCCGCCGGGCTGCGGTCTACGGGCGTGGACAACCGCAGAATGGACAAAGACGACGCTTCCCGGAGGCAGATCGTTGACGACGACCGTGCCGGGGATCTCCTGGTCTCCGAGGAAGGCCAGTGCGTCACGGCGCATCACCGAGCGGTGGCTGCGGGGCAAAAGCAGCAGATCGCCGACAGTGCCATTTAACCCGTCAAGATAGTGCAGAACGTGCAGTTGAACATGACTACGATTGGTTTGAGGGATCTGTTCATAGTCATGATGCCAGGGCACGCCGCGCAGGCCCGGTTCATGACGCGCAGCATGGCAGTGATGGAAACTGAAGCTGTCTCCGCCCATGATATCCTGAGTGATTTCAAGGGTAAGGGGATCGACAACCAGACCTGACAGGGCGTCATAGCGGGCAACATGGCTACCGTCGAACAGCGGTTCCACGGTAACATAACGGTCGATGTCAGCAGATACCGCAGCGACCTGCCCGGCATCCAGCATACCCGGTCGAATGACATAACCCAGCTTGCGGAACTGCTCTTTCTCGGCCTCTGACAGTCTCATCTGACAACCCATTTTGTTCGCCAGGCAGACCCGCCGCCTGACATCATCCGCGCGACAAAAACCGTCTCGCGTTCACCGTCCTGGTAGAACAATCTATTAGACTAGAATTTTGGAGCGGCAACAGATTTTAGAGGTTGCAATGAATGAGCGCTGGAGCCTAGAAGCCGGCTTCGAAACGTCCATCAGGCTGCAAAGACAGGTTCCGGGTCTTTAGAAGGGCAGGCTTCCCGCCCTGACCAAGTGGATCGAAACACCATCACCTTCCTTGGCCGCTCTGCCCTTGCCGGCGCCTTCCCAAAGAAGACCATGGGCAAATTCAGGTCGCGCTCTTTCCGTCCGCCCCCGGATAGCCCTAAAACCGAGCATAATCTGGCGGTTCGATCTGAACACACCCCAAACTTAGCCAAGCCGCCTGTCATTGCGAATAATCGCCGGCGTCTTGTTTTGACCAGTGCCTTTTCGGCCACGGAGTCCACCAATGTCGAAGGTCCTCGATCCAGCAGAACAGGCCGTGCTCTCGTTTCCGCGACGGTCGCGGCGGAAGCAGGAAACCCGGCAGCGGATTGTTGACGCGGCTGAGGTGCTTTTCCGTCAGGCCGGCTTCACGACGACGACCATGCAGGCCATCGCGGAAGCGGCTGATGTGCACGTCACCACACTCTTCACGCATTTCAAATCCAAGCGTGACCTGAGCGACGCCATCTCGGAGCGCGTTCTGGAGGCCATGGGAGCCGCTATCGCGGAGAGCCGCGGCAAGCGCCGGTTTTTCGATTTCATGCGAAAGCTCACCGAAAACGCGGGCCGTGAACATCTGCGTCGGCCGGAACAGAATATTGCAATGGGTCGCCTGTTCGGCGCTGACGAGGAATTCACCGCCAGCTGGATCGCCTACGAACGGCGCAAGATCGAAATGCTCGCCGACTACATCGCCGAAGACTTTGGGCTCGACATCACCCTCGATTACCGACCCACCCTGATCGCCAACATGATCGTCGGCGGCAACATAATGGTCCATCAGCGTTGGGTTGAAAGCGAGGGGGGCATCGATCTGGTGTCCGAGTCCCTCGCCGTCCTCGAGGCTGTCGAAACCCTGGTGAAGCGTGGTCTCGCGCCCCCCGGAAGGGAAGGGCAGGCTCCCATGAAGACGAGTCAGGTCTGAAACAGTCGTCCTGAAGACCCTGACGTCCGCGCAATCGCTGGTAAAGGCGAGGCGTAACCCGAAAGCGCCTGGATCATCGTCCGGGAGCTCCCCCAGCCTGTCCGTTGTCGTTGCGGGCAGCGTGTCTTTGCCTGAGTGGCCGCAACGAAGTCCCCCAGCATGGTGTGATTCAGACTGATTGGAATGTGAGCTAGGAGCCTTGGACTGTCGGGCGGACCTGTTTGGTGGCAGCGCCGATCAAGGCTCGTGTGCGATCCCCGATGAACGATCCGTCGGACATGCGGTTCATGGCGTAGGCGACCACCATCTGCCGGTCAAAGTCGAGCCAGACCATGGATCCGCCCCAGCCGCCCCAGTAACAGACCCTTCGGCTTGGATCGTCACCCAGGCCATACCCAAGACCAAATCGAAGGTCGGCGCCCACGACAAGATCCGGCCCGCTGGATTGCTGGGACAGTGCCGCCAGGCAGCCTTCTGCCGACAGTAGCCGTCGCCCGTTGGACTGCCCTTCGCAGACCAGAACCGATTGCAGTTGGGCGATCGATCGAGCGTTGCCCAGTCCATTGCAGGCAGGAATATCGGCCCGTCGAAAAGCCTCGGACCATGACCATTCGGCACGTTCATAGGGATTGCGAAACACGCGCCCGGCCATGCCGGAGGTTGCCCGGTCGCCCGGGCGGGTCTCGGTCGGGACCAGGCGCGAGATGCGGGCATCCACCTCTGGCGGACTTGCGAAATAGAAGTCGGCGCCGACCGGTTCTGCGATGCTGTCGCGGAAATACTGGCCAAAGCTTTTGCCGGTGACGCGGCGCACCACTTCGCCAAGCAGATAGCCCTGGGTCACAGCATGGTAGCCAGACGCCGTGCCGGGCGCCCACCAGGGCGCCTGGGCCGCCAACAGGCGGGTCACCTTGTCCCAGTCATAGAGGTCAGCCTCGACAACGGGTTGATCCCAGCCTGGCAGGCCGGCCGTGTGACCCAGGACCTGGCAGATCGTGACGGCGCCTTTGCCGTTGGCCGCGAACTCGGGCCAGTATCTGGCCACGGGCGCCTCGAGGTCCACTTGGCCGTTGTCCGCCAGAACCAGGAGTGCGAGCGCCGTCATGGTCTTGCTGGTGGAATAGAGATTGACCAGCGTATCGCTGTCCCAGGGATCTCCGGCCTCATTTCGATGGCCTCCCCAGAGGTCAACGACAATCTCTCCGGCGACGCTGACGGCCACAGACGCGCCATCCTCCAGGCCGCGGTCGAAGTTCGACTGGAAGGCCGCCCTGACGGGCTCCAGGTTCGGCGCGCAATAGCCTTTCAACTCTACAGATGGGAGGGTCAACGGCCTCGCCCGCTCGCAGCGCCATAGATGCTGTTCCATTCCGCCCGGATCCACCTGGCGCAGGCGATCGAGTGTTCGAACTGGGAATAGCGAGCCCCGCCGCCGTAGTCCGTGAACGGGATGAACTCCGTCGATATAGTAGCGACGGGATTTTCGACGTCAGTCGCATGGCGCCTCAGGAACTGACGCACGACCTCTTTCCAGGGCGCCAGATTTTCGGCCGCCCAGGGGCTATGCCACTCGCCAGGTCCGGGTTCGATGAACGGATACTGGATGCCCCGCCCGGGTTCGCCATTGGGGTGCGTGTCCCAGAGGTTGGGTGGCCCGTTCGGAGCCGCCGCACGGGCGTGCATGTGCCGGACATAGCCGGCGTCAATCCAGCTCTGGCAAATGCTGCCGGGGCTGAACGGGTCCAGAACGATCGCGCCCGACGCGATGTCCGCATCCATGCCCTGAACAGCCTGCTGTTGCGGGTTGTCGATCTTGAAAATGACATGCGAGTGGTCGAGGGTCATGCAGAACTTCACACCCTGCGCTTCCACCAGACGGGCGACCTCGGCGACGCGGCCGAAATGCTCTGACCACATGTTCACATGGACTTCGAAACAGGGAACCACCCCATTGGCCGCGCCCTGTTCGGCTGCATGCAGATAGGCCTCGGCGACCTGCTCGTTGGTGACCAGCTGCCCCTTCAGGTCGTGGGAAATGATCTGAACATTGTGGACCTTGGACCCCAAGTCTCCGGCGATCCTCAGGTTCCAATCGAGAAGTTTTTCATCGCGATTGAGAAAGTAATAGAACCCACCCGCCGTAAGGGGCAGGCCGTGAGTCTTGCTGGCCTTGTAATAGTCCCAGATCAGATCGGGTGCCGGTGTCTTGTCGAAATAGTCGAAGACGCCCGCGTCCTTGACCATGCCAAAGCGCGTATCGAGGTCAAACTCGTCGGGCTGGGCATGCATGACGCTGGCTTCAACAATGCCGATGAGGAGCGTCTTGTCGGTCATTCAATCAGACCCTTACTCTACCTTGTCGTGTTCGGTTGATGAACCCCAAGGGTCTCCAGGGCGGCAACAACTCGCCGGAGCTCAGGCCGCGACAGCCTGCTCGAACAGGTTCGGCGGGAAGGGCGACTGATAGATGCTGACCCCCAGCTCCTCGCGGATCTCATCCGGTGTGTTGGCCCAGATGTCCTCCCAGACGACACCGAGAAGCGCGGGTGTCTGGCGCCCGTGAACCCAGGCGCTCAGGATGGTTTCCAGCATCAGTGGGCAGTAGGCGTTCGCCTTGAGCGAGGTGGATCCCACGACCATGGCCAGAAACATGGCGGAGTAGCCGTGGCCGAACTGGGCCAGCTGAAATCCGGAAATCGCGATCTCGTGCAGGCCTGTTAGGTGATAGCCGCCGACAATGTGCCAGAGGTCGTGCAACTGCAGAATTCGCGCGTTCAGATAGTGGAGTGGCTCGGGCAAGCGTTCGAGGTTGAGATTGTCACGATCCAGAACTTCGAGATCAAACCCGTTATCGATCGTCATCCTGTAGAAGGCGTGACCTAACGATCCTTCCGGACAGGCCGCCAGATCCTCAAGTCGAAAACGGCCCGGGGGACCGTTGGCCGCGGCGCTGGCGACGCCTGGATAGGTCATGCAGGCCTGAGCCAGCCGCTCCGCATAGGTCGACGAAAGGTGAGCTCCGAGCGCAGCCGTGCGCACAGTGACCGTGCCGGCATCCATCCCTGAGCCGGTATCATTGACGAGGCTCCAGAAGTCATTCCAGAACACAGGAGGCAAGGCCTCATTCAGCACCGGAGAGGCCGACACCGTTGCTGCCGTCACCGGGGTCCCATACCAACCGCTGGCGGCCTGATCGTAATACTCGCCGATCCGCTCGGGGGCCACGAAGGCGGCGTGAGCAAATGCAGCGCCCAGGGACTTCGCGGCGTCTTCCGAGGTCGCGCCGCCGGCGCGAACCTGGGCAGCCAGGACGGCGATCTCCGGGCCCGATAGCCCGGACAGGGTCAGGGCTTCAAATCGACCCCGATCAACATCACTCACCATGGCGGGCTCCTAAATCGGTCGGCAATTTCGGGACTTCGACGCATCCCGGGCAATCCGGGTTCGCATCGACCGAGATAATTCGATTGGCATAGAATAACCGTGTGGTCTAGAATTTTTTGGCGTTTTCAATAGCCCGCGCGCGCGTGGCCAAAGCCTTTGCCGAGATGAACACCCATGGACGATTCCAGCCTGCCAACCGCGCCTGCAAAGGGCGCCAGTCACTCTGAAATCGCGCATGCCGTGGACGCCCTGATTGGCGCAATGAGCCTCGCGGAAAAAGTGGAAATGATGTCTGGCCAGGGCTTTTTCGCAAGTTACCAGGCGAACGAGGGGCGTTGGTGCGCAGAGCCCTATCGCGCGGGTGGAGGGTGCGAGCGTCTTGGGCTTGTACCGCTGTATTTCACGGATGGACCAAGAGGGGTCTGCGCCGGGGACTCAACCTGCTTTCCCGTGACGATGGCCCGGGGCGCCAGCTTTGACGTGGATCTGGAGCGGCGCATCGGCGAGGCTATGGGGATCGAGATCAGAGCGCTCGGCCGCACCATGACCGGCGCGGTCTGTGTCAACCTCTTGCGCCACCCGGCCTGGGGCCGCGCCCAGGAAACCTATGGGGAGGATCCGCATCATCTCGGCGAGATGGGGGCCGCCCTGTCCCAGGGAATCCAGTCTCACAATGTGGTGGCCAGCGTTAAGCATCTTGCCGTCAACAGCATGGAGAACGCACGTTTCAAGGTCGATGTGCGGGTTGATGAGCGCACACTGCGCGAGGTCTATCTGCCGCACTTCAAGCGGATCATCGACTCAGGCTGCGCCAGTGTGATGAGCGCCTACAACAAGATGAATGGCGAATACTGTGGCCAGAACCGCTATCTGCTGACAGATATCCTGCGCGGAGAATGGGGCTTCAAGGGGTTCGTACATTCGGACTGGGTTCGGGGAGTTTACAAGGTCTACGGGGCAAGCGCCGGGCTTGACGTGGAGAATCCGGAACCCCTGGTTTTTGGCAAATCCCTAGTGGATGCTGTCGAGAATGGGTATGTCGAGCCACAGGTCATCGATCAGGCTTGCCGTCGCATACTTGAAACCCAGTTCCGGATGACCTGCGCAGAAGATCCCCTTGCTGCCTATTCGCCGGACCTTGTGGCCTGCGACGCCCATCGTGCGCTTGCCTATGAGGCCGCCTGCAAGGGGGCGGTCCTGCTGAAGAATGAAGGCCTACTGCCGTTTAGTTCGGGGGACGTGCGCCGTGTCGCTGTGCTTGGCCGATTGGCCGGACTGGTGAACACCGGCGATGGCGGATCCTCGCGGGTTTTCCCGCCCTATGTGGTGACGGCCCTGGCCGGCATCACGCAGGCCCTGGGTCCGGATGCTGAGGTGGTGACCGGCGACCAGACGGATTTGGCTGCGGCCGCTGCGGCCGCGAAGGACGCCGATGTCGCCATTGTGGTGGTGGGCTACACCTTGCGGGAAGAAGGAGAATACATACCCGGTGATATCCCGTTGGATGAGGGGGCAACGTCCGGGCAGGGGTTGCGAACAGGGATTGGTGGAGATCGCACGTCCCTCCGGCTGGCTTCGGATCAGGTGGCGCTGATCAAGGCTGCGGTGGCGGCCAATCCCAGGACCGTTGTCGTCGTTGTCGCCGGGTCGGCCGTGATCATGTCTGAATGGGACGCCACGGCCCCCGCGATCCTGCAGACCTTCTACAATGGAATGGAAGGGGGGCGGGCTCTGGCGGATCTGCTTCTCGGGGCGGTTTCACCGTCCGGGAAACTGCCCTTCACCGTCCCCGTCGACGAGGCTGATCTGCCCTTCTTCGACGCCCATGCCGATACAATCGAGTACGGACCCTTGCATGGGTATACCCTGCTCGAGGAGCAGGGTGTTGCCGCTGCCTATCCCTTCGGCTTTGGACTCTCCTATACCGCCTTCAGCTATCGAAGCCTGAAGGTGCGCCGGGCCCAAGACAGGCTCCACATAGAAGTGGCCGTCCGCAATGACGGTGAGGTCGCCGGCGACGAGATTACGCAACTCTATATCGGCTTCCCGGGCGTTCATGCCAAACGGCCACGTAAGCTGCTCAAGGCTTTCGCTCGAACACAGGTCCCGCCTGGACAGACTGAGATCATCCATTTTCAGGTCGCTCTTGAAGACCTGCGCTGGTGGGACCTGGAGACGCGCAAGTGGCTGTTGGAACCAGGCGCCCACAAGGTCTATGTCGGTGGGTCGTCTGTGTCAGCAGAGGCTTTGTGCCAGGAAATAGTGATCGGTTAGGCCGAGCAAGGGGCGAGATCGACGTCGCGTCCGGAACTAGGGGCTAGGCCAAAGGCTTCGGTCGGCCGTGCCCATTTGACTTTCCGGCCGCCAACCGGCGCCCTGCTTTTGCTCGTCGGTGGCGTCAGGCTTGCAGGGCCTGTTTGAAGTATGGACGCCGATGACCATGGACCGCATGGCCGCTCTGGTCGGCATAATCGATCAGGGTGCATCCCGATCTTCGGCCATCCCGACGCCGGGACCTGCCTCAACGACATCCAGGCCTGCGCCAACTGCGGCGCTCGCTGCCTCGAGCTCACAAATCGCGGCGAGTTCGAGGTCCATATCCGCCAGGCGCTGGTCCAGAAGCTCCTGGCCACCCGCGCCGAGGTCCAGAACGCGGCCCACCCCCAGCCCCATGCGACCTGTTTTCACAAATGATGTTGGAATAGAACGGCCCTGTCCCGGACGGTGCGAGGAAGTCTGATGAGCATCCATCCTGATCCTGCGAGTGTTGCGCGAACATCCGGAAAGCCCCTTCGTTCGCGCGCCTGGTTCGATAATCCGGACAATCCGGACATGACCGCCCTCTATCTTGAGCGGTACCTGAACTACGGTTTGACCCTGGAAGAGCTGCGCTCCGCCAGGCCGATCATCGGCATCGCCCAGACAGGCTCTGACCTCAGCCCCTGTAACCGGCACCATATCGAACTGGCCAAGCGGGTGCGTGAGGGCATCCGTGAGGCGGGCGGCATCGCCATGGAGTTTCCGGTCCATCCGATCCAGGAAACCGGCAAGCGACCGACGGCGGGGCTGGACCGCAACCTTGCCTATATGGGCCTGGTCGAGGTTCTCTATGGCTACCCGCTGGACGGGGTCGTGTTGACGATCGGCTGCGACAAGACCACGCCAGCCTGCCTTATGGCGGCGGCCACGGTCGACATTCCGGCCATCGCCCTGTCCGTCGGCCCAATGCTGAACGGCTGGCACAAGGGTGAGCGGGTCGGCTCGGGCTCGATCATCTGGACCGCGCGCGAGATGATGGCGCGAGGCGAACTGGACTATCAGGGGTTCATCGATCTGGTGGCCACCTCGGCGCCTTCGGTGGGCTATTGCAACACCATGGGCACGGCCTCGACCATGAACGCCCTGGCCGAGGCCCTTGGCATGTCCCTGCCGGGCTGTGCCGCCATTCCCGCCCCCTATCGCGAGCGGCCCCAGATCGCCTATCTGACCGGCAGGCGGATCGTCGAGATGGTCCATGAGGATCTCAAACCCTCAGACATCCTGACCCCGGACGCCTTTCACAACGCCATTGTCGTCAACTCCGCCATCGGCGGCTCGACCAATGCCCCGATCCACATCACGGCCCTGGCCAGGCACGCCGGCCTCGAACTGCCGCTGCAGCAGTGGGAAGAGGTCGGCCACGCCGTGCCGCTTCTGGTGAACCTGCAGCCGGCGGGCAGATACCTCGCCGAAGACTTTCATCAGGCGGGCGGTGTTCCCGCGGTGGTCAACCAACTGATGGGGGCCGGTCTGATCCGTGAGGCGGCCCTGACCGTCAACGGTCGCACGCTCGGCCAGAACTGCGCTGACAAGGCGGTCCAGCTTCCCGACGTCATCCGCACCTTCGACGCACCCCTGATGGCCAATGCCGGTTTTCTGGTCCTGAGCGGCAATCTGTTCGACGGCGCCATCATGAAGACCAGCGTCATCGCTGCCGAGTTCCGTGAACGCTATCTCTCCAGCCCCGGCGATCCCGACGCCTTCGAAGGCGAAGCGGTCGTGTTCGATGGGCCAGAAGACTACCACCGCCGTATCGACGATCCGGATATCGGCATTTCCGAAAAGTCGATCCTGTTCATGCGCGGGGCCGGGCCTGTCGGCTTTCCCGGGTCGGCTGAAGTGGTCAACATGCGCCCACCCGCCGATCTGCTGGCGCGCGGCGTCACGGCCCTGGCCTGTATCGGCGACGGGCGGCAGTCGGGCACCTCCGGTTCACCATCCATCGTGAACGCCTCGCCGGAAGCCGCGACGGGTGGCAATCTGGCGCTGCTGCGGACCGGGGACCGGGTGCGGGTGGACCTGCGGGCCCGAACCGTAAATGCGGACATTTCCGACGCAGAGTTTGCCGCGCGCCGGACGGCCCTGGAGGCTGCTGGAGGTTATGCCGTACCGCCGTCACAGAGCCCCTGGCAGGAACTTCATCGAGCCACCGTCGGCCCCCTGTCCACCGGCGGCGTCCTCGAGCCGGCCATCAAATACCACCGCATCATCGACCGGTTCGGCAACCCGAGGGACAATCACTAGAGCGTTCGACCATTGGGCTGAATCGAATGTGATTGAGTAAGGGATTCCCCTGCCGGCTTTGGCGTGGGTTGATCAACAAATGATCTGCTCCCCGGAAACTGGATCACGCGACGTTAGAGTTTTCTGCTGAGATTTCCTTGGCTGGGAAGGAGCGGAAGACCATGAAGGCATCAGCATTTTCGGACGCCCAGAAGGCGTTCATTTTGA
>Ga0247843_1004251_pt1 | contig 21722 bp, 19 predicted proteins | sample LaCruzMarch2017__FD_192420 | JGI IMG/M metagenome (GOLD analysis project Ga0247843, IMG submission 192420) | Freshwater microbial communities from meromictic Lake La Cruz, Castile-La Mancha, Spain - LaCruzMarch2017_8m | ecosystem: Environmental > Aquatic > Freshwater > Lake | place: Spain...
TAATGTTTACAAAAATATTACTAAAAGAATACATGTTGCTGAGAGCATTAAAATTGCTGAGTCAGCAAAAGTAATAGAGAACGCTCAAAGGGATATAAATATTGCATTTATAAACGAATTATCTTTAATTTTTAATAAATTAAATATTAATTTTAAAGACATTTTAAAAGCAGCATCAACAAAATGGAATTTTGTTAATTTTACACCTGGCCTCGTTGGCGGGCATTGTATTGGCGTAGATCCCTTTTATCTAGCTCACAAATCTATCTTGGCAGGCTATACTCCCAAAGTTTTATTGTCCGGAAGAAAAATTAATGATCAGATGTCTATACATTTTGCAAAAAACTTTTTAGAGAAAATCAAAAAAATAATTAAAAATAAAAAAAAATATAATATTTTAGTTCTTGGACTTTCATTTAAAGAAAACGTTAAAGATATAAGAAATTCAAAAGTTTTTGATAGTATAAATTATTTAAAAAAAAAACATAATGTTAAAATTTATGATCCACTAGTTTCAAAATTAGACGTTCCACAAGAGTATCACAAAATGTTTTCAAAATTGAAAGAAAGAGATTTTTTTGATGGTGTATTTATTTCGAGCCCTCATGCTATATTTTTAAAAAATTTATTTCTATCAAAACTTGAGAAATGTTGCAGAAAGAAAAATGTAGTTTTTGATTTAAAACATAAACTAAATATGACAAGAAACAAACTTAATATAATCAGCGCATGACAAAACAACATAAGCATTTTTTTACATATATTATTATAATGTTACCTGTTGCTTTGGTTTCAGGACCGTTTATTCCCGATTTGATTGTATCCATTTCTTGTCTTTGGTTTTTAATTTTAATAATTAATAAAAAACTATATTATTTATTTAATAATATTTTTTTTAAATTATTTTTTTTATTTTGGTTATTCCTTATATTTTCCTCATTATTATCAATTGAAAAAAAAATCTCCTTACAAACATCTTTTTTTTATATACGCTTTGGTATTTTCTCTCTTTTAGTTCTTTATTTATTAAATAATGACAATAAGTTTGGGAAATATTTTTTTTACTCAATTTTAGTGACTTTTTTAGTAGTCATATTTGATACTTATATTCAGTTTTTTACTGGAAAAAATACTTTAGGTTTTCCAAGCAATGAATCAGGAAGTAGACTTTCAGGGTTCTTTAACAAGGAATTAATAGTAGGAAGTTACATTGCTAGAATGCTCCCATTGGTAATTTCATTTTTTTTTTTATATAAGCATAGATATAATCACATATTCATAAACGCATTATTTTTACTTGCTAGTATAATTGTTTTTTTATCTGGTGAAAGAACATCGTTTTCAATAATAATTTTAATAAATATATTGTACATATTTTTAATTAAAGAACATCGATTTCTAAAAATTTCGACATTTTCATGTACAATTTTAATTATATTTTTTCTTGCATATAATAATGGAACACTAAAGAAAAGAATGGTAACCCAAACATTTTCTGAATTTTCAATCAACTCAAATCTAAATCGAGGAAATAGTAGTTCGTTTTTACTTAGTAGTTTTTTTCATGAAAAATTCGGAATTGCTATTTTTACAGAGCAACATGAACAGCATATAGACACTGCTTTTAGAATGTTTTTAAACCATAAATTTTTTGGAATAGGTCCAAAAATGTTTAGATATAATTGTGCAGATGAAAATTTTAATAGTGGCAAATGGTCTTGTACAACACATCCGCACAATACACACATTCAAATTTTAGCTGAAACTGGCTTAGCGGGGTATAGTATTTTAGTATATGTTTTTTTTCAAATTTGTAAAATTTTTGTGATAAACTTTTTAAGTATTTTTATAAAATTTAAAAAAATTTACAATAGTAACCAAATATTACTTTTAATTTCTTTTTTTATAACTTTATTTCCATTATACCCTACTGGAAATTTTTTTAATAATTGGCTAAGTATTGTTTATTATTTACCTGTAGGATTTTATTTGCACTCTATATATAATAAGAAATAAATGGTATATATAATTTGTATACTTTTAGTTTACTCTTTTAGTTTTTTTTATTTTTTTGAAAAAGTTAATAAAAAATTTAATTTATACGATTATCCTGAAGGTAAGAGAAAGATTCATAAAAAACTAGTTCCATTTACTGGCGGTTTATTTATTATTATTTTTTTTGATATTTTTTCAATATTCAAAATTTACCAAGGAAATCCAATATTATTTGAAAATACCGTATATAAAAGTATATTTTTACTTCTATATTTGAATTTATTTTTTTTTATTGGTTTCTTAGACGATTGTAATAAAATATCTTTGAATTATAGAATAATATCAATTGTTATTCTGATATTTTTTTTCATAACAACCAATGAACTCTCAATTGAATTTTTAAACTTTAGATATTTAAGTCAAATTCATATAAATCTCGAGTATCTTCAAATTTTATTTACAATATTTTGTGTATTCATTTTTATGAATGCATTAAATATGTTCGATGGTATCAATGGACAATCTGGTTTATACATTTTATTTTTTTGTTTAATTTTACTATTAATATCCAAAAAATTGGACATTTTATTTTTAATAATAAGTATTCTAATTTTTTTATATTTTAATCTAAAAAATAAATTCTTTATTGGTAATTCCGGTATAAGTTTTTTGGGGTGTCTGTTGTCATATTTAGTTTTGAAAATTTACAAAATTCCATCAGTTATTTTGGTTGAGGATATTCTTTCTTTAATGTTTTTACCAGGAATAGAATTGTGTAGGTTATTTTTTTTAAGGATCGCAAGTAAGAAAAACCCATTTATTGGAGATAAAAATCACATACATCACATTTTAAATAAAAAATTTAAATTAAGTAATGTTTTGTTGATAAATAATTTTTTAGCCTTTTCTCCATATGTTTTGTTAAATTATATTAAAGTTAAATTCTTAGTTGTGTTTATTCTTTTTCTTTATTTTTACCTAGTTTTTCCTCACAAAAAAAACATTAAATAGTATTAATATCATGGAATTATTTATATAATCACAAATTTCGACTGAACCATGTTTTACTAAAAATTTGATCTATGCCTAATTTTTTCTATTTATCAATTTATACAATATTATATTTGCTTTATTTGCTATGTAATAAAAAAAAATCATTAGAAATTTTATTACAATATTTAGTTGTACTTTTTTTAGGTATTTTTTTTGGCACTAGATACTCAGTTGGTGGCGACTTTCACAATTATGAGTGCGCTTTCTTAAAAAACTGCAGTTCAGTAAAAAATTTTGAGCCAGGTTTTCGTTATCTAATTAATTTTTTTAAATTTTTAAATTTAAACTTTAGTACTTACAATATAATTTACATTTTTTTTTTCAATTTTTGTCTTATAAAATTTATCAAAAAATTTTCATCATCAAATAATGAGTTTTATATTTTTTTATTATCTTTTCCTATTTTTTTCATTATTCTTGCAACTGGATCGTTAAGACAGGGATTGGCATTATCCTTTTTTTTGTTATTTTTATCTTTAGATAATAAAAATTTTATTCTAAAATATTTTTTTTTTGTTGTTCCATTTTTTTTTCATAAATCAGCGATTTTTTTAAACGTTGTTTTTTTATTGTCATTTTTAATTTATTTATCTAATAAATATATTTATTTTAAGATTTTTCTTTTTAAGAACTCAAAATTTTTTTTATTCGCTGTAATTTTTATAATATACTTATTTATCTTAATATTTTCTGATTTTATAAATTATTATATTTTTCAATCTGGTTACAATTCTATAGGCGTTTTTCCAAGAATTTTAATATGTATTTTTTTTTCAATTATCATCATTTTTAACAAAAATAAAACCCTATTAGGCAATTATTTTTATATTAGTTCTTTATTATCGTTCCCCTTATTATTTTTATCTATTAATTATTCAACGGTAGCCGATAGACTTTTAATGTATATTTTTCCTTTAGTATTTTATGGATCAAATATTTTTTTAGATTTATTTCGCAATGAAAAAGATAAATTCTTATCTAAATTTATTATTTTCTTTATTTTTTTTATTTACCTTTTTTTGTGGGAAAATTTTAGTCCTAATTATTATCTTTGGAATGGGTACGAAAATTATTTTTTTTCATTTTAAAAATTATTCTAATTAGGTCTTTTGTAAATATAAATGAATAATTTATAAAAAGAATGAGTAAAAAAATCGCAATTGTTAAATCAACTCTACTAATTTGAAGTATTTTATTTTTTTTTAAATCCTCCATTTGATTAGTTACTAACTCAATAATCTCATTATTGTTTATAAGTTTACCGTCTTTTTTTTCTACATAGAAATCTAAACCGATTTGTTTATGAAGATTTTCATTATTTATAATTTTTTCGTACGTTAGATAAAAAAATTTAAATGACACTTTGTCCGTAAAATTTGAGTTGAAATTTTTTTTTATTTTACTTATCTCATTAAGTGTTTCTACATCAACCTTAGTTGTATTTACAATGTATTCTATCTCTAATTTATTTAATATCTTCTCATAAATTTCATTATATTTTTTAATTTTTGAATCTATTTTTACAGCTCTTATTTTTTCCTCTTCATTTTTGGTTTTAGACGATGCTTTTTCAATAAAATTTAAAATTGTAAAATTTTTGTGTAGATTTTTAATAATATTTTGGGATCCAAATAAACTTGTGTAAAAGTCTTCGCATATTGATATATAAAAAAATAAATCAACTGAACAGCTTATTTGTGTAATTATGAATTCTTCTTTATTCAAGGATTCAATTCTTTTTAATACTTCGTACTGTTTTGGTTTAAGATAATTGTTATAAATTAAATTTTGAATAAAAAAAGAAAGTAAAGAAAAAATTATCAACTTGACTATTATTTTTTTTTTAGAAATGATCATTATTTTCTTAATAAAATTATAATAAATGAATCTTAATTTTTTTTTAAAAAGATAATACTAATAACTTGATATTTTTTGATTATTATATATTAAATATTATGTATCACTAATTAATAAAATAATTTAAAATCATAGAAATAATATCTCTATGTTTGATATTTTTTTTGTGTTGTCAATTAAATTCTAGTAATGAAAATTTCTATTAATTGCTCTCACAAGGGGGGGGCGGCTTACGGCGGCGGTGCTCATTTTGTCAAAAATTTAAGTGATTCCCTTTTTTTTAATAAACATGAAGTTTTTTTTGATTTGAAACAAAAAGATCTTGATATAATTTTAATTATAAGCCCTAGAAAAATAAAATCACTCACTAATTACTCAACTGGGCAAATAGCTAGATATTTGAAATCAACAAATAATAAAGCAATTGTTGTTCATAGAATAAATGAATGCGATGAAAGAAAAAATACAAATTTTATGAACAAAAAACTTAGAGTTTGTAATTATTTGTCAGACCATACCATTGTAGTATCAAATTATCTTAAGACATTAGATCTTTTTTTCGATAATAAAACCCCCGTCACTAAAATAATTAATGGTGCAAATAACAAAATTTTTAAGCCACGCATAAAGAAAAAAAAATCCTATTTTAGTATTGTGACGCACCATTGGTCCCCGAATTTCTTGAAGGGCCACGATATATATCAGTTACTAGATAGGTTATGCGGTAGTAACAAATGGAAGGGAAAAATAAAATTCACTTATATCGGCAACTTTCCTAAAAATATTAAATTTGTTAATTCAAAAATTATTAATCCGTTATCAAATATATATCTGGCTAAAGAATTGCAAAAACACGATATTTACTTGACCGCATCAAATAATGATCCAGGGCCATCACATCATATTGAGGGAGCATTATGCGGACTTCCACTTCTATATAAGAATTCTGGTGGTATAACCGAATCTGCCAAAGGCTATGGCGTGCAATTTGAAAGTGCAAATCAATTCGAAAATTCCTTAAGTAACTTGATTCAAAATTATGAAAAATATGAAAAAAAAATGAAGTTCTTTCCTTACACTAAAGATAAAATGTGCAAACAATATTTAGATCTTTTTAAAAAAATTTTAATAAACAGAAATAATTATTATATTTCCAGGAAAAAAAAATATAATTTTTGGTATAATTTATTTTTTTTATTAAAATTTTGGTAATAAATTTTTTTATATTTCTATAAATTATTTATTTATTTTTTTATCAAGATTAAAAATTTTATTACAAATTTTATAATTATTAATTCGGTGAGAAATCATTATTATTGCAAATTTTTTACAATGATTTTTTATATTGTGTAATATTTTAAACTCAGTAGCAATATCCAGGGCGTTAGTAGCCTCATCAAGTATCAAGATCTCCCTATTTAAATATAAAGCTCTTGCAATACCAATTCTTTGTTTTTGCCCACCTGAGATTCTAATTCCATTCTCTCCAACTAGTGTTTCGATATTTTGTGGTAATTCGTTCACAAAATTATACAATTCAGTGATTTCAATAATTTGTTTTAATCTGTCCTGTTCCTTGAGTGTAAGTTTTTTACCTCCATTTAAACAAATATTATTTTTAATCGTATCATTAAAAAGATATACAGATTGAGGAACGTAAGACAACTTGTTATAAAATTTGAATTTATTTTCATTTTTTTCATGTAAATTCTGGGTGTCTATATAAATATCTCCTTTGTAAGGTCTTAAAATTCCCATAATAATTTTAATTAACGTAGATTTTCCTGACCCAGAACCTCCTGTAATTCCGTATATATCTCCTCTGTTTATGTTTAAGCTTAACTTATTCAAAATTATTTTAGAATTTTTATACTTAAAATAAATACCTTTTAGAATTATACTATGATTAAGAGAAATTTTTGTTTTGATACTATGATTTAGAGGAGAAAAAGTGTTTATTTTTTTTAATTCGCTATTTACTATTTTTACAGCTGAGCTAGAAAATGAAAAGCTCATAATGTAGCTGTAAATTTTACTAGCCCCAGGTAAAAGACGCAATGACCCTGCCACTAAAATTGCAAGAGTATTGAGGATTTCCTGGGAACTCATACCACGATATAACATTGATCCAAGTGCAATAGAAATGCCCAGTATTGAAAAAAATTCAACTACAAATCTCGGCACTGTTAAAACAGTTAAATATTTAATTAATTTATCAAAGTAGATTTCATTTATATTGTGATATTCTTCTTTGGTTTTTTGGATTTTGTTTAATAGTTTAATTTCTACGACTGATTGGGCGCTATCAATAATTTTTGTCAGTCGTTCACCAAACATTTTCTGCCTGATTTTTCCCCACAATTCTAGCTTATTTTTAACTATTACTTTGAGTATGATAATTCCAAATATTATTGACGTAATAACGATCAAAACACTTATATAATCTATGTAAAAAATAAAACAAAATACAAAAATAAGTAATAAAGTTTCCGAAATAAGAGAAAGAAAATTTATGAGAGCATAAGTTGCTCTTTCGGTTTCTTCAGTGATATTTCGAATTAACGAAGAAGATTTTTTATTTAATATTTCTTCGTATTCAGAATTTAAAAAATAAAACAGAATTTTGCTAGAAACATTTTGATTAAAAAATTTAGCAAATTCATGAATTTTGTAATTTATATAAACATAAGATGAAGATTTTAAAATGTTGATAAATGCAAACAAGAATAATGTACAATATAACATTTCTACTTTTGAATAATTTTTTAAAAAGATAGCTAACTTGTCGAAATACCTAAGGCTATTTAGTGAATCAGGATTAATAATAATATGCATAATTGGTATTATTAATGCTAGACTTAAAATATCCAGTATGGATGTAATTTGTAAAAAGATGATAATGACAATTAATTTGCCTTTTTTTACATTAGATAATAAATAAAAAATATCCTTCATCACTAATTTTTAAATTTAAGTTATTAAGTACTATTATTTAATATAATAATAATTAGCATGTTATTTAATTATAACGCACAAATATCCAAAATAATACTTTTCTAATTTTAGCAAAATAACATTTGCATATAAAATAAATTGTAGATTTCAGTATAGATATTTATTTTGTTAAATATATGTATGGTTAATAAGTGAAAAAAATTGCAGTAATAGGCTCTGGTTTCTTTGGTTGCACTATAGCATTATTTTTATCCAAGAAATATCAAGTAGAAATATTTGAGAAAGATAATAATATAGATGCAGAATTTTGTATTAAACTATTAGCACAAATCTGTAAAAAAGTTACTGCCTTTAAATTATGATTTCTATTAAATATTTAATAAAAATTATCACTATAAAATTGTATAAATATTTAATTTTTCCTTATTATTATTTATTTTTTTTTCTTAAAAAAAAATTTACATCAGTCGTCCTAATTTCAGATTCAGCTAATTGGGTTTTGGATCAAAATATGAGAACTTTTTCTAAGTTTTTAAAAAATACTTTAAATTTTTCTATTGTAAAGTCATCATATATTCCAAATTTTCAGTACATTTACTTATTAGATCAGTATCAAATATTCAAAATTAAATTTTTTGACAATATTAAAAAAGTTATTGCTTTAGACTATTTGCACGGATTACATTTTCATAGCTCGTACAACAAAAAACTATTAAAATTTATAACTCTTAATCAAAATAAAATCAAAATCATAAGAGTCACGAATTCTTACTTCAAAAAATATCTTGTAAAACAAGGTATTGATAAAAAAAAGATTTATACAATTCCTGTTTCTATAAGCAATTCAGTTAAATATTGTGATAAAAAAGATGTTAAGAAATTTAAAGAAAAATATAATATCCCTAGCAATTTTTTTATTATTGGATCGTTTCAAAAAGATGGCAATGGATGGATGGAGGGGGACAGTCCTAAATCAATAAAAGGACCAGATATTTTTGTCAAAACAGTAAAAATATTAAATAAAAAAATAAAAAATCTATTAATACTGCTTACTGGTCCTGCGCGTGGATATATAAAAAATGAGCTTAAAAAAAATAATATATCATATTTGCATTTAAAAGAATTAAGCAATGATCAGATGAAATTTGCATATAGTTGCTTAGACTTATACTTAATTACCTCAAGGGATGAAGGAGGTCCAATGTCTATTTTTGAATCTATGACCATGGGTGTTCCTGTAGTTTCAACTAGAGTAGGCCATGCACACGATCATATTAAAAATTTTTATAATGGATTTAAAACTAATGTAAATAATTATAAGCAATTATCTTATTATGGGTACTTAATTTACTCTGATAACAAGCTGAGAAAAAAGATAATTCAAAATGGAAAATTAACGGCAAAAAAAAATTCATTTGCAGCTCAAACGACACATTGGAAAAAATTTTTTAGAATATTTATTAACAAAAATAGTTAAATTTATGCTAGTATTAATAAAAAATAAATTTTTTAAAAAATTTTTATTTTTACCAAAATTTTTCACATTTTTACCTTTTTCTCTTCAAAAAAAACAAAAGCATATTAGACCATATTTTGGCATTAACACTTTTTCCACAGGCGGACCTTACATTAGAACTAAAAGGCTTATCGAATACTTTGGAAATCACCTGTTTGCTCCTAATATTATATATGCCCAGTCTTATTGGAGTGTAGAAGAAATTTTAGATTGCATGGAATATTCAAAAAAAACTAAAATTCCAATTATATTTAACCAAAATGGTTGGTTTTATAGGGCATGGTATGACGGTAATAGCAAATATAGAAATAAATTACTTTGTGAAATTCAAAATAAAAGTCAATTAACAATATATCAAAGTAAGTTTTGCAAAATATTCTCTAAAATCTTAAATAAGAGCTACGAAAAAAATAGTATAGTTTTGCATAATGATGTGCCTAATTATAAAATAAAAAAATTATCTAAAAAAAATTTTTTTTTAGTAAGTGGAATTTTTGATAAAAATTCAGCTCATGTACTTCTTCCGGCAGTAAAAGCATTTTACTATCTTTCTCAGAAGAAAAATTTAAAAATAAAAAAAATAAAATTAATTGTAACAGGTGTTTTTAAATCAAGCGCAAAAACTTCAGGTTGGTATAAAGAATATTTGCACTACTCTAGCAAGCTAGAAAAAATAAATTATTTTGAGTATAGAGGTATTTATAATAGTAAAAATAAAAATTTTATTTTAAAAGACATCCCGTTCTCCCTTCACTTAAAATATAATGATGCATGTCCAAATGGCGTAGTAGAAAATATAAAAAAAGGTATAATTCATATATATTCGAATTCAGGTGGTTTGAAAGAGTTGCTAGGTCATGCTGGAGTTCCAATAAACCTAGAAAAAAATAACACAAATAATTTACTATCAGTTAATTATCGTGTTTTGGCAAAAAAAATTTTAATATCTATAAAACATAAAAATCTTTTGTATAATAAAACAAGATTACAGAGAAATAAATTCAATTATAAAAATTATTTGCAAGTCCATAAAAATATTTTTGAAAAATTTATATTAACAACAAAAAACTAAATTTTATAACAAACAGCATAACCGCGATTTTCAGAAGAATATATCTTTTTGCAATGATATTTTTTTGATTTAGTGATATAATCAACAACCTCAACAACGCCATCGTAGACACCTTTTGTGCAGTCATCAAAAATAATAATGTCACCTCTATTTTGCTTTGCACTTATTAGTTCAAACTCTTTTTTTACGTCCTCATAATCATGCGACCCGTCAATAAAAGCGAAATGAATTCGTTTTAATTTTAATTTTGATAAACTTTTTTTACTATCACCATTATAAAAAGTTATTATTTTTAAAAATTTATTATATTTTCTCAATAGAGTTTCTCTAGAGATCTTCCCGTATTTCCAATCTGTAGGGGCGTTCCAGTAGATTTTTTTATTATGGGGTATTATATCTAGGCTAAAAATTTTTCCTTTGATTTTACATTCTTTGATGACTTTCGACATTATAACACTTGAAAAACCTTTTGCGCTACCTACATCAACTAAAAATAGATTATTTTTTTTTTTTTTTTTTTTTTAATTTATTAATTAAAAATATTTAATTTTTCCGTGCTGAAAATTAGATTTGACATTTTTAATACTGTTTTGAGTAATTGAAGCTAAGTTATTTATAAATTCATTATCAATTTTTTTATAAACTAAAAAATTATCGATATGATGATATTTTTTTTTTATTTCTACTTTGTGTTGTTCAATATAACATTTTAAAGAACCCAACGGTTTATGAATTACGTAATCAGAAGTTAATTTTGAATATAATATTTTAAAATAAAAAATAAATCTTTTGTTGAAAATTATTTTTAAAATTTTCTTCATTATAGGAAAAAATATTTAATTTTTTAATTATTTTTGTTATGAATTATATTTCTTAATTCTTTTTTAATTCTTATTTCTCTATTTAGCTTTACTAAAAAGGAGTCTGCAAATACATCATGGTAGTGAACTAATAAAGTAGCTCTAATATCTACTGGGTCAATATTTAGATTTGTATGAAGCGTCCTAAAACCATTAAAAATATAAACGTTACCAGGATTTAACTTTAATATATGTTCATTTAATTGTTTTTTTACATAATTTAACTTTAAAATTTTAGAAAATAACCAACTCTGAAAAAAAATTTTTTCTAAAATATTTCTCAACATATTTTTATGTAGTTTTCTTAAATTTCTGTAAATTACTAAGTTGCCATTTTCAGAATTTTCTCTATTTGGTATATAAATTGGTATTAGCAAAGTTAAAAGATGAGCATCAAAATGATATTTTAAACTGACTTTGTTACTTTTTTTTCCAGTCACCACTCTAAGTACTTTATATATTTCGTCTTTTAGGTTGATCTTTTTAACAAATTCAATAGTTAGACTTTTAAGTAGTTTATCTATTTTTTCAAAAAACAATTTATTATTTAATAAATTATTTTCAATAGTATTTGATGTTAAAAAAAAATATTGATAGTTATTTTCTTTAAGTTTTGTATCTACAAAATTTCTTAATAACTCAACCTCTACATTAGAAAAAAAATTTTCTTCTACATGATATCCTTTGGCGTCTATATTTTTTTTTATTTCTTGAAAGTTCATTAATTTTTTTTAAATTACGATAATAATTTATTGTTACAACAATTTGCAAAAAATAAAAGTGTTTTTAGAAAATATAGCTATTTTTAAAATAATTTCTGCTGAATAAAAATAAAAAAAGTTAGTGAAGTCACTAGTATAATTGCAAAGTAGAAAAATTCATGAAAAACAATTTTTAATATAAAATACTCGTTTTTAAAATATTTCTTAAATCAATTAAAAAAGTAGTAAAAATAATTTGTTATTAAAGCAAAGATAAAACGAGATTTAAAATTAACAATTTTAGTAAAAAATTTTAACATTTGGCAATAATTATAATCTAATTTATTGATATTTACTCTATAGTCTTACTCAAAATTATTTTTCTAACTATAGTGCAGTTTTTTATTGCAATAATCTAAAAAAACTATTTTTTGCATCTGATAATTTTTTTGATATTTTAACAAATTTTTAAGTTCTTTCATTTAGACTAACTTCATAAATATAATTTTTTTAACTTTAACTATAATTGGGTTCTATTGCAGAACAGTTATTATTTTTTTTGTATATTTTAATTTATTCTTTATTTATTTAAGACCATTCAATAAATTTTGATCCATAAAAATTAGCATCTTTCAATTTTTTAACCCAAAAGTCATATTCATTTTTAAGATATAAATATTTTTTAGAGCCATTAAGTTCACAGTAGATTTTTCCAATTTTATGCATATTTGAGAATATTGATGGTAAAATTTTGTATTCATGGGTTTCAATATCTATTTTAATTACGTCTATAAAATCGTATTTATTTAATATTTCATCAATAGATATTGTTTTTGATAAGACAAATTTTTTTTCATCGCAATTTGTTTTATTTTTTTCTAAAGATGAACCTTGGGCCCATAGCATTTCATCTGAATTTTTAGATTCTTTGTGTAAATATAATTTTCCGTTAACTTCCGATTTGTTTGATACAGATATATTATGAATAAGAATGTTTGATTTTTTTTCAAATAATTTTTTTAGATAAAAGTAACATCCTGGATGTGGCTCAAAACATATTATTTTGCATTTAAATTTATCATTAATATAGTGAGTAATCAGACCTTCATTTGTTCCGATATCTATGAATATAGAATTTGCATTTAAATTAAGTTCATTAAAAACTCTTAATTTTTTGTATTGATCAAAAGTGTTAAAAAGAATTGTTCTAAAAAATTTGTAATTAAAAATTTTTTTTCTAATTATTGATTTTAATTTTTTTATCATTTTTTTTAATTATAGTGAATTTGAATGCTAACAATAGTCATATTTGTATTCTATAAGTGTTTAATTATTTTCATAAAAAATAAATACATTAATAATTCAAATATAGTCAAGTTATTCATAAAAAATTTCTAAAAGTATATAAAAGTTAGATTGTTTTTTTCTAGATTGCAAAATAAAACAAAATAAAAGAGCTGAAATCAAAAAGTTATTCGATAATAATCAGATGAAATAGAGACGTTGTACGTGAGAAAATTTATAAGAAAACGAAAACACTTTAAATGATATTTTTTATTTTGGTTATATATTATAGCCCCTCATACGTTCGGTATTAATTTGGATTAGGGATTTAATGGACTACAAATATCTAATATGAGCAAGATAAATGCAGCATTGATTTATTAGTAAAGTAAATTGGAAAAATTAGCGTTAAAATTTATAATAAATTTGACTGTAGTAAAATTATCTTAATTTTATTTAATGTTTTAGTGTCAGAAAAACAAATTTTTTTGTGCCTTTTTATGTAAATAATTTTTTTACCCTTATTGTGATTTAATATTTTTCGAATATTTTTATCTATTATTGCTCCTTGGTAAAAACCAAAATATGTTAAATCTTCGACAAATATTGGATGTATAGTGGAATTTCTTATATTTTCACTAAAAGAATTACCTTGAAAAAATTTATTTTGGCAATTTAAATATAGTTTAGTGTATTTAGGCAGTTCATCAAAAAAACTATTATTTCCTGACTTAGAAAAATATACAAATTTACCAAGTATAATAAAAAAAATAGTCAGCATGATAATTATTAACTTGTATCTGCAAATTAAATAATAAAAAAAATTTACAAAAATTATAAATGCTATTATTAAGCTAGCTAATGTAGAGCTTTCAAGGTTTGTTTTTTTTTCAACAAAAATAAACAAAAAAGTAATAATAAAGAGGTAATGTAAAAAAAATTTTTTTTTCTTGAACAAAACAAAGCAAAATACTAATAATAAAATAATAAAAATAAAAAACTTTTTCGGTTCAACTAAATTATAATAATCTCTAGTTAGCCAGAAAGATTGTTCAAAAACAAAAAAAAATATGTCTTTATAATAAAATTTGGTAAAAAAAAATAAAATAAAAACAATATTAAAAATGATATAAAAAAAAATATCATTTCTTTTAAAGACAAATAAACTGAATATCGAACTAGCAATAACTAAAGGCATAGCTCTTGGTGTAAAAAAAATAGCCGTCATTAAGACTAACGAAAAGTATAAAATTAAAAATTTATTATCGTTAATTTTTTTGTAATTTTTTAAAATTAGGATTATTGCCGGAATGCAAATAAATAGAATTATTTCTGGGCGTATATCACCATAATTAATCCATGGATTGAAAATTAAAATTAATGAAATAAATAAGAATATTATATAATTACGATTTTTTATTGGAAAATTTAAAGAAATTAAATTTGCTGATATTAGAATTGTTGTAGATTGAATTAACCTGGCGAAAGTCATTTTTGACAAAAAGTCAGAAACTAAATTTACGGGATAAAGAAAATACCATATTAATGGCATATGATGTTCCCAAAAATCTATAAAAGGTCTTTGTTTGAGACTTAATAAGTATGAAAAATGTAAATGTTCAGCCTCATCAGCTCCTATCGGCATCCATATTTTAAAAAAAAAAATGAAAAAAAAAAATAGAATATTTACTTTAAGATTTTTTTGATTGATCATCATAACCTTAAAAATAAATGATTATAAAATTAATAAATTTTTTAAAAATTATTTCAATAATGCGAATAAATCAATGGATTAAAAATTTATTAATTTTTTTTCCTCCTATAGCTGCAAAATCATATGAAAAAATTTTAACTATAGAAGGACTTTTATATTTTATATCGTTTTCGCTTATGGCATCTGCAGTGTATTGTATAAATGATATAGCGGATGTTTTATATGATTCAAAAGATCGATATAAGAAAAATAGACCAATTACTACCGGCATATTGACAACAAGAAGTGCTTATAAAGTTTTTTTAATTTTATTTATAGGATCATTGCTTATCCAAATTTATTTAAAAAATTATAATGTATTGTTAATCTTATTAATGTATTTTTTTTTTACAACAACTTATACTTTTGTAATAAAGAAGATAATTTTTTTGGATATACTTTTTTTAGCTTCTTTTTATTTATTTAGAATTTTATACGGCTCATTAGCATTTAACACAATTATTTCTCCATGGTTATTATATTTTTCATTTTTCTTTTTTTTATGACTTTCAACAATTAAGCGAATTGCAAATTACAACAAAAGATCTATTTATTTTGGTAAACATAAAAAAAGTTTGATAGCAATATCTATAGCTTGCTTGCTATTATCCATGGTTGTCAGTTCTGCTTATTTATTTTCACAAAATGCTTATAGCATATATTCTAATCCAAAAGTATTATTTGGATCAATATTCTTTTTATCAATATGGAATTTAAAGTTAATTTTTGATTCTGTTAAAAAAAAAATTCATAGAGATCCAATAGAATATTGTCTAAGAAGCAAAAGTAATTGGTTGTTAATATTCATAATTTTTTTATTTTATAGTTTAAGTTTGTAAATGATAATCTCCAAAGAATTAGTCAGTGGATGGTCAAACTTTAATAAGAAAATATCGATTGTGTTCAAACCAAAAAATTTAGATGAGCTTAATTTATTGATTTTAAAAAAAATTATTCCTAGAGGTTCGGGGTTAAGTTATGGAGATAGTTCTATTTCTCAAAAAATTTGCTCAAGTATATTTCTTAAAAAAATAATTATGTTTGATAAAAAAAAAGGAATTATCGAATGCGAGTCTGGCGTTACATTTAATGAACTTTTAAAAATAATTAACCCGCATGGATGGTTTTTTTATGTTACTCCAGGATCTAGCTATGTGAGCATCGGCGGCGCAATTGCCTCTGATGTTCATGGAAAAAATCATCATCTATACGGAAGTTTTTGTAATCATCTTTTCTCAATAAAACTATTATGCGCAAATAAAAAAATTATCACGTTAAGCAAAAACAAAAATAAAAAACTATTTTACGCCACATGTGGAGGCATGGGGTTAACTGGTGTTATCGTTAGCGCAAAATTTAAATTAAAAAAAATACATAATAATTTAATTTCTGTTAACATTTTTAAGTACGATAATATAAGCAATTTAATTAACAAATTTAATTCTGAAAAAAATATAGAATATAAAGTTGCGTGGATCGATTTGAGCCATCAAACCAAAATAAATTCGATTCTCTTTTTGGGCAATCATGATACAATTCACAGGGGAAAATATATTCAAGAAAAAAATTTCAAGCAAGTTAACATCAGTTTTATTTCAAAATTTTTTCAATTAAATAATTTTTTAGTAAAAATATTTAATAAATGTTATTTTTTTTTACATAAAGAGGGCAAAAAAAAATTAAAACTCTATAATTTTTTTTATCCATTAGACAAAATTAAAAACTGGAATAAATTTTATGGGGATGATGGATTTATTCAATATCAATTTGTTTTGACAGAAATTAATTTTGAACATAATTTAAGTAGAATTATACATATAATAAAAAAATTTAAAAATTTTCCAATTCTCTCGGTCTTAAAAAAATTTGGTAAAAAAAATAAAAACTACCTAAGTTTTCCACAAAAGGGCTTTAGTTTGGCTTTAGATTTTAAATATTCAAAAAATTTAAAAAAAATGATTTCAGAGATTGATAAAATTATTTTAGATCAAAATGGAAGAATTTATTTATCTAAAGATAGCTTAATGAGCGCTAAAACATTTAAAAAAACTTATCCACTGCAAAATCAGTTCAGAAAAATATTAAGTTTAAACAATTTTCGATATGAGTCATTGCAATCAAAAAGACTGAAAATTACATGAAAAAGATATTAATTATAGGAGCAAATTCAAAAATTGCATTAGAATGCAGTAAAATATGGGCTAGTAGAAATTACGAGCTGTATTTAATAGGCAGAAATAAAAAAAAATTAAAAATAAATTCAAGAGTTCTTTTAAAAAGAGGTGCAAAAATCGCAAAATATAAGTGCATAGATTTATTAAAAATTAAAAAGTTACGTCAGGAGATAGAAAAAAATTTTACTAAAATTAAAAATATTGATATTGCATTTATATGCTTTGGAGCACTTTTTAATCAAAAGCAAGAAATGCATGACTGGAATAAGATCAATAAAAATATTTACTTGAATGGCATTGTGACGTGTCAATTAATTTACTTAATATTCAAAATATTTTGTAAAAAAAAAATAGGAAGCATAGTAGTCATTACCTCAGTTGCTGGAGATGTTATTAAAAAGTCAAATTTTATATATGGCTTAGCAAAATCAATGGTGTCTAATTTTATGCTTGGGCTAAATTATGAATTAAAGAATAACAATATTCGACTAATTGATATTAAGCCAGGGTTAATTAAAACCCCAATGACTGTTAATTTTAAAAAAAATTTTTTATGGAGTAAGGCCAACTCCATAGCAAAAATAATTGCAAAGAAAATTGAAATAAATAATAGCGAAGTTATTTATGTTCCTTTTTACTGGAGATACTTGATTGCTATATTAAAAGTTTTTCCAAAAAAAATTTTAAAATTTTTATGATTTTCAAAATAAAATTCACAACTAGAAACAATAAAAAAAAAATAGAGCATAACGTAATACTTGCTTTATTCGCTAGTCTATTTGTAATTTACGCGCCCTTAATAAACTGGATTTCGTTTGGAACAGAAGGAATTATAAATTATTTTGCTAATGATGTATTTTATTATTTAACTATAGCTAAAAACTATAGTTGGAAACCATTATTTTCATTTGATGGAGAAAATCCGACAAATGGATTTCATTTATTACATCAAATATTTTTAAAATCTATTTTTAATATTAACTATTTTCGTGACAATCATGAATTACAATTAATATTTTTATATTTTTCATCTATTTTTTTTATTTCACTAGCATTATTTCTAATTTTCTTGAGAATCTTTGAAATGGGATTTCAAAAATCTATTTGTATACTAGCATTAGTACCTGGATTTTTTTTTATAATTTTTTCTTCAGTAAATAATCAATATGGTGCTATTTGGTCTTATATCAATGGTATGGAAAGTTCTTTTTCTATCTTATTTTTTTCAATAATTTTTTTTATAACTCTAAAAAAAAATTTTTTAGAAAATTTGTCACTAAAAAAAATATTACTTATATCTTTATTATCTTCATTTGTTTTTTTTTCTCGGTTAGATGATATTTTTTTTTTAATTTCTATTGCTTTAGCGATGTATTTTTATGAAAGTACAAAAACTAGAAATTATCGTTCCATATTTATTTTTCTTTTTATTCCGGTTATTTTAATTCTAATTTATTTATTTACAAATTTTAATTACGCTCAAAGTTTTTTGCCATCTAGCGGAGCAAGTAAATTTGGTATCAGTGTATATTATAATTTAATGAGTTTCTTTAATATTTTTTTTCCAGCAGGAGAGATTTTTTCTATTAATAATTGGTTGGTTTGGCAAAAAACGAGCTGGAGAGCACTACATATATTTTTGCCATTTTTAATATCTATTTACTATATTTTTTTCTACCTTACGCAGAATAAAAAAATAATACATCAAAATTTATCTAAATTTTTATTTGTTGTATCTTTATATGTAATTTTAAAATCTATATATAATTTATTTTTTGTATGGTTATGGCACCAAGGACATTGGTATTATCCTATAAACATTTTAGTCTTTAATTTAATAATCTTATTTTTTATTCAAGAATTTATTGAGAAAAAAAGATTAAACAGAGCAAAATTGATTCTGCAAACAAACAAAAAATTTAAAATTATAAAATTTTTAATTTTTTGTAATTTACTAATATTATTATTTTTAGTCATTTATTTATTTCAAATATTATTGAATAATCAAAATTTTTTCGAAAAAATAAGTGTCTTACGTTTATTTTCATATGTCTGCATAATTTTATTTTTGTTTTTTTTTATCAAATTTTTATTTAAGATTAATAAAATAAAAAAAGAAATTAATATTTTTCCATTTAGTTTTTTTATTATTTTTTTAATTTTTTTATATTCTAATTCTTATGTCAATATTGTTAATACATTAAATTATAATAAAAAAAATTATTCTTTTTTTGAAAATTATAAAAAAATCAATTCAGACCTTAATTTGTTGGAAGATAATTTTAGTAAAAAAATCAAAATATTATCCTTTGATGATGGCGTAATTGCATATTTTTTAGATTTCAACGTAATGTCTGGCTTCGGCTTTGCTCTTGATAAAGAAGCTTTAAATGAAAAAAAAGGAGGAAGATTGTTAGATTTGGCTAAGAAAAGAGGGTATAATTATATTTCTTCTATTAATTATTTAAATGATTTTGATTATATATTTGGTGAAAATATTAACTCTTATATTCAAGACTATTTTTGGTTATCAGACTATGAAAAAAAAAACTATAATTTTTCAGTAGTTTATGAAGAAGTTAATTCTAAATTTAAATTAATTTTTTTCGAAAAAATTAGATAATTTTTTTAAATTGTTCAGCTAATCGAAGGGCTAATTGAACGATTGTGAATGTAGGATTTGACGCACCGCCGGTTGGGAAGGTTGATGAACTTAACACGTGAAGATTATTAATTGTATGCACTTTTAAGTTTCTATCAACAACACTATTCTCTTCATTCGTGCCCATTATAGTTGTGCTCATATGATGACCATACCATTCAAAATCATTACTTAAGGGATTTTCTGCCTCATTGGTGACCCAGTTTTTCAATTTGATGCGGCCGTAATTAATTGAAGCGAACCACTTTGAAAAATTAATAGCTGTTGATCTGATGGTTCTAATGTCTAAATTTGACAAATTAAATTTAAAATTAATAAAAGGGATGTTAAATTTATCTTTTTTATTAGACAAAGTTATTTGATTTTCTTTTCTAACTTCTTGCTCAATTACAGAGACTATATTCCCAGTATATAAAATATTACTAGCTATTTTAGGAAATAAATTTCTAAACTCTTTTATTAAATTAAAATTAGTGTTAGATTTTTCTTTAAAAGCTATTATTCGAATTGATGAATTCAAAATTTTTTTTTCTTCCTGAAAAAAAATATTATTTTTAAAGAATCTTATATCGCTCCTTTCATTTGTATTATGCATGTTCTGAAAAGCTACAAAGTTTCCTACAACAGAGTGAGGATGGTCATTAAACCCAATGCCTAGTTTATTTGAACGATTAAAATAATTATTTTTATAAAAATTATTATTATTCAGTAAAAATCTAGTTGTTTCAATTCCACCCATAGAAATTATAAAATTTTTTGAATATATTTTTTTTGTAGAATTATTTTTTGTGTTAATAATTTCTAAACTGACTATGTTATGAGTGTCTGGATTTATATTTAGTTTATAAGCAATATGATCAAAATAAATATTAATCTTTGGTTTAAGATTTTCATATTTTTTTGAGAATATTTTTGTATTACTGTAATCGAAGTCAATTTCCTCTAAATCAAATAAATTTAAGCTTACTTCTTCATTAACATTTTTTTTTAATTTATAAAAAGATTTATTAAGTTCCAATAATGACTCAGCTTCCTTTTCATACTGTTGTAACTCATTTATTTCAAAAGGCCATCCGCTTCGATTTACATTTTCTCTACTTTTAAAATCTTCAGGGTCGAGAGGCCTACAATATCCTCCCCAGTGATTAGTAGTTCCACCAAAAAGAAAGAGTCTATTAATATTAACCGGATTTAGATTATCATTATAAAATTTTATTTCTGTAAAGTTTCCTAAATTTTTATTATTTTTTTTATTGCCAGCTTCAATAAGACAAATCTTAGTTTTTGGTTTTAATTTTAAAGTTTTTTCGATAAAAGTTATTCCGGCTGCCCCAGCTCCGATAACCACAATATCTAACATTAGAGAATATCTTCTTTCTTAACTAGCCATTTTTTATTTATAACAAATTCATTCGAAAAATTTTTTTCAAAGTAATTATAGAGTAAAAAAAAACAGCAAAATTTAAAAAAATTTCTTCTATTCATTAATTATTTATTTTATTACAAAATACAAAAAAATTTTGGTTGCGGGGCTTGGATTTGAACCAAGGACCTTCAGGTTATGAGCCTGACGAGCTACCAGACTGCTCCACCCCGCGATAAAGTTTTTTATTTATAGCATTATATTTTAAATTATCTACTTTTGTTAAATTTGGGGTTGATGTTAAAGTATTTAAGATATTTACAAAAGAATACTATTTATGTACAAGACTTTGCCTGGTGATTATTGCAAAGGAGTAACACCCGATCCCATTCCGAACTCGGCAGTTAAGCCCTTTAGCGCCAATGGTACTTTGTCTTAAGGCACGGAAGAGTAGGTCGTTGCCAGGCTTTATATAAA
>Ga0247843_1004254_pt1 | contig 21711 bp, 18 predicted proteins | sample LaCruzMarch2017__FD_192420 | JGI IMG/M metagenome (GOLD analysis project Ga0247843, IMG submission 192420) | Freshwater microbial communities from meromictic Lake La Cruz, Castile-La Mancha, Spain - LaCruzMarch2017_8m | ecosystem: Environmental > Aquatic > Freshwater > Lake | place: Spain...
CCGATAATTCTGCAACCGTATGAAAAATTCAGCTTTCCTCATTTTAGTATTGGGCATACTAACCTGCCCCTTACAAGCCCAAGGCGTTAAAATCTCTCCCCAACCAGGTACACCCGACCCATCGGCGATTCTTGAAACCCAAGACACTACACGCGGCGTTTTAATGCCCCGAGTAAACCTTCAAAGCAGCACCGATGCGGTTACGATTGCCAACCCCGCCACTTCGCTGATGGTGTTCAACACCGGCACAACTTTGGCTCCCGCCGGGTTTTACTACAACGCCGGCACGCCCCAAGCTCCCCAATGGGCCTTGGTTCTGCCCAACCCCGCCAACACAAACCTAAACATGAACGGTTTTGCCATTGAAAACCTGGCCACTCCGGTAAACCCCGCTGATGCGGTAACCAAAGATTACGTGGACAACCAGATTATCAATGTGAGCGGAAGCGGAAGCGGTGGAGCCTGTTTTTGCCCAAGCATGATGAGCAACGAATCGGCCCAAGCAATGACCTTTCATGCAGCCAACACCTATTGCAGAACGCTGTCTGAAAATGGATTTACCGATTGGCAAATGCCCAACACCCTTGAGATTTTCAACCTGTTTCGAAATCCAGCCGCAACCATCCCAAATATGAATTCTTCCAATTATTTTTGGTGCCTTTCCCAGCCCGGAGGCAACAACACCTTGCAACCTTGGTACATCCGTTTTAGTGATTTTGGACAAAGCAGTGCTGGTGTTACCAACAATTTCTACGCCCGATGCGTCCGTTAAACCATATCTTTCCCATGAAATACCTACTCTACTCTGCTCTATTCTTTTTTCTGCCAATGGCAAGCCAAGCCCAGGGCGTAAAAATCTCGCCCCAACCCGGCACGCCCGACCCCTCGGCCATTCTGGAAACCCAAGACAGCACCCGCGGGGTTTTAATGCCCCGAGTAAACCTGCAAAGTAGCACCGATGCGGTTACCATTGCCAACCCCGCTACCTCGCTGATGGTGTTCAACACCGGCACAACTTTGGCTCCCGCCGGGTTTTACTACAACGCCGGCACGCCTCAATCGCCCCAATGGGCTTTGGTTCTGCCCAACCCCGCCAACACAAGCCTAAACATGAACGGTTTTGCCATTGAAAACCTGGCCACTCCCGTAAATCCCGCCGATGCGGTAACCAAAGATTACGTGGACAACCAGATTATCAATGTGAGCGGCAGCGGCGGCGGAACATGCATTTGCCCAAACATGGTTAGCGATGAATCGGCCCAATCCATGAATTTCCACGCCGCCATTACGTATTGCCAAAACCTGAACGAAAGCGGGTTCTCGGACTGGAGATTCCCTAACGTACTTGAACTTTTGGACGCTTTTCGCAACGCTTCCGTACCTGTTACCAACCCTACTTCAGGGAATTGGATTTGGTGCTTTTCCAATCCTGGACAAACCCATTATTATCATTGGAACACAAAGTTCAGCGACTTTGGAAGTACTCAATTTAGCACCACCAACAACCAATACGCCCGCTGCGTCCGTTAATTCAAAACCTACCCATGAAACACCTACTCTACTCTGCCCTATTCTTTTTTCTGCCTATGGCAAGCCAGGCTCAAGGCGTAAAAATCTCTCCCACACCTGGAACGCCCGACCCCTCGGCCATTCTGGAAACCCAAGACAGCACCCGCGGAGTTTTAATGCCCCGAGTAAACCTGCAAAGCAGCACCGATTCGGTTACGATTTTAAACCCCGCCACCTCGCTGATGGTGTTTAATACCGGAACGTCGCTGGCTCCCGCCGGGTTTTACTACAACGCAGGTACGCCACAAGCTCCGCAATGGGCTTTGGTTCTGCCCAATCCCGCCAACACGGCGCTAAACATGAACGGCTTCGCCATTGAAAACCTGGCTACGCCAGTTAATCCCGCCGATGCGGTAACCAAAGATTATGTGGACAACCAGATAATTAATGTGAGCGGCAGCGGAGGCGGAGCCTGCCATTGCCCAACCATGATCACCGACGAATTCAATCCTACAACCCTCGGCAATGCCATGCGCGCTTGCGCAAACCTAGTGCAGGGCGGCTTTAGCGATTGGTACCTGCCCGAACTCAAAGACTTGACTTTCCTGCTTTCTTACGACGCCGCCAACATCCCCAACAACAGCTCCCTAAATTACATCTGGACACAAACCTTTCCAACAAGTCAAAGCAATAGCTTTGCTCTTTTTCGATTCAATGAGGGCTGGATTAATTACCTAGATGGGGGGTATAGCTACCGCTACCGTTGTGTAAGGTAGTTTTTTTTGGGCGGCAGCCGGGCTTTCACCGGTTGTCCGCGGTTGCCGGAAGGCGGGCCCAGCGGGCTTGCGGTGGCTCCTGAAGTCGCCTCCGCGCCTCGCGGGCCCGGCTCCGGCACCCTTGCGGGCAACCCGGTTCAATCCCTGCCGCCATTCAAACCGCAATCTCTTCAATTCCAATTGATTCAGGCCACAGCAAGGCCCGCGCTACGGATCGATACGGAAAGCCCACAGGCAGGCTGTTGGGCCGGTCCGAGCCGAGGAGGCGACCATCGGGAGCCACCGCAGGCCGGCTTCCGGCCCCACAGACTGCCGAGGACTTGCAGTGAGAGCCGGGCCAGCGCCCAAAAACTACACCCTTTCCCCTTGCTCGAACGTACGGTACGCAAGTCCCAAATAATCAGGCAATTCCGATGGATTTACCGATTCCGTTCCCCGCTGCATTTCCATGAGCCGCGCCGCCCGACCGTGCAGCGCAACCGCCAGCAAACACGCATTGGTGGTCTTCAAACCCCGAGCCAACAAGGCCCCCAGCATTCCCGTCAAGCTGTCGCCCGAACCCCCTTTCGCCAGAGCCGGCGTACCAAAATTCAATGCAAATGCCTGACCTTCAGGCGTAAAAACCCAAGTGATGTGGTTCTTCAAGACAATGTGGCAGTTCCATTTCTGCGCTGCCTGCAGGGCCTTTTGCCAACGCTGTTCCGACCGATCCGAAGTGCCAAAAAGCCGATCAAACTCGCCCGGATGCGGAGTCAGAACCACCTGCCCCTGAAAAGGTTGAACAAGCCTATTCTCGGCCATTGCATTCAAGGCGTCCGCATCAAACACCCTCGGAATGGACGGAAATTCCAAGACGAATTTCAGCCAATTTATAAAGGCCTCCGCCTTTCCCGCGCCAGGTCCCATGGCCAAAGCACTTATTTTTTCAGGCAGAACCATGCCCAAAACCGCCATGTCTTGAAATTGAACCTCGGGATGCCGACTCAGCAATGGCGCACGCGCCGAGGACTGCCCCAGCGCCAGAATTTTCCCTGCGCCCATGTTCAGCGCCGCTCCGCTGCTTAAACACAAGGCCCCCTCGCCTCCTTCGCCCCCGCCAATCAATGCCAACCAACCCTGATTGCCTTTGTGTGCCTGAATCCTGCGTTTGGACAAGCGCCGCTGCACATCGGCCGACTCAACCCAGCAGCCCAATTTAGCGTCCGGGTCTTTGCTTTCAAAATGGCTGAGCGGAACCACCTGCCACTGTCCTAAAAAAGGAGCAGATTCAGGAAAAAGCATGCTAAATGCAGGTCGATCAATGCAATAGGTTTTTTGGGCCGGCAATACCGGGTTCTCTAAACCGAATTCTTCGGGCCGGCTTGGCAAGCCTGAAGGACTGTCAATGGCCCAAACCGGCTTGCCCATCGATAAAATCCACGCAAAAAAGGGCGAAAAATCGACATGCATTGGACGGCTCAATCCGTTTCCAAACAGGGCATCAATCCACAGGTCGGTGGTTAAAAAAGACTGGAATTCATCGGGCCTATCCGGCTGAAAATCAGTGAGGTGAATTCGATGGCTCAGCGGAATCAAAGCCTGAGCCTGTTCCAGATTTTCAGGGCTGTATTGAGCCGATTTTAAGCGCAGCACCTGCACCATGGAATGGGCAGAAAGGTAGCGTGCCAAGGCCAATCCGTCTCCCCCATTGTTTCCAGGGCCAACCAAAACCGCAATGTGCTTGGGCTGAATGCGCTGAATTTCCGGAAGCATGGTCTTGTACAACCGAAAGGCCGCCCGCTCCATTAAGCTCAGCGCGGAAATTCCCTCGGCTTGCTGTATGCAAAGGTCATGGGCCCTTTGCTGACTGGGTGTAAAAATGGCTTTCATGGCCGGTTTAAATAATCCAGCAATTGCTTGTGTAGCTCAACAGCGGCCTTGCTTACATCGTTTCCATCGGGGTTTCGAATCAAAAAAGTGGCAAAATCGTTGCGCTGTGCATCGGTCATTTGAGCTTGAATGCGTTGCAGAACGGTTTCCCGACTTAGTTTGTCGCGCAGCATAACGCGTTGAATGCGTTGTTCGAGTGGGGCTTCGACCACCACCACGGCCTGGCAATCGCGGTAGGAACCCGATTCAATCAAAATGGCGGCTTCGCGCACTACATAAAGGGCGGATTGCTCTTGAATCCAATGGGCAAACAAGCCCTGCACAAAGGGATGAATTTTTGATTCCAACAGGGATTTTAGCTCGGGATTTGAAAATATTTGCCCGGCTAAATAGGTTCGATTTAAACTGAAATCGGGCAAAAAAACCTGATTTCCAAATGTTAGAGCGAGCCACTCCTGATGTTCGGTTTGCCTGTAAAATTGTTTCGCTTGGGCATCGGCATAGAAAACGGGAACCCCGAGGGATTCCAAGGCAGCAGCAAGGGCTGATTTTCCCGAACCGATGCCTCCGGTGAGACCTACAATGGCAGGGCGTTTCGCCATGCTTGAGGCTTAGTTAGCGGCCTCAGACAAGCTGGCCGAGTTGTCCAAGGAAATGGCTGATTTTTCGAACTTAATGTGCGTTTTATCCACCATTTCTAGGGTAACTGTGGTATCGCTCAAGTCGAGAATTTTCCCGTGAATGCCCCCGATGGTTATGACTTTATCGCCTTTTTTAAGGGATTCGCGGAATTTTTTCTGGTCTTTGGACTTTTTCATTTGAGGTCGAATCATGAAAAAGTAAAAAACAACCAGGATCAATCCTAGGAAAATAAACTGGGTGTAATCACCTTGGCCGCTACCGGAGGTGCCGCCAAGCATTAGAAATGGGTTCATATTTGTAAAATTAATGGTTATGTCCTTCGTGGCTTTCTCCGGCAGAGTGGTCATGCCCTGCATGGTCGCCGCCCTCTTTGTCTCCGTTTGGATCAATGACTTGTCCAACAACATGAAGAACAGTAACGTTGGGTTCGGTGTTGGCGGTTAGGGTTACGGTTTGGGTGATTGGGCCTCCTTTTTTATTGGTGCTATCAAAAACCACCTTGATAACGCCTTTCTCGCCCGGCTTGATTGGGCCTTCGGGTTTTTCAGGTACGGTACATCCGCAAGAACCTTTGGCATCGGCAATGATCAACTGCTCAGAACCCGTGTTCGTGAAGGTAAAGGTGAAATCTTTCTTTTGGCCTTTTTCCAATGTGCCAAAGTCGAAGGTATCTTTTTCAAATACCATAGTGGTTGTTTTGCCCACCAAATCAGCAGGGATTTCGGCGGCATCCGAATTGCCTTTTTCGCCGCAACCAGCAATGAATAGGGAAGAAAAAAGAACAGATGAAAACAGAAAACGGACCATAGGATTAGAATTTATGTTTGTGCAAAGATATTAAGCATCTAGCAAACCTCGGCCAGTTTTTTGGATTTTTCCTGAGGCTTTGAAATCGGCCACGAGTTTATCTAAAATCCCATTGATAAAGGTGTTGCTTTTGGGGGTTGAAAAGTGTTTGGAGAGTTCAATGTACTCGTTCAGGGTAACCTTAACAGGAATCGTTGAAAATTCAATCAATTCAGTCAGAGCCAGCTTCATCAGCAGCAAATCCATAATGGCAATGCGCTCCAGCTCCCAATTTTTTGCTTTTTCTTGAATGGCCTCTTGGTATTCGTCGTTGTGCAGGATTGCTTTTCGAAACAAGTCAACCATAAAGGATTTGTCGTCTTTTTCGTCTTTGTAGAGTTTTTCCAACTTCAACTTCCCTTTTTCGCCAAGCGATTTTAGGGTTTTCATCAGAGAATGGTTCACCACATAGAGGTCGTCGGCCCAGTGAATGTTGATGGTTTCGTAAATAGATTCTAAGATTTCTTCTTGAAAAACCTCTTCGGTGTACAGAGAAATTAAAACCTGATGATGTTGTTCAGGACTGGGATTTTCCAGTGCCATATACGTTAGAAAAGCCTCGTTTTTTTTGACTTTACGCCACAGGGTATGGATGTCATCGTGGTAAGCGGACCAACTCACTTTGTGGTGCGAGAGCAGCTGCAGGAAATCTGGATTTTCGGCCAGGGTTTTCAGGTATGGATTGTCCAAAAAGGGGTTGCTGTCTTTTAAGTCTTCAAGACTGGGGATGTTCTTTTTTTTGCCTTCTTGTTTATCGTTCATCGCTAAGTGGCGAAATTCGGCCATCAAGGACAATTGGAATAAGTAGAGTCGGTAAATTTCTTCGGCCGACTGGACCATGTATTTTTCGGCGGCGGGCACGTTTGTCAACCCCGCCTGCAAATAGCCATAGAGTGCTTGCAAAACCTTAACCCTGATGTGCCTTCTATTCAACATAATGTGTGCAAATTAACCCTAAGAACGAAAAAATGAACGAATTGAAATTCAGTAAAAAATGGGCGAGGCTTACCCCCGGGTACGAATTCCTGCAACGGCATCGATTCGGCGTTGGGCGAAATTGATGGCTACGTTGCCGCTGAAGGTATTGGTTTCGCGGGCTTCGGTTAAGATAGACCCACAGACATCGTAAATAAACTCTGCCTTTTTCATAGCGGCATCTTTAGAATACCCCTCCAATTCTCCGTTCACATTGATTAATCCTCCAGAATTAATCAAGAAATCAGGAGCATACACCATGTTCCGCTCCAGCATTTGCTGTCCGTGGGCTTTTTCCGATTTCAACTGGTTGTTGGCTCCCCCGGCCACAATATCGCAGCGCAGGGCCGACAAGGTATCGTCGTTTAAGATACCGCCCAACGCACAAGGAGCGAAAATATCCATGTTTGTGCTGAATACTTGATCGGCAGCAACCACCTCAACCGAAGGTTGCCGCTTTGCAATGGCTTGAATTTTATCTTCGAAGATGTCCGACACCTTCACCTTTGCTCCTTCTTTAATCAAATTGTCTATCAAATAACTTCCTACATGTCCGGCACCTTGAACCAAGATTGTTTTACCGGCTAGGGAATCGGAGCCGTAGGCGAATTTTGCGGCAGATTTCATGCCCATGTAAACACCATACGCGGTAACAGGAGATGGGTCTCCACTGCCACCCAAGTATTCGGGTAGGCCGGTTACAAACGAAGTTTCGGCATGAATGTATTCCATATCTCGGGTTGACATACCGACGTCTTCGGCGGTGATGTACTTGCCGTTTAAGGATTGCACGAATTTTCCGAAGCGGCGCAGCAGCGCTTCATTTTTAAGCGAGCGGGCATCTCCTACAATAACGGCCTTACCCCCACCCAGATTTAATCCGGCGATAGAGGCCTTAAAGGTCATTCCCCGGCTCAAGCGCAAAACATCTTCAACCGCATCTTCAAGGCGTTCATAGGCCCACATTCGAGTCCCACCTAAGGCTGGCCCCAGCGTGGTATTGTGAATTCCAATGATGGCTTTTAAACCCGTCTGATTGTCTTGGCAAAAGACCAATTGTTCATGGTCCATGGCGGACATTTGATTCAGAACATGGGGTGTTTGAAGAGCGGTTTCGGCAGCAAGTTCCATTTGGGTGAATGATTAATTACCTTTGAGGCGGTTGTCGTTTGCTGCAAATGTAGATTTTTTCATCGGATTCGAGTGGCAACCTTTTACAATTTACCTATGAGTGCCCTGTCAAGTCTTAATGGATATATATGGAAGTATCGTGGAAGATTGGCTTTAGGGCTGTTTTTTGTTCTGGGTTCTAATTTCTTTGCGGTTTTTCCGGCAGGCCTTATTCAGGAATCCATTGACTTGGTTTCAGAATACCTGATTGAACTAAAAACAAATCCGGAACGCATTCAGACATCGGATTTTTTTCAGGCTTTACTTCGCTTGTCCACCCTTATTTTTTTGTTTGCCTTGTTTAAGGGAATCCTTTTATTCATGGTCAGGCAAACCATCATCGTTACCTCGAGGTGGATTGAATACGATTTAAAAAACGAGGTGTTCGGGCATTATCAGAAAATGGATTTGGAGTTTTTTAGGCGGCATTCCACGGGCGACCTTATGAACAGGTTGTCAGAAGACATCAGCAATGTGCGCATGTACTTAGGGCCAGTCATTATGTACGGTCTAAACACCCTTGTTTTGTTTGTTTTGGTGTTGGTTATGATGATAAAAACCAGCCCCTTTCTTACGCTCATGGTTTTTGTGCCCTTGCCTCTGTTGTCCGCTTTAGTTTACTTGGTTAACAAGCGCATACTGGTTCAATCAACCAAGGTTCAAGAGGCATTATCTTCAATAAGTTCTTTTGTTCAGGAATTTCTTTCGGGCATCCGCATCGTAAAATCCTACGGCAGGCAAGAGGAATTTGAAGGCCGTTTTGAAGTCCAAAGCCAGGGGTATAGGCAAGAAGCCGTTCGCTTAATGATTACAAACGCTATTTTTTTCCCGCTTATTTTATTGCTTATCGGAATTAGCACGGTATTGGCCGTGGGAGTGGGTGGTTGGGAAGTGCATCAAGAACGCATCAGTCCGGGGGTTATTGCCGAGTTTATCATATACGTCAATTTGCTCACCTGGCCCGTTGCGTCTTTAGGCTGGATTACTTCCATCTGGCAGCGGGCCGAAGCTTCACAGCTGCGCATCAATGAATTTTTGAATACTCAATCTAAGCTAAAAGACGGCAAGCTTAAGGTCAATTCAAACCAATTTGTGCTGGAATTTCACTCCGTCAGCTTTACCTATCCTGAAACAGGTATTCAGGCCCTGAAATCGGTTTCTTTTCGCTTGGAAGCAGGGCAGATTTTGGGGATCACTGGAAAAACCGGTTCGGGCAAATCGACCATTGCCCTATTGATGTTGCGGTTTTACGACCCCAGTAAAGGACACATAACCTTGAATGGGATAGACCTAAGGGAGTATTCGGTTGCCTCGGTACGGGCTGTTTTTTCTTTGGTGCCTCAAGATGTATTTCTGTTTTCAGACACCATCGAAAACAACATTCGATTTGGTGCGGAGGGAAATACGGAAATAGATGAAGACGCATTCGTTGCAGCTTCTACCCGGGCTGGATTGCACCAAAATGTCTTGGAATTTTCAGCAGGATACCAAACTCGACTGGGCGAAAGAGGGGTAACCTTAAGTGGAGGGCAAAAACAACGCAGCAGCATTGCTCGGGCCTTATTTAAAAAAGGAAGTTGCTTGGTTTTAGACGATTCCTTGTCGGCCGTTGACACCAGCACCGAACGCGAAATTTTAAACCACTTGAAGCAGTTCAACGGACATAAAGCCCTTATTTTAATTTCACACCGGGTTTCTACTTTGCAGCCCGCCCAGCTCATTTTGGTTTTAGATGAAGGAAAACGCGTTGAATTCGGAAGCCCAGAGGAACTCATGAAATCCAAAGGCTTGTATTGTCAGTTTGTAGAACACCAAAGCCCCGTCCGAATGTCAGAACTCTAATTCTGTACCTCTGCAATCCCTTAAGCTACGAACATTCGCCTCATTTCAACCAAATAAATTCAACCCTCGAGTAAGAAAAAGAAACATTATTGTAGTTTCGGATTTCCTTTTCTTATATTTGAAATGCAAATCAGCCATCGCTTATGGAAGACAATTACAGAAATAACCAAAACGAACGCTTTTCAAAATCGGTTCGTGCTGGGAAAAGAACCTACTTTTTTGATGTTAAGGCCACCCGAGATGAGAACCTTTTTATCACCATCACAGAAAGCAAACGCAGGCCGCGCCCTGACGGTTCCTTTTTTTACGAAAAACACAAATTGTTTCTCTATAAAGAAGATTTAATCAAGTTTTCCGATGGGCTTCAAGAGGCCCTCGATTTTGTGCGGGAAAACAACCCTACCCCCGTCGAAGAACAGGTGTACACGCCTGGCCGAGATGGAGAAACCCGGGATACCGATTATCCCGATGTCCGCTTCGAAGACATAGAATAAGCCAAGTTCTTAACAAATTGTCAACACAGGCCCCAAGCCTGTTCAGGGATTCGTAAATTTGACGTAATCCCTTTTTTCTTATGTCCTCAAGCCAGTCCTTTAATCACCTCCATGTTCATACCCAATTCTCCTTGTTGGATGGTGCCGCTGATATTTCTAAACTCTACGACAAAGCCATTGCCGATGGCATGAAAGGAATGGCCATCACCGACCATGGAAACATGTTCGGCGTGTTTAAATTTGTGGCCGAAGCATGGAAACGAAAAGATGGTCAAGGAAACCCCCTAGTAAAACCCATTGTAGGCTGTGAATTTTACGTGGTTAAAGACCGACACCGCCAAAGTTTCTCCCGTGAAGAAAAGGACGTCCGGTATCACCAGCTTATGTTGGCAAAAAACGAGGAAGGGTACCGCAACCTTTGCAAACTCACCTCCCTAGGCTACATGGAAGGAATGTACGGCAAATATCCCCGAATCGACAAAGAACTCATCCTAAAATACCACAAAGGACTCATCGCTACAACCTGCTGCCTCGGCGCTGAAGTCCCCAAAGCCATTCTACAAAAAACAGAAGAAGAAGCCGAAGCCGTTTTTAAATGGTGGCTCGATTTGTTTGGAGAAGATTACTACATCGAAATCCAACGGCATCAAATTCCCGATCAGGAAAAAGTAAACGCCGTTTTACTAAAATGGGCTATAAAATACCAAGTACCCATCATTGCCTCAAACGACACCCACTATGTAAACCAACAAGACAGCAATGCCCACGATATTTTGCTGTGCATCAATACCGGAGAAAAAAAAAGCACCCCAACCCTTAAAGAGTTCGGAGACGACGATATGATGTCTAAAGGCAAACGTTTTGCCTTTTACAACGACCAGTTCTTCTTTAAAACAGGCCAAGAAATGGGGCAGCTTTTCAAAGATTTGCCTCAAGCCCTAGAACAAACCCAGGAAATCGTGGATAAGGTGGATACCTTAAACCTGGAAAAACAAATCTTACTTCCCAATTTTCCCATTCCCGCAGGTTTTACAAACCAAGACGCATACCTGAGGCACCTCACCTTTCAAGGGGCAAAAGAACGGTATGGCGAAATTAGTGCCGAAGTAGAAGAACGCTTGAACTTCGAGCTGTTCACCGTTCAACAGATGGGCTTTGCTGGCTATTTTTTGATTGTTTCTGATTTTATTGATGCCGGCCGTAAATTGGGTGTGCTGATAGGCCCCGGACGTGGCTCCGCAGCTGGATCTGCCGTTGCATATTCCATCGGAATTACCAACATCGACCCCATAAAATACGATTTGCTGTTCGAACGTTTCTTAAACCCCGAACGCAAAAGCATGCCCGATATCGATACCGACTTTGATGATGCAGGACGGCAAAAGGTAATCGATTATGTGGTAGATAAATACGGGAAAAACCAGGTGGCTCACATTATCACCTACGGCTCTATGGCCGCTAAAATGAGCATCAAAGACGTGGCTAGGGTTATGGATCTACCCATTTCCGACTCCAATGCCCTGTCTAAATTGGTGCCCGAAAAACCCGGAATCTCCCTTAAACGAATGCTGCGGGCACCCGAAGATGGAAAAGATGGATTAAAGGACCGGGAGAAACTCTCCGAAGACGAACTGAAAGGCGTCCGAGAACTCCGCAGACTTCTTGCTGCCCCTGGCCTAAGTTCCGATATTCTTAAAGAGGCTGAATTGCTCGAAGGCAGCGTCCGAAATACCGGAATCCATGCCGCCGGTATCATTATTGCGCCTACCGATTTAACCGACCTGATTCCCGTTGCGACCGCAAAAGACACCGATTTGCTGGTAACCCAATACGATGGATCCATTATTGAGAATGCCGGAGTCATTAAAATGGACTTCCTTGGACTTAAAACCCTAAGCATTCTAAAGTATGCCATCGAACTGATTCAAGAAAACCACCAGGTAAACATCGACCTTGACAGCATTCCCCTCGACGACAACAAAACCTTTGAACTGTACCAAAAAGGGGAAACCAATGCGACCTTCCAATTCGAATCGGTGGGCATGCAGAAATACCTGCGCGAATTAAAACCCGATAAACTGGAAGATTTAATCGCCATGAACGCCCTGTACCGGCCAGGGCCTATTGAATACATTCCCGAATTTATTTCCCGAAAACACGGCCGAAAATCCATTGTTTACGACCTTCCCGATATGGAAGAATTCCTGAAAGAAACCTACGGAATTACCGTTTATCAGGAACAGGTTATGCTTTTGTCGCAAAAACTAGCTGGCTTTACCAAAGGCCAAGCCGACACCCTGCGAAAAGCCATGGGTAAAAAGCAAAAAGCCGTTCTAGACCAACTTAAAGGTCTCTTTATGGAGGGCTGTGAAAAGAACGGACACCCCCCTAAAGTTTGCGAAAAGGTTTGGACCGACTGGGAAGCCTTTGCCAGCTATGCCTTCAATAAATCGCACTCAACCTGCTACGCCTACGTAGCCTACCAAACCGCCTATTTAAAAGCCCATTATCCGGCCGAATACATGGCCTCGGTGTTGTCTAACAATTTGAGCAACAGCGATAAGTTGATTTTCTTCATGGAAGAATGCCGCCGAATGGGCTTGACCATTCTAGGACCCAATGTGAACGAATCCATCACCAACTTTTCGGTGAATGCCAAAGGCGAAATACGGTTTGGCCTTGGAGCCATCAAAAACGTCGGCGAAGCCGCCGTGGAAGGCATCATTCAAGAACGAAAAGCCAACGGCCCTTTTAAAGATGTGTTCGATTTTTTAACCCGGGTAAATTTGAATGCGGTAAACCGCCGAGTCATTGAGAATCTGGTTTTGGCTGGAGCCTTAGACAGCATACCCCCTATGCACCGGGCTCAGTATTTTGAAGAAGAAAATCCCGGCAGCGGCCCTTTTATCGATCGGTTGGTCCGCTGGGGAACCTCCTATCAAAATCAAGTAAAAAAAGCTGTCCCCAGCCTTTTTGGAGAAACCAATACCACCGAAATCGCCTTCCCCACCCCCCCTATTTGCAACACCTGGAATCCCCTTTCCCAGCTTAAAAAAGAAAAGGAAATCACCGGTTTTTACCTTTCCGGCCACCCCCTTGATGATTTTAGCTTTGAATTAAAACGATTCTGCAACAGAACCCTCTCGGCCCTCGAGTCCCTAAAAAACCTACAAGGTCATTCAATTACAGTGGGAGGAATTGTGGGCGAAGTGGTTCACAGAACCACAAAAAACGGCAAACCCTTCGGCATTATAAACCTGGAAGACCTTACCGGAAACCTTGAACTTGCCCTGTTCGGCGACGATTACCTGAAATTCAAACCCTACCTGGAAACAGGATTGTTTGTTTTTGTTCGCGGTTTGATACAACCCCGTTTTCGAGATTCAGACCAGTTGGAATTTAAAGTACAACACATGGAATTGCTGAACGACTTAAGAGCAAAGCGACTTAAAGAACTTCACTGTTCCATAAAATTGGAAAACGTAAATTCTGCGCTTATTTCTTCCTTAGCCGCCTTAGCTAAGGCGCATCCTGGAGACACACAAATCCGCCTTCGGGTTTCTCACCCCGAAGCTGAAATGGTCGTGTTTCTTGAATCGGCTAAGCTTTCGGTAAATCCGGAAGACGTTGTTTTTGAAAAGCTGCAAGCCATTCCAGGCCTAAGCCTTAATTTGTAGCGTACCGCTCGGCCAACTTTTTCAACAAATGCCCTAGGAATTGTTCCAAGGGTTTGGCCGCCATCATTTGCATAAACGGATTCATGTCGGCTTGAACCTGCATTCCTACTTGGGTTTCTTGAGGTGCAACAGGACTTAAATTTATGTGCAATTCCACCGCAAATGGTTTGTTGTCAACTATTCTTAACCCAATCAACTCGGCTGAATTCGCCGCTGAGGCCCGTTCCAATCCAATTCGGCCCAAATTCCCAAGTTTAAAAAAGCAACGCTCAGGGGTGGCTTCAAACTGACTGACCGACTCGGGCATAAGGGCTTCTAGGTTTTGCAAATCTGAAAAAAAGGCAGCAACCTCTTCAGACGATGTGCCCATCGTGCGCGGATGAATTGTTATGTTAACCATTTGGATTCCAATTTTCGGGGTTTGAACGCCAGGCCTGAAGGCCATCTATGTCGGTTGATTGTATGCTGTTTTTGGCTTTTGCTACCCGAATTAAATCGGTGTAGTTCGAAATGGTTTTCACCTGCACTTGGGCCTCAGAAAAACGCTGTTCAGCCCCATCAAAGCCGTAGGAAAAAAGCGCCAACATGTGGTTTACCGAATGGCCTGCGCTGCGCAAAGCTTGGACGGCCTCTAAGCTGCTTTTGCCGGTTGAAATCAAATCTTCGACCACCAAAACAGGCCCGGGAGGAATATGCCCTTCAATTTGACTGCCGGTGCCGTGGCTTTTGGGGGCAGACCTTACATACGCAAACGGAAGATTTAAGCGCTCGGCCAACAATACCCCATGGGCAATTCCGCCGGTGGCAACACCTGCCACCGAAGCAAAAGACTCCCGAAAAGAAAGGGACATTTGCTCCAAATGGATGGCAATAAACCTACGAATATCCGGATACGATAGCGTAAGCCGGTTGTCGCAATAGATGGGCGATTTCCAACCTGAAGCCCAAGTGAATGGACTTTGCGGTTGCAAACGAATTGCCTTAATTTGCAATAATTCCCAAGCAAATTGCTCGGAAACAGTAGGAAAGTCGGACATGGCTCAAAAGTATAAAGTTTTCATCAACACTTCACGCTTGATTGCAATGGATAGCGAACTTCTGGATTTTGAACCCCAAGAAGGATATGAATTGCTCCAATACACCTCAAAAAAACAGCTGCAAGAACTCATTGAAACCCTTGAAAAAAGCCAAGATTCAGTTGACGTTTGCTTGCACAGTTCTGACTTAGCACAACTTTGGGCGGATTTTAAATCGCTTCATCAGGTCATTACAGCCGGCGGAGGCCTGGTTGAAAATCCTGCAGGGGCCTTGCTGTTTATTTACCGGCATAAACAATGGGACCTACCTAAAGGGAAAAAAGAAAAAGGAGAAAGCATCGAGGAATCGGCGGTGCGCGAGGTGCAAGAAGAATGCGGGCTTCAGCAGGTGGTTCTAGGCCGAAAACTAACCACCACTTGGCATACCTTTGGAAGCCCTGAAAACCGAAAGTTAAAGAAAAGTGTTTGGTTTCACATGTATTCGGCTCAACAAGAACTCATCCCCCAGGTCGAAGAAGGCATCAGCAAAATTCGTTGGGTAGAACCTGAAGGCGTAGCTAAAAAACTGCAAAAAGCCTACCCAAGCATAACGGAAGTTTTGCAGGCTTACCATCGAATGCAGGCGGTTATTGCCCCGAATCCCGATTAACATTGGGCTAACCTTTAGCCTGAATTTGATTAAAAGACCTGAAGAATTAGCTCTTAAGTATTTGAATTACATAATGTTATCAATAAATAATTCAGAAGCCCTAAAATTTCACGAAAAGCCGTATTTTTGCCCCGGAGAGATGGCAGAGTGGTCGATTGCGGCGGTCTTGAAAACCGTTGAGGGTTAAACCTCCGGGGGTTCGAATCCCTCTCTCTCCGCCAAAGCAAAAAGCCCGCAACCGATGTTGCGGGTTTTTTTTTAGGCATGCGTCCGATGCTTGCATCGGTAAGCAGAGCCTAAAAAAAAGTACGCGCGAAGCGCGGGCTTTTTGCTTTGTCCCCCCCCACACCAGGGTTCAGGCGAAGCTTAATCCCGCTCTCTCCGCCAAAGCAAAAAGCCCGCAACCTTTGTTGCGGGCCTTTTTTTTAGCACAGAATTGTATTGGTAGCACGGTGGGCGATTCCATTAATAAAAGAACCTCTTCGTTGTGCCAATTGCTTAGGCCAAGGTGTTATTTAACAATTCCTTTCTCTACTAAGGCATTCCAAGCCTGTGCCGTAAAACCCTACCTTTGACCATGACCGCTGTGCACCTTGGCCTTAAGGAAAACGCCGCCCAATTCAGCTAGAATACAAAATCCATCAAAAGCTAAATATTCTTCAAATAATTTAGGATTATATTTTTGAAATTTATCGAAAATTTTATGTGCAAACTCTACCTGATCTTTAGGAACGTGGTTAAAATAAACTACCTTATCTTTGATATTATAAATTTGAATTTCAAAGTCTAAAATCAACTCCGTTAATGGTATTGAAAAAATAATTGGCCGCCATCGAAAACCGCAATTGACGCATTTATTTTCATCTCTTTTTAAAATCTTATCACGCTTTAATTGCCATTGGGGCAAATTCAATTTTTCCTGGTAAGTCATTATAAAATTCTACTCTACTCTTAAAAAAACAATTTGATTCGCATTTGCAATAAATTATCCCCCCTCAATACGTCAAAACCACCAGTCCATTTCCGTTCCGAATTCCCGTTTGCATGGAACTGTTGGTAACACCACCCACATAGCCCGAACCGCCGGCTCCGGCCTTGCAATGGCAAGCCCCTCCGCCTCCATACCAGCCACCGCCACCACCACCCGTTGCCCCACAACCGCACTCCCCTCCGGCCACTCCACCTAAACCGAAACTACCCGCACCACAGCTGTTGTTGCAGGAAAAACCACCCGGCTGCCCACCCGCATTTTGCGTGCCCGGCGTGGGTTGGTTTCCACTGTTGCAAGAGCCGCTCGGATTTCCACCCGTACTTCCTCCACCATGGCCTCCAAAGGTATTGGCACTGTTTGGACAGGTGCTGCCGGCTCCGCCGCCACCGCCTGCTACAATAATCCGATCGTTCAGGGTTGTGCCGCCAACCCGCACATCGGTGCCACCACCGCCGCCTCCAAATTCATTGGTGCTCACCGTTGGGCCTCCGCCCCCATTCCACCCGCCTACGGTGGTGGTCCCGGCACCGCCAACATAAATGTTCAAGGTTTGCCCAGTACTCACAGCCAAGTAACCTAAGGCGTACCCACCCAAGCCTGCCCGCCCGGTATTCGGGTCGCCTCCTTTGGCCCCCCAACATTCAATTTTCAAAGAACACACCGCCGCCGGAACCGTCCAGCTTTGAGGCCCTCCCGTATAATTAAAGGTTACCGTACTGTTTCCCAATGGCTGGCAATTTAAAACCACCACGCTGTCGGTCATGGAAGCCGAACATCCTTGGGCATCGGTTATGCTGTGCTGTACGGCATAGGTTCCGGCACTGCTCCACTGAACGCTGGGATTGGCACTAGATGAACTGCCCGGATTCCCGTTTTGAAAAAGCCAGGCATGCGTTATGCCTTGCCCAGTTAGGTTGGGCAGGCATTGGGTGCTGTAGTTGGTTCCCGTAGGGTTGGGATTGATGCTAAAGGTGCTGTCAGGAGCCTGAACCAAAACCGACAAAGACCGAATGGGTGAATTCCCGCAGCCGTTTTGTGCCTGCACGGTTACCGTTCCGCTGTTGCTGGTAAAATCGACCACGATCGAGGTGTCGTTGTTGGTCCCTTGAATCGAGGCCCCAGCAGGAACCGTCCAAGCATAGCTGTTGGCCCCTGAAACCGAAGCGATGCTGTAAACCTGGCCTGTGGAATTTGGGCAGAGTTGAACCGGCCCAGTAATGCTGCTCGGCTGCGCCGGGGGTTGACTGCAATCGCATACTACGTTGCGCCAGCTGTTGGGAATGTAAATTTGAAGGCATTTGGTGCTGGTGTTGTAAATCTGCAGGCCTTCTTCCGGATTTTGAAGGGCATTGCGCTGGGCCGTGGTTAATTTGTTCAGCAAAAACCCCTTGGCCGTATCGCTCAGCCGAAGTAAAACAGTTGAGGGAAGTCCGCCGGTGGTGTCACCTATAATTACGCCTTGAGAACGGATGTTGGTCCAGGCTAGCATCAGAACAAAGAGGATAGAAACCAGAATTTTCATGACTTGGGTTGAGCTGTTGAGTATATTCGAAGGTATGCTTTTGTTTTTGACTTTAAAACAAATAAGATTCGGTCAAGAGCGACCGCGGTAGGGATTGAACCAGGTAGCACGCAAAGGGGGCGGCGGTTGCTGGCGCGCGGCGAGGAGGCGACCTTGGGAGCCACCACAGCCCGCTGACAGCCCGCCGGCCACGGCGGACTACCGGTGAAAGCCCGCAACCGCCCAAAAAACCTTTTAAAATTAGCCCCCCGCAGCCACCGAACAGGCCTTTTTGAGCCGTTCTTGCCGCCCCTCAGGGTGAAAAAGGTCGAATACAACGATGTAAATGCCCGTGCGTGCCTTGCTACCGTCGTCGGCCAAACCGTTCCAAATAAAGCTGCCTTGTTTGGCTAGGTAGGTGTACGGCAGCAAGCTGCGAATGCTGCGGCCCGCCGCGTCGTAAACCGTGATGCTGCCCATGTAGCCTTCTTTGTCGAGCGTGTAGCTAATCCCCATTTGATCATCAAACCCATCGTTGTTGGGCGAGAAAATGTCGGGCATGAGTTCAAAATCGCTGACCGCACTGCCGTACGCTCCGTATTGAGAATTTCGGTAACCGGGTGTCGCATAGCCTACCGTTTGCGCTGCCGATGTCCAATTCATGGATTGCTGGGTCGGCAAGGCCGGCGAAATCCGCTCCATGCTTACCCCTTTAAAATCCTTCAACAAGGCAAAATGAAAGTCGGCTTCGTTGTACGCCAAAACATCAAGCAGCTGCAAGGAAATGTTGGAAAGGGATACCACTCCATCGGAAATGTTGTAGCTGGCCAGAGATTCCATTTTCCAAAACGCGCGCACATCAGGACAGGTGTACTGCGATTGGATGCGACCTGGATCGGTGCTCAGCACCAAATGCTGATCAGGAAACAAGGTTAAGGGCAAAGAATGTATGGATTTAGGAGAACTAGGCGTGTTCAACAAGGTGTCGGCCGAGCCTAAATACAGCGTAGAAAGGTCAACGGCTGCGATGCCGTTGTGGTAAATTTCTACAAAATCTACTCCTGAATCTTTGGGATTGCACAGCACCTCGTTGATGAGCAACCAGGCCGAATCGGGCGCTTGCCCCTGCGCCAATCGCACCGAATCCAAGCCCATAAGGTTGCCGGCACAATCTTCAAGCCCATTGGCCTTAAGCCAAATTACCTCGCCCGCGTTCGGGCCATTGGCCAAGACCAAGCGTAAGGTGCTTAAATCGCTTCCTTCAAATTGGGTTTCTAACGGAAAACCGGGACTTCCAGGCAAACTAAACTGAAGAATATCCACCGAATTGGGGTGCAAGGGTTCTGAAAAATACACGTAGGCGGTATCGCCCCGGATTCCGCTGCGCAAAATAAAGGGCTTCAAGGCATCGGGGTTGCTTGCCGATACCGAGTTGGGCTCGCCGGGTGTTCCTCCCCTCAAATCAACGCTGCTTGTCCAGTTGCTTGAACCCGCACAAGGGTTGCCGGCGTCGCGCATTTCAAGCGACCAGCCTCCGTTGTCTTTCTTTACCGTGTTTTCGTGCCAGGACTCCGAGTACGAAACAGTGTGAATCAAACGTCCGCTAGGGTCGTGCAGGCTTAATGTAGTTCCAGCATTGGTTAGACTCATGCTGCCTACCGCAAACACCGGAATCCCAGTAAAATAACCAACGTTCGATTCCCGAATCAACAATCCATACCCATTGGCCGGCAAAATCCCCGCAGAAAGCGTGTAGCTGCTGCTGCCTACCTTCAACACCCAACCCGTCATGGGAACCGCAAAGGAATTTGTATTTTTTAATTCAATGTATTCGGTGGGGGGCAATTGCACCGGCTCGCTTTCTTTGGCCATGATTTCATGAATCAGGATTTCGAAAGGCGCAGGACTGTAATTCACCAATTCAATGGAATCGGGAAGGGTGAGCGGATTGCCGGCGCAGTCTGAAACCCCCGATAAAGCTCTGAGCCAAAGCGATTGATTGCTGGGAATGGCAGCCGAAAAAACCAACCTAAGCTGGCTGGGAGCCACCTGCACCGTGCTGATTGGACTCCCTATTCCCCCCGACAATTGAAAATCGGAAGGTTGAACCGTTGAGGCATCGATGTTTTTACTGAAGGTAAGCAAGGCCTGTGTAGGGGTTTCAACCACGGCATTGCTCATTGAAAAAGAAATGCCCGCCGTTGAAAATACGCTGTTTTGACTCCCAGGCGTACCCCCAATACCGGCCAGCGAAGCACGCCAGTTCGGTGCATCAGAACAAAACTCGTTCGGATTTATGCGTTCCAGCGAATAGCCTCCGTCGTCTTTTGCTGGGTCGTTGTAATAGGCCAAGGAATAGCTGAGTTGGTCAATCATTACTCCGTTTGAATCCTTCAATTCTAAGCTGGCTCCGCTGTTGGTCAGAGCCGTCCAACTTGAAGGGTAAAATACCGGTGTGCCCGCAGGGAAAAAACCCTGAGCCGCCGGATCGGCAATCACCAAAAACGAATCGGCCATAATGGACGCTCCGTTCAGCGAGCGGCTGCTGCTGCCCACCGTCAATGTAAACCCAAGCAAAGAAAGGGGCAAGGAGGTGCGGTTGTGCAGTTCGATGTACTCAAACTCCGGCAAGCCAAAACTGGGGCTGGGATCCGGATACACTTCATTGAAAACCACATCGCGGGCCGATACCTGAACCCAGGCAAATGGAAGGGTGGCTTGAGCCATCGGATTCCCCGATGCATCGGACACCCCCGAAACCGAAATTTGATATGCCTGATTCGATTGAAGCGGGTTTGGAAGGGTCAGGTCTATGGTTTGAGCTCCAAACAACACGGCCGAAACGGGATTTCCAATTCCATTTGAAACGCTGTACTGACTCAGAGGTAATACCGAAGCCGGTTGCAAGGATTCATTAAAGCTAAGCCGAACCTGGCTGGCTGAAAGAGCTTGGGCCGAAAGCAAAACGGGAGCCGTTGCATCGACGGGCCCTGTACCAACCACCACCACATCGTCCAGAATAAACTTGTCGGCACGGGTCGAGGTGTAGCGGCACCACCAACCGCTAAAAATGGAAGAAGTAAATTGAGCATCGGTCGCTGTACCAATGGTTTGAAAGGCAGTTCCACCCGTTGGGTCGGCTTTCAACGTCCAAAATCCTACATTGTCGCGCTCCAACCGCACCCGTAGGCGAACCGTATCTACATCTAAGTACAACGCAGCCGAAGAAATCAAGGCCGTATTGCTGCCGTTGCTGCTTCTTCCAAAACGCAGTTGATCTGTTCCCGCACCAATTTCCACATAATATCCATTAATGGGGGCCGTTAAATCGGAGCCATTGGCACACACATAAAAGCGGGCGTAATTGCTGGTAGAAGGGTTAAAGTTCATTTGAACGTAAAACTCCCAGGCCCCAGAATTGATGGCAATAGAATTCGTAGAAAGATAAGAGGTATTTGACGATGAAGGACTGGGGTTTAACAGCTGCAACTGCTTGGCCGCATTCACTGAAAAAACAGACGCATTGCCTATCCATCCTTGGTTTTGCGTAAAATCTCCATCGGTAAAATCATCGTTAAACTGCGCCATGCCAGGTGCAGCGCATGCCAGTAAGCAGGCCAAAAGTATCCGTTTCATAGCGTTGGGCTTCTTTGCAAATGTACGCAATGGGCTTTAGTTCTGGCTTAAAAAATGGAAGGGGTAAGAAATTGGTAAAGATTGGGGGATTTTTGGG
>Ga0247843_1004255_pt1 | contig 21705 bp, 8 predicted proteins | sample LaCruzMarch2017__FD_192420 | JGI IMG/M metagenome (GOLD analysis project Ga0247843, IMG submission 192420) | Freshwater microbial communities from meromictic Lake La Cruz, Castile-La Mancha, Spain - LaCruzMarch2017_8m | ecosystem: Environmental > Aquatic > Freshwater > Lake | place: Spain...
CACCGCCGTCATCCGCCTCACGCTCGGCACCGTGATCAAAATCACCCGCGGCCTCTCCGTGGATGCCCGCGACCTCAGCTCCAGCGTCACGATCAGCGGTGATGCGAACGGCAATGGCACTCCTGACAGCGGCGACACCGGCATCTTCGAGGTGGACTTGAGCGGGGCGAACGGGGCGAACGGCGAGCACATCATCTCCCTCCACCGCCTCACCATTAAAGATGCGTATAGCACCAACAACCCTGGCGGCGGCATTTTGAGTCGCGGCACAGTGATGGTGAACCAGTGCCTCCTTTCCGGCAATCATGCCGCCAACAATGCTGGTGGCGGCGGCATTTTCAACGGCGGCACCCTGACGGTGAGCCAGAGCACCATCACGGGCAATCATGCCGACCTGCTCGGCCTCGGCGGCGGTGGCATTTACAATGGCGGCACGCTGACGCTCAACCAGAGCACGATCACGGGCAATCATGCGGATAACAATGGCAGCGTGGCTGGTGGCACCGGTGGCGGTGGCATCGCCAACGACGGCACTCTGATCGTGAACCAAAGCACCATCACCGGCAATCATGCGGACAACGCCCTCGGCGGCGGCGGCATTCACAGTCGCGGCACCGACGACATCATCGTCCTCACCAACAGCCTCGTCGCCGGGAACAGCATCACCACCGGCACCGGCCCGGATATCCTGAACAGCGGCACCCCCATCACGTCCTCTGGCAGAACCTTGATCGGCAAGACGGACGACTCCAGCACCACCTGGAACGTCAACGACCTCACTGGCACCAGCGCCAGCCCGCTGGAGGCGCTGCTGGCCCCACTCGCCAGCAACGGCGGCCTGACGCCGACCGTGGCCCTGCTCCCCGGCAGCCCTGCGATGAACGCCAGACTCACCCCCAGCGAGGTGCAGCGGATCATCGTCTATAATGCGCCCGCAGACAGCACCTTCACCATCACCTTCAATGGCCAGACGACAGCCCCGGTGGTCTTCAATGCCAGCCCCGCCGTGATACAGAGCGCCCTGGAAGCTCTCTCGACTGTCGGCGCAGCGAACGTGATCGTCACCGGGAACGCTTCGTTTTTTGGAAGCCTTGGCAACTACATCGTCGCCTTCCGTGGCACGCTGGCCGCCACCGATCAGCCCTCCATCACCGCCCAGATGGCTGTGGGTTCCCCAGGTGCCGTGGCCGTCTTTGTGACCACCCTCGTGGAAGGTGGCAGCACCGCCGTCACCACCGACCAGCGCGGCTTCCCCATCGTCGGCACCGCCGACCTCGGCGCGTATGAGTCGCAGGGCAGCACAGTGACGCTGACCAGTGCGGACAACCCCGCCGTCTTCGGCACGAGCCTCACCTTCACCGCCACGGTCAATGAACTGGACCCGGACGTGATCACGCCCACCGGCACCGTCACCTTCACCGTGGACAACGTGCCCGGCAGCCCCGTGCCCCTGAACGCCAGCGGTATCGCCACCTTCACCACCAGCGCCCTGAACGCAGGCGCGCACACGATCACCGCCACCTACAACGGCGATGCCCGCCTGCTGGCCAGCACCTCCAGCACCCTGAACCAAACCGTGCTCGACCTCACCGTGGGCAACGGCAACGACAACGGCCCCTTCTCCCTGCGCCAAGCCTTGGCCAACGCCGCCACCCATCCCGGCCCGGACACGATCACTCTGCCTATCGGCCTCAACGGCCAGACGCTCACGCTGCTCACGCAGTTGGTCATCAACGATGCTGGCGGCGTGACCATCGACGCTAGCGGCCTGAGCAATGGCTTCACCATCTCCGGCGGCGGCAATGTGCGGCTCTTCACCGTGGCTGCGGGGAGCACGGTCACCTTGAAAAACCTCACCCTCATCAACGGCAAGGGCGTGGGGGGCAGCCTCAACGGCATCGGCGGCGCGATTTACAACAACACCGGTGCCACGCTGACGCTGGACGGCTGCACCCTCAGCGGTCACGCGTCGGCGGTCGGCGGTGCGATCTTCAACAACGGCGGCGTGCTGACGCTGACTCGCTGTGCCTTCACCGGGAACGCCGCCACGGACAAAGGCGGAGCGGTGAACAGCACCGGTGGACTGACGGCCCGTGGTTGCGCCTTCTCGGGGAACACCGCCACCAGCAGCGGCGGCGCGCTCTACTCGGGCGGCACAGCCAGCCTGACGAACTGCACCTTCACCGCCAATGCCGGCCAGGATGGCGGCGGTGTGTTCAACCAGTTTGGCGGTGTGCTGGCCCTGACCCACTGCACGCTGGCCGTCAACTCCGCCATCAGCTCTGGCGGCGGCATCGCCAGCGGCATCGGGGCGCTGACGCTGACGAACTGCATCGTCGCGCAGAACACGGCGGTGAGCGGCGCGGACCTCATGAACTCCGGCTCCACGCCCTTCGGCACTGCCACGGTGACCCGCGTGGGGGTCAATATCGTGAGGTCGCACGTCAACAGTGGCAACACCGCCACCGACACCGGCCCCACCGCGCTCAACGCTGATCCTTTGCTCAACGTGCTGGGCAACTACGGCGGCCCCACGCCAACGATGCCCCTGCTGCCCGCCAGCCCCGCTCTCGATCAAGCCAGCGTGCTGAACCCCGCGCTGACCACAGATCAACGCGGCTTCCCCAGACCCGTCGGTGTGCGGCCCGACATCGGCGCGGTGGAAGGCACGGTCATTGTGGTGACGACGCCCGTGGATGAACTCGATGCGCCCGGTGCGCTGGGCAACGGTGTGTCCCTGCGCGAGGCGGTGCGGGATGTGGAGGCTGGCGGCACGGTGGTGTTTGACCGCGCGGTCTTCAACAGCACCACGACGAACACGCTCACGCTGACCAAGGGGCCGCTGAACCCGCAGCGGAACTGCACGCTGAACGGTGCGCTCAACCCCGGTGGCATCAAGATCGTGCAGATGCCGACGATCACCGCGCAGCCTCAGCCCCAGAGCGTGGCCAGCAATGCCCTGGCCAACTTTGCCATCGCCGTGACCAACCTCAGTGGTGGTGTGGCCTATGCGTGGCGGAAGAACGGCACGCCGAATGGCACCACGGCTGCGGCCTTGAACTTCGCCAATGCTCAAGAGGGCGATGAAGGCGTGTATGACGTGCTGCTCAGCGAGGCCGCTGCGCCCGGCACACTGACGCTGACCAGCGTGGTGCTCGGCACCTTTGCCGCCACCAGCCAGCCTGCGAGCCTCATCGTGGATGGCTCCGCCGTAGCGATCAAACGTCATCCCGCCAATGCCATGATCGCCCTGGGCAGCAGCCACACGCTGAGCGTCGTCGCTGCTGGACCCGGCACGCTGACCTACCAGTGGACGCTGAATGGCAAGAACATCAGCGGCGCGACAAAGGCCAGCTACCTCATCGCCAAAGCCGCGCTGACCCATGCCGGAACCTACCGCTGCGTGGTGAAGTCCGGAGCGGCCACCGCGACAAGCGACCCCGCTGAGATTGGCGTGGTGGACACGACGCCGAAGACCGTGAACCTGCTCGCCAGCCCGACGGCCAGCTTCACCGCCACGGTGAATGCCGCAGGCAATGGCCTCGGCTTTGCCTGGCTCAAGAACGGCGGCGGCACCGCCTTTGCCGCGAAGAGTTTTAATATCAAACCCGCCCTCATCACCGACTCCGGCCTCTACACCTGCACGGTGACTGGAGCCGCAGGCACCTTCACCGGCGGCGCACCCACTCAGCTCAATGTCAGCAATGCTGCACCTGCGCTGGTGACGCCGCTGCAATTGCCTGCCGCGACCATTGGTCAGACTTACTTCTACCAGCTCCCCGTGACTCAGTTCCCCGGAGCGCCAGCTACCAGCTTCAGCATTGCCGGTGCGCTGCCCACGGGCCTTGTTTTCAACAACACCACCGGCATTCTCTCAGGCCGCCCAACCGTGACGAAGACCAGCGGCTACGCGTTGAGCTTCAAAGCCATCAACGCCAAAGGCCCCAGCCCGGCCGCAACAGCGACACTCACCGTCAACGTGGTGCCGCCGACTGCCGTCGGCGTCTTCGCCGGTCCAGTCGAGCGCTCACCGCTGAACGACAACCTCGGCGGACGCTTTGACTTGACCACCACCGCGGCAGGCGGCTTCTCCGGCAGCCTCACACTCGGTGCTCGCGCCAAGCTGGGCTTCACCGCCCAACTCCTGCAAAGCGCCGGAACAGGTGATGTGATCCTTTATGGAAACATCCCCGGTCTAACCATGGCCGACAAAACGCCGCTCACCGCCTACATCGAAATCTTCGCCACCGAGCAGCTCGCTCGGCTCACTTTGATCCATCCGAATGGCACCACGCTCGTCATCCCCGCATGGCGGAATCAGTGGGTGTTCAGCACCAAGCCTGCGCTCAACAACCCGGCCAGCATCTACGCCGCCTATTACACGATGCGCCTCGACCCGCAGGATCTCGGCACAGCACCGCGCGGTTACGGCTACGCCAGCTTCACTGTGAAGCCCGACGGCACGCTCACCCTCGCCGGCAAACTGCCCGACGGCAGCGCCGTGACCGGTGGCACCTATGTCGGCCCCGACGGACATATCCTGCTCTTCAACCTGCTATATGCGAACCGCGGATCACACGTCGGCCAGTTCACCCTCACGCCTGCATCTCCGGTAACCAACAACGCCGTCAGTGGAGCCACGAGCTGGTTCAAACCCGGCCCGCTGCTTCCGACCTCGACGGACACCGTTTACAAAGCCGGCTTCGGTCCGCTGACCGTCACCGCCGCCGGTGGCGTCTATGTGCCGCCAGCCAAAGGCCTGCGCGTCATGGGCCTGCTCACCGTGCCGAACCCGAACGCCAAGCTGAGCTTCACCCTCGGCGGACTCGCGCCCGAGTTCACGCAGGCCGTAAACATCGTGAACCCAAGCGCCACAGGTTTAACCAACACCGCCCTGATCACTGCGCCCGCCACCAACACCACGAAGCTCCCCACGCTGGATTCCGCCAAAGGCCTGTTTGCCGGCAGCTTCCAGATCAACGGAGCCACCGCCGCGCTTCACCGCCCCGCGCCGTTCTTTGGCCAGATCGTCAAGATTGGCGCGAGCACGCAGGGCTACGGCTACTTCCTCCTCCCCACCGCCACGCCGAAGATTTCCACCTCACCTAAACTCAGTGGCCGCGTGGTGCTGGGCGTGCCGTAGCGGAGGTAGGGCGGCTGGTCCTCCAGCCGCCGCGAGAGGCCAGGACGCCTCTGCACATCTCACGACATCCTCAGAGCCCTCCACCTCCAAAGAACGGCGCTTGTGGGAGCAAGCGCCCTGCCTGTCTGGTTGCCGAGATTCTTGGTAACGCTTGGATTTTTTTCGGGATAGGAAGGGCGGCTCATCCGGACGTCACAGGTTTGTTGCTTCCGGTGTGCCGGTTCTCGGGCATCATGCGTAGGCTATTCCGTTCACGGCTCGATATCTGCTCAACTCCCACTCCATGAAGATCTGCCCTCGTCGCTTCCTCACTACCACTCTCCTGCTGTTCACGGTCTCCCTGGCTTCTGCCCAGTTCCCTGAGCCGTTCGGCCTCTGGCAGTTCGACAACAATACCCTGAACAATGACATTTCAGGGCGCTCGGCGATGGCTGCCACGAATTTCACGGCCACCTATGCGGATGAGAGCATCGCCACCCACTCGGCGCGGGCGCTGGCGGTGCCTGCTCTGACTGCGGCCAATCAAAACCTCAGCCTGCCGACCTCATCCACCACCAATGGCGGTGGAGCTGCTGACCGGGTGAACCAGTGGAGCGTGGTCATGGATGTGAAGCTGACGTCCCTGCCTGCTTTCACGGCTCTCTTGCAGACCTCGACGACGAATTCCGACACGGCCGATGTCAATCTCAGCAGCACGGGTGCTCTCGAGTTCAGTGGCCTGACCAATGCCATCCCAGGCCCCCTCCCGCAGGTCACGGTCGGCAAGTGGACTCGGCTGTCCATCACCTGTGGCAACAATGGCGCAGGCGGTCCGCTCAGCGTGCGTGGCTACATCGATGGCGTGATGGTCTTTCAAAACACGGGGGAGTCCTTGAACGGGCGTTACTCCCAGCTTGGCAGCCTGCTGCTTTTTGCCGACTTCCAAGGCCGCTCCTCAGCCCTCTCCTGCAATAGCGTCGCGTATTGGAGCAGCACTCTGAGCGAAGGCGATGTGGATGAGCTGGGCGGTCCCGGTGCGGGAGGACTGACCCGATTTCTCGTGGTGAGTGAAGACTCTTCCGGCCCGGGAACGCTCACTCAAGCCATCACCGACGCGGGCGGTGGATTAGGGAGTATCGGCTTTTCCCGCTATCTCAATGGCAGGACCATTCTTCTGACCACACAGTATTTCCTCGGCGGTCAAACCATCAAGGTTGATGCCACCGCTTTGCCTGACGGCATCACCCTGGATGCAAACCTGACTTCCAGGCACTTTCAAATCATTTCATCAGGAAACCTCAGCCTGCGGAATCTCACTCTCACTCGGGGAAAAGTCACCGGAGCTGAGCGCGGTGGGGCGATTCGAAGTCTAGGTTCGATTTCCCTCTCTCGCTGCACGTTCCGGGGCAACAGCAGCGAGAACGGAGGCGGGGCCGTTGATCAAGGAGCTGCGGGGGCGATCGAGGATTGTCTTTTTGCAGATAACTCCGCCTCGAATAGCGGCGGTGCCCTTTTCCTGCGCTCTGGGACGATCAACATCACACGCTGCACCTTCACCCAAAACAGCTCCAATGACGGATCGGCGGTCGATTCTTTAAGCAATGCCATCGTCACACTCTCGAACTGCACTTTGGTGGGCAATCAGGCGGCGAACCAGAGCATGATTGATGTGAGTAGTGGCAGCGTCACCCTGCAAAACTGCACCATCACGGGCAATCGGGGCAATTCGGCAAACAGCGGACTGCTGGTGCGATCCAGCGCCACGGCCACGGTTTCGGGCTGCATCATCGCCGGGAATCTGGGGGCAGGTGGAGTGACGGGAGACATCGCACCCATCGGTGGCACGCTGAATGCCAGCGGCTCCAATTTCATCGGCAGCAATTCCGGAGCCGCCACGCAGTTCCCCACGGGGCCCTTGGCTGGGACAAGTGCGGCACCGCTGGACCCGAAGCTCAGCCCGCTGGGCTTCTTCGGTGGGCCTATGCAGACAGTACACCCGCTCATCGGTTCACCGGTCATTGATGCCGCCGGCACCACGAATCCTGGTGGCACCGATGCCCGCGGCTTTTCCCGTTTTGTGGATGGAGATGCCAATGCCACGGCTCAGCTCGACATCGGAGCCGTGGAGGCAGGGCCACTGTTCACGGTGACGGCCACAGGCGATGCCGCCGCTGCGCCCGGAACCCTGCGCACGGTGCTGGCTAGCGCTGTTTCGCAGCCGGGAGCCCGCATTGTCTTTAACTCAGCCACTTTCCCGACGGGAACCGTGACGCTGGGCGGCACGGAGCTCGCCATCCCTGCGGCTGGCAGCGTATTCATCGACGCCTCCAACCTCTCCGGGCCGGTCACCATCTCTGGGAACAACCTGAGCCGTATCTTCAGCATCCCTGCCACGGCCACGCTGGCCATGCACTCGCTGAGGGTGATCAATGGCCTGGCAACCGTAGGAAGACAGGAGGGTGGGGGCGTCCTCAATCGTGGTTCCGCCACCATCATGGCCTGCACGCTCAGTGGAAATCGGGCAGCCAATGGCGGTATCGGCGACGGCGGCGGTGGCATCTTTAACGGAGGTCTGATGATGCTAGCCTCCTCCACACTCAGCGGGAATCAGGCAGGCCACAACACCAATGGCGGTGCCAGCGGTGGTGGGATCAGGAACGATGGCACGCTGACGATCGTCTCCTCCACCCTGAGCGGCAACAGTGCCGGCAATGCGACCGTGGACGGCGATGGTGGCGGTGACGGCGGAGGCATCTTGAATGATGGCATCTTGACTCTTTCTTCATCCACCGTGGCCGCCAATGCTGCTGGACAAGGCTTGGGGACATCTGGTTTAAACGGCAATGGAGGCGGCATCCGTAACAGGAGCAAGATGACCTTGCAGAACAGCATCGTCGCAGGAAACACAGGGCTTGACGGGCCGGATCTCTCCAATGGAGGCAATGTGATCACTGCTTCTGGAGTGAACATCCTCAGTAATGTGGCGAATTCCGATCTCACCGCAGGAGCAACCGTCATCGTGGCTGATCCCCTGCTTGCCCCACTGAGCAGCCGAGGCGGCCCCACGCCGACGATGGCCCTGCTCCCTGGCAGCCCTGCGCTGAACGCCGCCGCCAGCTATCTCAGAACCGACCAGCGCGGCTTCCCCCTAGTTGGGACGGCGGACATCGGCGCGTATGAGGTGCAGATTGGCTCGGTAGCAAACACGACCATTAATGAGGACACAGGCACAGGCCCGCTTGCCTTGACTGTAGGTCAGGTCGGCACGCTCACGGGCACCTCCAGCAATACAACGCTGGTGCCGAATGCGAACATTGTCTTCGGCGGTAGTGGAGCCAGCCGGACCGTGACCGTGACCCCGACCCCGAATCAGAGTGGCAGCGCTGTCATCACCATTACCGACAGCCTCTCCACAGAAACCGGGAGCTTTACGCTCACGGTGAATGCTTTGAATGATACGCCGAGCTTTACCAAAGGGGCGGACCAAAGCGCCCTCGCTTCAAGCGGACCTCAGAGCATCGCTGGCTGGGCCACTAATATCGATGATGGCGACCCCGAAGTGACTCAGACGCTCACGTTCATCGTCACCAATTCCAACAATGCCATCTTTAGCGCTCAGCCCGCCGTGGACCCAGCCACTGGCACGCTCACCTTCACGCCGTCAGATGTGGGAGGAAATGCTACCGTCTCCGTGAGTCTCCAGGACAGCGGTAGCACCAGCGCCGTGCAGACCTTCACCATTTCCGTCGTTCCCCTAGCGATCAGAGTCACTAATCGGGACAACTCCGGTGTCGGCTCCCTGCGGCAAGCGCTGGCTGATTCCGAGAGCTTTGTGGGTCCGAACACCATCGTTTTCAGCACATTTCTCGGCGGCCCCATCCTCCTGACCAGCGAGATCGTCATCGCTGACAGCGCCGGTGTCACCATCGATGCGAGCGACCTGCCCGATGGCGTGACCATCGACGGCGGCCCAGGCACGAACCGCCTTTTCCGCGTCACCAGCGGTGCCAACGTGACCATGCAGCGGCTGAAGATGATCAATGGCAATGGTGTGGGTGGAGGAGGGACCGGACCCGACGGAGGAGCCATCTTTAATTTGGGAACACTGACGCTGCGCGAATGCACCGTCAGCAACTGCTCAGCCGGTTCGGGGGGTGCCATCTGGAATGACGGCCAGGCCCTGCTTACCATCGAGCGCAGCACATTCTCGGGGAACTCCGCTTCCGCAGACGGTGGAGCGATTACCCATCTGAGCCTGAATCTCCTCACGCTCTCCCACTGTACCGTCGCCAACAATACGGCAGGCTTTGCAGCCGGGGGCATTTCTGCGCCTTTCAGCCGTCCCCTACTGCTCAACCACTGCACGATCACGGGTAACTCCCTCGTCAATCCTGGTGGTCCAGGAATCGGCGGTGTCCGCGCTGATGGTACAGTGGTCGCTGTGACGGTGCGCAACTGCATCATCACGGGCAATACCGATCCTGTTGGAACCAACATCCAGGACATCCGGCCTGATTTCATCAGCCAGGGCACGAACATCATCGGCACCAATGCCCAATTGGCTCCACTGGGCAGCTACGGTGGCCCGACCCAGACACGGATGCTGCTCCCGACCAGTCCTGCCCGAGACGCCGCGACCAACAGCACCGCCACGACGGACCAGCGCGGTTATCCCCTTTTTGGCGCAGCGGATATCGGCGCGTATGAACGTCAGCTTGGTCCCATCCCGAGTGCCACGATCCGTCAAGGCTCGACCCCCGTGCCTCTGTCCTTCCCCATCGGCCAGGTCGGCACGCTGATCGGCACCTCCAGCAACGAGGTGGCTGTGCCCAATGGCTTTGTTACCTTCAATGGAAGTGGCACCAGCCACACCGCGACGGTGAATCCGCTCCCAGCAGGATTCGGCAGCACGGTCATGACGATCACCGACTTCACCAGCGGGGAGACGCAGAACTTTAACTTCAACATCTTGTCGTTCCGAGTGACTAGCAGCAACGACTCCGGCCCAGGCTCCCTCCGGCAGGCCTTGGCGAATGCCGCCGCCATCGCGGGGCCTGATACGGTGACGTTTGGCGCTGGTTTCAGTGGTGCCACTTTCAGCCTTCAAAGCCAACTCATCATCGCAGACAACGACCCCGTGACCCTTGATGCCTCGAACTTGGCTGGCGGCCTGACCTTGGATGCCGACGATAATTCCAGGCACTTCCGGGTGCAGTCAGGGAAGACGCTGACCCTGCGTGGCCTCACGCTGACAAGAGGCAGTGCCAGTGGCAATGGCGGCTCGATCCTCAATGAAGGGACCCTGAACCTTTACCGTTGTACTCTGACCGGTAATGTTTGCACCGGTGGTGGCGGGGCCATTCATTCCACCGGAACACTGGGTCTAGAAGAATGCACACTGTCCGACAATTCATTGGCTGAACGTGGCGGCGGGCTTCATGTGACTGGCGGCACGGTTGACCTAACCCGTTGCACCTTGTCCAGCAATAGTGCTGGCTCTGGCGGTGCTCTCTACCAGGAGGGCACGACAACAGCGACCCTATCTAACTGCACCGTTTCGGGCAACAGCTCATTGGCTGAACGTGGCGGCGGGCTTCATGTGACTAGCGGCACGGTTGACCTAACCCGTTGCACCTTGTCCAGCAATAGTGCTGGCTCTGGCGGTGCTCTCTACCAGGAGGGCACGACAACAGTGACCCTATCTACCTGCACCGTTTCGGGCAACAGCTCATCAGGTGTTTTCGGAGGGGGAGGGCTCGTTGCGGTTTCTGGAAATCTCGTCCTCGAGCACTGCACCATCTCGCAAAACGCGGGCACCAGTGGTGCTGGCGTTTACCTGGAGTCCCCTGCCACCGTGAACATCACCTCCTGCATCATCGCCGGAAATACCAATCCCGGCGGTCCGGCGGATATTTTTAATAACACTGGCGGCACCCTCACTGCCAGCGGCAACTGCCTCATCGGAAACAACCAGTCGGTCGCCACCCAGTTCCCCGCCAGTCCGCTGGTCGGCACCGCGACGGCTCCCGTGGACGCCCGTCTGGCTCCGCTCGGCAATTATGGCGGCCTGACTCAAACCATGATGCCACTGCCAGACAGTCCTGTGATTGATCAAGGCAGCCCGGTCAACCCGGCCTTCACCACAGATCAGCGCGGTTTCCCACGTTTGCTCGGATTGCGCCCAGACATTGGTGCCGTGGAGGGGCCGGTCATCATCGTCACCACGCCTGTGGATGAACTCGACAGCCCCGGCGCTCCCGGTTCAGGCATCTCCCTCCGCGAGGCCATCCGCGATGTCGAAGCAGGTGGGATCATTGCCTTTGACCGCGCCATCTTCACTGGAGCCACGCCGACGACAAATACGATCACTCTGACCCGTGGTCCGCTGAATCCGCCGCGGAGCTGCACCCTGAACGGCAGCGCCAATCCGGGCGGCATCACGATCCTCACACAACTCGTGATCACCCAGCAGCCGCAATCATTAAGCGTGGTCAGCAATGCGGCGGCTAGCTTTGGCGTGACGGTGACGAACGTCAGCGGCGGCGTGGCCTACCAATGGCGCAAGAACAGTGTCAACAACGCGACGACGACCGCGACTCTGAACATCGCCAACGCGCTGGATAGCGATGAAGGCGTCTATGATGTGAACATCAGCGAACTCGCCAGCGCCGGGGTGCTGACCCTCGTGAGTGTGACCAAACCCGCCGCGTCTGTCCTCAGCCAGCCCGCGAGTCTGATCGTGAACGGCTCGTCGGTGACGGTGCAGCGCGGTCCATCCAGCGCGATGCTTGCCCTCGGCAGCAGCCACACGCTGAGCGTGGTAGCCGTGGGACCGGCGACGCCTGCGCTACTTTACCAGTGGACGCTCAATGGCAAGAACATCAGCGGCGCGACCAGGAGCAGTTACTTCATCGCCAAAGCTGCGCTGACAAATGCGGGAACGTATCGCTGCGTGGTGAAGTCCGGCACCACCGGCACACCTGTGACCAGTGACCCCGCCGAAATCGGCGTGGTGGACGCCACTTTCAAAACGGTGAACCTGCTCGAAAGCGCCACCGCCAGCTTCACTGCCACGGTGAATGCCGCTGGCAACGGCATCTCCTTTGCCTGGCTCAAAAATGGCGGAAGCACGGCTTTCAACACGAAGAGTTTTATCATCAAACCTGCTGCGGCGACCCATGTGGGCCTCTACACCTGCACCGTGACAGGAGCTGCTGGCACCTTCATCGGCGGCGCACCGACGCTGCTGAATGTCAGCAATGCCGCGCCGCAGTTCGTGCTGCCGCTGGCACTGCCTGCGGCCACGATTGGTCAGGCTTACTTCTACCAGCTTCCGGTGCAAAACATCGACGGCGCGCCTGCCACCAGCTTCAGCGTGAGCGGAGCACTGCCCACCGGCATCACTTTGAACACAGCGACGGGCGTGATTTCAGGTCGCCCCACCGTGACAAAGATCGGCGGTTATGCGCTGAGTTTCAAAGCTGGCAATGCCAAGGGCTTGAGCCTGCCTGCCCTCGCCACACTGACCGTGAATGTGTTGCCGCCGAATGCCGTCGGCGTTTTCGCTGGACCCATCGAGCGTTCACCGCTCAATGACAACCTCGGCGGACGCTTTGATCTCAACACCGTCGCCACAGGCACCTTCAGCGGCAGCCTCACGCTAGGTGCGCGCGCCAAAATCATCTTCACCGCCCAGCTCCTCCTGCAAAGCGCTGGGTCAGGCGATGTGATCCTCTACGGCAACATCCCCGGCCTGACCATGGCGGATAAAACACCGCTCACTGCCTACATCGAAGTCTTTGCCGTGGAGCAACTCGCGCGACTCACTTTGATCCATCCGAATGGCACCACGCTCATCATCCCTGCTTGGCGGAATCCCTGGCTGATCAGCAAGACGCCCGCGCTCAACAACCCCGCGACGCGGTATGCCGCCTATTACACCGCACGGCTTGATGCAGGCCAGGGCGGCACCGTCTCGCCCGATGGCTACGGCTACGCCAGTTTCACCGTGAAGCCCGACGGCACGCTCACCCTCGCCGGCAAACTACCCGACGGCAGCGCTGTGACCGGCGGCACCTTCATCGGCCCCGACGGCCAGATCCTGCTCTTCAATCTGCTGTATGCGAACCGAGGATCACACGTCGGACAGTTCACCCTCACGCCCGCCACGCCCGTGACAAACAACACCGTGACAGGCACCACCAGTTGGTTCAAACCCGCGCCGCTTCCGAGTTCCACCGACACCGTCTATCGAGCCGGCTTCGGCCCGCTCGCAGTGACGGCGGCCGGCAGTCCGTATGTCGCCCCCACGGCGGGCAATCTGGTGATGGGCCTGCCCGTGGTGCCTGCGGGACAAGCCAACGCCAAAGTGAGCTTCAGCGAAGGCGGCATCGCCACGCTCAACTCCCTGAGCCAGACGCTGCGCTTCTCCACCAAGACGCCACAAGACACGGTCAACATCGTCGGCATGCTGCCCCCCATCACCAACAGCACGAAGATGACGGCGTTTGATTCCAAGACGGGCAGCTTCAGCGGCAGCTTCACGATCAATGGAGCCACCGCCGCGCTGAATCGCCCCGCGCCGTTCTCTGGCCAGCTCGTCAAAATCGGCGTGAGCACGCAAGGCTACGGGTTCTTCCTGCTGCCCACGGTTCCCGTGCCACCGAAGACCGTCACCACTTCGCCAAAGCTCGGCGGGCGCTTGGTGCTGGGTGTGCCGTAATGTGACCGTCTTAAGAGTGATTCACTCTAAACCCATGCTCCTCCGCCAGACGCAGGCATGCGGCGACAGGACGGAGACCCTGGGAGGGCGTGGGGTGCGTGAGGCAGGCAGCGGCGGTACAGACGGCTAGTGTGAGGCGATCTGCCGTGGAAAAGCCTTCGTGAATGCCGTGGAGATAACCGGCAGCAAAAGCATCCCCTGCACCAGTGGCACCAACGATGAATCCCGGTGGCAGTTGGAGCGAAGCCTGAATCGTGACTGCGCCATCACTGTCTGCCACGACTGCGCCCGCCTCAAAATGAATGACCACTTGGCGGGAGACACCTTTTGTCAGAAGATCACGCGCGGCATCACAGACGGCGGGGATATTGACGGGGGAGGTTTTGAGGTTCATCCCGGCCACCTTACCAGCCTCGACCTCATTGATGATGAGGTAGTCGGTGTGGGGGAGCGCGGCCTCGGCAATGGCGCGGAAGTCGGGGTTCTCCGTGCTCACAATGTCCACGGAGGTGACGAGGTCGGCCTTTTTCGCGGCGGCGAGGACACGCGAGGCAGGCGTGGTGCCATCCGGCAGCAGACGATCCATTTCATCCAATAGCATAAGGTAGCCGAGGTGGAAGATGCGCGCGCGGGTGGCGGTGAAGTCAAAGTCCGCCTGCCCCAGCAGCGCATTCGCGCCACGCTGGTGGAAGAAAGTGCGACGGCCCGTGCTGGCGACCGTCATGGCATCCGTGTAGGAGGTGGGCGCGCGGCTGGTCTGGCGCAACTGCCGGACGCAGATGCCCGCCTGCTGGCAATCGCGGATGATCCAGTCGCCATTGGCATCTTTTCCCACAAGGCCCGCCGCCTCCAGCGGGTAGCCTGCGTGCATGGCGGCGAGGTCTTTGAGCACGTTGTAGGGGCCGCCGCCGTTGCTGGATGTCTCGCTACGGATGTCCGCCAGCATGTCCTGCTCTGGGTAGGCGCTGATGATCTTGACGTAGTCTATGATGAAATTGCCGCCTGCGAGGATGCCGGTGCGCATGAGGAAGGATGAGAGCTTGAGAGGATGAAGGATAAAAGACGCCGACAAACCAGCAGTCTCGTAAGTTGACAGAGAGAAAGCCGACTCCATTCTCGCCCGCAAGATTTCTTTCCACCTCACGGCTCCTCTTTTCCCCCAAATTCAGTCTCTCACTCATGCAATCCTCCCTCGAACTGAAACGTGAAGTCGAAGCTGTGCAGATCCCCAGCGGGGATGTGGTCAAGCTGCCACTGGGCATGAAGGTGATCATCACGCAGTCTCTGGGCGGCACCTACACGGTGGCGACGGACTTTGGCCTGGCGCGCATCAGCGCGAAGGATGTGGATGCCCTGGGCATCGACCCGGAGGCACACAAAAAGGAGCAGGAGAGCACGTCCTCCAACATCCCGGAAACCGCCAGCGACCTGGAGGCGCAGGTCTGGAACCAACTCAAGAACGTCTATGACCCGGAAATCCCAGTGAACATTGTGGACCTGGGTTTGGTGTATGACTGCCATGTCGAGCAGGACGCCGAAGGCAAGAACCGCGCGCTGGTGAAAATGACGCTCACCGCCCCCGGCTGCGGCATGGGGCCGACGATAGCCGCCGATGCACAAAGCCGCATCATGACCATTGAGGACATGGACGACGCCGCCGTGGAACTCGTGTGGGAACCAGCCTGGAACCAGGGCATGATCTCCATCGAAGGAAAAATGAAGCTGGGCATGATCTAAAATCGTGATCCAAGTGTCACAAATATTTGTCTTTTCACTGAACAAGAACCTCCTACACTGAGACTAATGCCCACCCATTAACCCATGAAATCCATCGTACTCTCCCTCCTCGCTGTCATCAGCATCTCCTCATGCGCCACCGGCCCTAATGCCCAGACAGGCACCGTGATTGGTGCCCTCGGTGGCGCTGCTGCTGGCGGCATCATCGGCAATCAAAGTGGTCGCGGCCTGGAAGGTGCCGCCATCGGTGCCGGTCTCGGCGCACTCGGTGGCAACGCCATCGGCAACTCGCAGGACCAGCGCAACGCGCAGTATTACAACCAGCAGCAGTACCAGGGCCGCAGGCCGACTGGCTACTACTCAAACGGCCAACCCTATTACGGCTCGCCTTATTGATCGGCGCACGGGCCGCAAAGGCACAAATCATCAAGACGCATCCGGGAAGCCGGGTGCGTCTTTTTGTTGGCTTGCATGAAGTCCGCACCCCCGCTAAGGGCCGTGGATGCTCCGCAAATTGACCGCCGCCTTTCGCTTCATTCGTGACAATGACTGGCCCACGATCTGGCGTGCGTTCACCAGCCGGGACGCGCATCCGCTGCTCCAGTTCATCAAGTATGGCTGTTGCGGCCTAGCAGCGGCGATCACCCACAACGGGATTTTAGCTATCCTCTCAACCACCGTGCTACCTGCGGGCAAGGGCATGATCGTGGACGGGCAGGTACTGGACGAGATCGTGCGCAACCGGCATCTGCTGATCAATAACTTACTGGCGTGGCCTTTCGGCACCCTCGTCGCCTACTTCCTAAACATCGCCTTCGTCTTCACCCCCGGACGTCACAGCAAGCTCATGGAATTTGTGCTGTTCACTGTCGTCAGCGCCATTGGCTTCTTCCCTGGCATCTTCGTCGTGAACTGGCTGGCCGGGCACCTGCACCTCCCTTCCACCATCGCACAGCTTGGCTTCGTCTTCACCTCCGTGATCGTGAACTTCCTATGCCGGAAGTTCATCATCTTCAAACGCTGAGCCAGGAGCCGATGGCACCCACCACCTCCATACGCTGTTCTTCCGTCAATTCGCCGTAGATCGGCAGGCTCAGCACCTCCCCAGCCATGCGGTGCGCTACCGTGCAGCCTGTGCGCGATGTCTCCGGCAGATTGGCAAAACAGGGCTGCTGATCGAGCGTGAGCGGGTAGTAGATTTCGCAGCCGATGCCCGCCTTTTGCAGATGCTCGCGCAAAGCCTCGCGCCTGCTCTCGCCGATCACCCGCAGCGTGTACTGGTTCCAAATGTGCGAGTTGTGCGCATAGCCCACGGGCAGGACGACACTCGCGCACTGTGCCGCCAGCCAGGCATCCTGCGCAGCGGCGCATTTGCACTGCTCCGTGTCTGCCTGCACCACACCGGGCAGCTTCAGCAGCTCCGCCGTGTAATGCGCGGCATTGTGCTGCCGGTCTGCGGTGTAGGTCGCATAACGTTTCAGTTTCACGGACAGGAGCGCGCATTGCAGCGTGTCCATGCGGAAATTGCCACCGACGTGGTGATGGTAATACTTCGGCTTCGAACCATGCACGCGCAGCACCCGCGCGAACTCGGCCAGGGAGTCGTCGTTGGTCACCAGCATCCCACCATCACCAAAGCCACCGAGGTTCTTACTGGGGAAAAAGCTGAACGCCCCAAAATCCCCCATCGTCCCACAGGCCCGGCCTTTGTAGAGCGCTCCAATCGCCTGCGCGCCGTCCTCGATCACATGCAGCTCTTTCTCCCGAGCCAGTTCAAGGATGGTGTCCATGTCCGCAGACTGGCCGAAAAGATGCACGGGGATGAGCGCCTTCGTGCGCGGCGTCACCTTCGCGCGGGCGTCGTTCACATCCATATTAAAGCACACCGGGCAGACATCCGTAAACACCGGCACCGCCCCCAGTCGTGCCACCACCCCGGCTGTGGCAAAAAAGGTGAACGCGGGACACAGCACCTCATCCCCCGGCCCGATGTCCAAGGCCATCAGCGCCAACAGCAAAGCATCCGTGCCCGATGAGACCGCCAGTGCGTGCTTCGCCCCCGACATCGCCGCCACTTCCTTCTCAAACGTCTCCATCTCCGGTCCCATGATGAAGCGTCCGTGCCTCAGCACGCCCTGAAAGGCGTTCAGCAGTTCGGATTCAAGCGGTTCATTCTGGGCGTTGACGTCAAGAAGCGGTACGGGCATGGGACCGTCATGCTCATGGGGCTGGCAAGGCTGGTCAAGAAGCAACAAAGGCATGGACCTCAGCTTCCATGCCTTTGCCCTCCCAGTTATCTGGAATGATGCTCTGGTGCCTCGCTCAGGCTGCCCTGGCGCGGGCTTTCTTTGTAGGTTGCTTTGGCGCAGTGGTCGGCTTGAAGGCATCTCCAAACAAAAATTGGCGGGCACTATCCACCTGACCCATGACGCGCTTGGACCACTTGGAGAAGTCCTTGCCCAAAAGCTCCTCGGCATCGGGATTGAGAATGGCTGTCGCCAGGTCCATGTGCTGGGCGCGCAACTGCAACTCCGTCTGGAAGCCGATCTCAGGGATGTGCAGTTCCACCGCCTCGAACATATCCATCACCCGCGCGGCGTAACTAGAGTCCCACACTTTGTCATCATCCTCATAACTGCTGGTGATGAGATGTGCGATCAAGTACTCCGCATTGTCCGAATAGACCTCCGCCGCCTCGATCACTCCGTCAAAGCTATCACTCTCACTCGTGACCGGCAGCACCACGGAGAGGGCGACACCCGCCTCATTGAGCACCTGGTCCAACTCGTGAGTCTGGTAGAATTTCGAGAAAAACTCTCCCGTGCCCGTGGCGATCTCGATCATCGTGATGGGACTGGCATCAATGATCTGCAACAGCTCACGCGGAGTCAGCCGCGTGGAGTCTAGCGTGTGCTCATCAGCAGAATCCGGTTCTTCGGCCAGCGTCATCAATTGATGCTGAACGCCGAACTGGTTGAGGTAACGGCTAAAGCAGCGTGCCAGCGTGCTCTTGCCTGTGGAAGGGTAGTCGTTTTGGAGGATGATCAGCTTTTTCATAATTTTTTAATATCCGTCAGTAGTTTGTAAATTATGGAGATTATTGCAAGCATAAAAATTCAATACATCTAAATTTTTAACATCCCGCCGCTAGCTGAATGCATTGCCGCCCAATCCCCAGTGCCTTTGACAGGCACCCTTCTCTGACTTGGTGAATGGAGTTTACCGCCATTCTTCGTCACTATTTACGAGCGACAAACGCCAAGGTGCGCCCGCAAGATCAGATTTTCAGTGACGTAGCATGTCATCATGTCCGCCTTGCTCTCCAGGCTCTCACAGTCAGCCGCCATTTGGGGCGCGCTGGCATTAGCGCCTGTGACATGCGCTGCCGCTGAACTCCCGGCTGCCGCTGACACGGAGTTCTTTGAGAAAAAAGTCCGCCCCATTCTCATCGAACACTGCTACGAGTGTCACTCCACCGAATCCGGCAAGACCAAGGGTGGCCTCTCGCTCGATTCACGCGCTGCCGTACTGCGCGGCGGCGACAACGGTCCCGCCCTCGTCGCCGGCCAGCCGGACAAAAGCCTGCTCATTGAGGTCATCCGCTACCAGAACCGAGACCTACAGATGCCACCAAAAAGCGCCCTTCCAGCCGCCGAGGTGCGTGTGCTGGAGGAATGGGTCCGCCAGGGCGCGCATGATCCGCGCACCGCAGTCGCAGCGAAAAGCAGCAGTCCGCGTGTCATCAACCTCGAAGAAGGCCGCCAACACTGGGCCTTCCGCCCCATCGCCAGTCCGCAGACGCCGAAGTCGCCGTCGGGCAATCCCCTTGATGTCTTCATCACCGCAAAGCTGGACGAAAAGAGACTGGCCCTGTCTCCACCTGCCGATCCTATCTCCTTCATCCGTCGCGCCACCTTTGACCTCACCGGACTGCCGCCGACTCCGGAGGAGGTGGCGACCTTTGAGAAAGCTTTCCACCGCAATCCAGAATCCAGCGCCCGGCAGCTCATTGACCGCCTGCTCGCCTCCCCGCAATATGGTGAAAAATGGGGCCGCCACTGGCTGGATGTAGCGCGCTATGCCGACTCGAACGGCCTGGATGAAAACATCGCGCTCGGCACCGCCTGGCGTTACCGCGACTACGTCGTGCGCGCGTTCAATGACGACAAACCCTTCGACCGCTTCCTCATTGAGCAGATCGCGGGCGATCTCCTGCCCGCCCCGACGCTGGAAATCCGCCACGAGCACGCGACCGCGACCGCTTTCCTCAATCTCGGTGCCAAAGTCCTGGCCGAGGCCGACAAGAAGAAGCTCGTCATGGATGTGGTGGATGAACAGGTCGAGACCACTGGACGCGCTTTTCTGGGCATGACACTCGGCTGCGTGCGCTGTCACGACCACAAGTTCGACCCCATCACCCAGGATGACTACTACGCCCTGGCCGCCATTTTCAAAAGCACCCGCTCCTTCAGCGCGGACACCTATGGCGCGCTCTCCCTCGCCCATGAGACGCCATTGGCAGGTTTTGATGAATTCGCCACCGTGAAGTCAGCCGAGCGTGTCCTGGACGCGAAAAAGAAGGAAGCAGCCGCCGCTGTCGCCGCCGCCAAAAAGCAACCCAGCCCCGAGGCGCAGGCGATGGCCGACCGCCTGATGGACGAACAGGAGACGATTGAAAAAAATCTGCCCGACCTGCCCACCACACTCGCCGTCATGGATGCAGCAGAGGTTGTCCCCACGCTGCCCGTCCACATTCGCGGCAGCCACCTCACGCTCGGCAAACCCATTGAACGCGACTTTCCACAGGTCATGCAGGCAGCGCACTCGTCAAAGCCCGCCTTTCCGAAGGATCAAAGCGGACGCCTCGAACTCGCCCGCTGGCTCACCAGCCCGGAGCATCCGCTCACCTCGCGCGTCATGGTGAACCGCGTCTGGACCTGGCACTTCGGCCAAGGCATCGTCACCACGCCCGACAATTTCGGCCTGCTCGGCCAGCCGCCCACCCACCCGGAGTTGCTCGACTGGCTCGCCCGCTGGTTCACCCGCAACGGCTGGAGCCTCAAGAATCTGCACCGGCTCATCATGACCAGTGCGACCTACCGCCAGGCCAGCTCACCTTTGGGCGTCCGCCCATCGCAGTCGCCGGACGCTGATCCTGAAAACCGCCTCCTCCACCACTTCCCCGTCCGGCGTCTGCAGGCCGAGGAGATTCGAGATTGTCTGCTCAGTGTCGCAGGCACGCTGGACCTGCGCATAGGCGGGAAGACAGTGCCGCTGCGCAACCGGCAGTTCGTCTTCAATCACACCTCCAAGGACGCCACGAAGTACGACAGCGTCCGCCGCGCCCTCTACCTGCCAGTCATCCGCAACAATCTCTACGACCTGTTCCAGCAGTTCGACTACCCAGACCCCACCGTCTCCACCGGCCTGCGCAACAGCACCATCGTCTCCCCACAGGCGCTACTGCTCATGAACAGCAGCCTCGCGCAAGATGCGTCCAGGGGCTTTGCCACCCGCCTGCGCGCCAATACCCGCAGCACAGCTCAACGCCTTGATCTAGCTTGTCGTATCGCATACGGACGCCCTGCCACAGAGGCCGAGGTTCAGCGGGCCACAGACTTTCTCATCACCGCAGACGCCGCACTCGCCTCCACCGAAACCGGCCCCTCACAGCGCGAACTACGCGCCTGGGAACTGCTCTGCCAAACACTGATGATGGCCAGCGAGTTCATCTACCTGCGCTGAGCATCTAGCGCGTATGACGCCGGCGGGGTTTGCGACTGCGCGGTGAGGGTGCCCTGAACCGGCGTGATCGGGAGATCCTGTGGCTGACATTTGACGCGGGCGCGCTACGAATTCGGAAATGTCCTTCCCTTCCACGCACTGGTCCGTGCTCGCCGCGCGAACGGCGGGCGGCAATGGCATGGCGCGCAGTTCGCTAGAGCAGGTGTGCCGGAACTACTGGGCGCCGGTGCGCGGTTTTGTGCAGGCGAAAGGTGTGCCTGCGGTGGATGCGGATGATGCGACGCAGGCGTTCTTTGCCCATGCGCTGGAACGGATGACTTTTGAGCGCGCGGATCGTACGCGGGGGAGGTTTCGCACGTTTTTGCTGAGTGCGCTGGAT